>Ga0114925_10001796_pt1 | contig 10741 bp, 13 predicted proteins | sample SumtaG_2_FD_87287 | JGI IMG/M metagenome (GOLD analysis project Ga0114925, IMG submission 87287) | Deep subsurface microbial communities from Indian Ocean to uncover new lineages of life (NeLLi) - Sumatra_00607 metaG | ecosystem: Environmental > Aquatic > Marine > Oceanic > Sediment | place...
ATTGAAGCCCCGTTTCCCCTCATAAATAAAGGAGAGAAATGAGACAAGGTAAAAATTGGGGATACACGACAGAGTTCTTTCGTAATGCTATGGTCAGCGCCCATCATCTTGAAATCAAGGAAGGTGGGTATTGTTCAGAGCATCGCCATCAGCATAAATACAATGTATTCTATGTCATCTCAGGCAAGTTGGAGTTGACAATCTGGCGTGATGCACAAGAGACAGATATGACAGTTATAGGTCCAGGACAGGCTACAGCAATATCGCCTGGATTTTATCATAAGTTCAAGGCGATTACCGAATGTCATGCGATAGAAATGTATCAGGTTCTTCTCATTGAACCCGATATTGACCGCAGAACCGTAGGGGGCGTTAAATAATGCTTTTAGTAACCACGAGAGATAAGGCTGTTGGGGAAATCGTTGAGAAGATGGACAGAAGAAGGGAGCACTGCAGAGATGAGAAAAAGAAAGAGAGAGAAATAAAGGCGAATTGGGAAAAGCTCAGAAAGAAAGGTTTCGGCTTTTCAAAGGACGGCAGGGCGCCCGTAATCCTTGATTATGAACAGGGACGAATGCTACATGATATTATGCCTGACGGGGCATGGAAAAACCAGAGATGCTTCATCATTGGAGGAGGCGAAAGTTTAAAGGGTTTCGATTTCTCCAAGTTGAAGAATGAGCTGGTGATTGGCGTGAACCGTGCTTATGAGGCGATTGACTGCACGATCAACTATGCTATGGACCATAATCTTTATCGCTGGATAACAGGAGGAGAATTGGGTCAGGAGGCGAAGAAGAAATTCGAGGACTTCAAGGGCATCCCTGTTTGGCTCAATTCTGCCGGATATGATTATCCCAAGGGCATATTTATATTAAATAAATTGAGTAATCACAAGAGAAACTTTATCATGAAAGATGGCCTCAGGAGTGGGACGAATGCGGGATTAGGCGCCTTGAGTCTTGCTGTCTGTCTGGGTGCTAATCCGATATATCTCCTTGGCTTTGACATGAAAGGCAGGGACGGGAAACAAACTTGGTGGCATGATGGCTATCCCGAAAATCAAATTGATAGAATATATGAATCGTTTATCCTTGATTTCAAAAGAGTAGAATCGGAATTAAGGGAGAAAGGTGTTCAGGTCATAAACCTCAACCCTGAAAGCAAATTGAAATGTTTCGAGTTCGGGGAACTTGAGGACATAGAGCCGATAGAACGGCCTATTATCGTTTCTTACTACACCAAGGGAACTGGGTATGAGATTCAAGTAAATCAACTGAAGACCACTCTGAGGCGATTCAATCTGGAAAATGATGTCGTGGGAATTCCAGATAGGGGTAGTTGGCATAAAAACACATATTACAAACCACATTTTATTATGCGAATGATGAATAAGCATCGTGACCGCTCGATTGTTTACGTTGATGCGGATGCCAAGATACGCATGAATCCCGTGCTGTTCAACGATTTTAAGTATGATTTTGCTTGCCATTTTCATCACGCAAGAAAAGAGCTTCTTTCTGGGACGCTTTATTTCGGGAATACCAAAGGCTCTCGCTATTTAGTCAGGAAGTGGATAGAGGAGGACAGGTCGCATCCAGAAACCAATATGCCACAGAAGAATCTGAGGGCTGTATTCGATAGGGAGAAAAAGAAAATTAAATGGAAACCGCTGCCCGTTGAATATTGCATGATATTTGATACCTGTTTGCGCTATCAGGTTAGTCCAGTTATCGAGCATTTCCAGTTGAGCAGAAAATATAAGGGTTCGAAGAGCAGGACGCCCACATATTTAGCGAACCAATCACTTACTGAAATAAAGGAATTTTGCAAGGACAAAAAAATCTGCATCTTGGGAAACGCCAATTCCGTCCTCAATGGAAAGAAGGACATAGACTCGTTTGATGTAGTTGGAAGGATGAATAGGGGGACGCCCCGAGGAAAAGAGAAATTTATCGGCAGTCGCACGGATATACTTTTCCTCTCCACGCATATGAAGGGCGAGAATATCCAGAGATCATTTGATCCCCGGTTTGTTCTCTGGATGACTGCTTGCAACAGGCTGGCAAGCTCTTGGACGTTGAAGAATGCGATACAGAATCCGCCAGAGGATTGGGATGCGCTCTATGATAAACTCTCTATAAATCCCACTACTGGTCTTATGACATTGAATTTTATCCTCAAGCATATAGATTTCAAGAGTCTTGCGATATACGGATTCGATTTTTTTCGCACCAAGACCTGGTATAACACAAAAATAGATGATGGCCAGAAACATAGCGGGAAAAAAGAGAAGGGTTTATTTATGGAGATGATAAAAGATAGGGAGAACGTGAGGTTTCTGTGAAAGAAGAGATGAAAGTAATTGTGATCATCCCCTCTTGTTCTTCTACTCGGATTCCCCTGCTTATTAATACAGTAGAGACGATTCAAGCTGGAGAATACAAGAATGTCCATCCCATAATAGTCGCCGACGGCAATCCACAGATAGAGAGGGTTGCAAGAGAAAAGTTGCATCATGTCACGGTTATTATGAATGAGAAAAGAATGGATTGGGTCTTTTCCATAAATCGGGTATTGAGGGAATTTGATTCGGATTATTATATTTATGCTTCGGATGACCTCAATTTTCGATCTGGCTGTATTAAATATGCTGTGGTAAAAATGCAGAAATGCTTTCCTGATGGTTTTGGAGTTGTTGGTATTGGCAAGAAGAAAAGGGCAGCATTCGGTCTTTTTGGACGAAAATGGGCAGAACATTTTCCGAACCGCCAGGTATTCTGTCCCGATTTCATACATTATGCCTCAGATTCGGAGCTTATGCGGGCTGTCAACAGGTTGGGAAAATACGCTTTTCCTCCAGAAAGAACGAGTATGGTCCTGCATAGCCGGATGAAAGATGAAACATGGAGACTGGCAAAGCAAGTCAGAACCAGAGATCATAGAATACGGATTGAACGACAGGAAAAAGGGTATCTATGGGGAGTTGATTTTAACCTCATAACAAAACAATGATTAAAATTTACTATGTTCCATGTCATAAAGACGGAACAAGGGAGTACAGGCTTATTAGGCAAGGGCTTATGAATAATCCCCGAGTTGAGCTTGTCGATAATGATAAGGAGAGTGATTTTGTTTTTTATTTCTACTTCATCCGCAAATATGGAAAGTATTACACGCAGGAATTTCCACCCGAGAAGACTGTCATTATCGACTATCACGACAGATCTCGCTGGGTTTCTAGCATCAAATGTTTTGCGTATTTCAAAAGAAGTTGGGTTATGCCGGAAAAGAAAGAAGGATATACCATTAAAAAAATCATTGAAAGAAAACCTCACTTTCATCCTCTGGCGATGGCGATTATGGACGAGTTTATAATCAAGGAAGACATGGAAAGGGATGTGGCACTGTCGTGTCCGTTGAGAATAAAGCCGGGGAATCCTAACCGTCAAAGAGTCTTGAAACTTTTGGAGAGAATGGACATTCAGGGCAAAGCTCAGATAGGGCATCTTAATAGAGGATCAATGCGTGGATTTAACGATTCGAATATGAGGGAATATTTCAGGCTACTGAGAAGAAGCAGGATTGTAGTAACCTGTAATCCCAGTAGATGGGAAGGAGATCACAGGACGTGGGAAGCTTTTGCGAGTGGGGCGCTTGTCTTTATCGATAGGATGTGGACACCATTGACCCATCCTCTCGTTGACGGTGAACATTGCATATTCTACGATCTATCAGATGAGGGACTCCTAAAGCTTAAGGAGAGAATTGAGTTTTATTTAGAACACGGCGAACTCGCCTATGATATAGCTAGGCGGGGTCATGAGTTCACCATGCGTTATCACAGGACATCGAACAGGATAGATGAAATATTGGATGTAATAACATGAAGAAATTCGTTCTTTATACGGTGAGATTCGGGATAATGCGCAAAATTCATACTCCCGAAATTTCCATTCCGGATGTGGATAGGTTCTGTTTTACGAATCTAGATATAAAAAGCGATTTTTATCAGATAAGGAAAATGAACTTAGATCCTCTCGCATCAATTCGGCAGCAACGGTTTGTCAAAATCTGCATTCCTGATGAGATATTCGATAACTATGAGTACAGTATATATGTAGATTGCAAGCGTGCATCATTAATTGAGTTCGAATGGCTTCTGAGTTTCATGGAGCCTGAATCCGATTTCGTGACACGGAAGCACAAGACAAGAGATTGTGTCTATGAGGAGGGAAGGGTTTGTATTGAGAAGAGGAAAGACGATGAGGCGACCATTTCGAGGCAACTGGATTTTTACCAGAAAGAAAACTATCCAGCCAATAACGGGCTTCACTACTCATATATTCTACTCAGGCGGCACACAAAGAGGATGAAAGAATTCTCGAGGTTGTGGTGGGAGCAACTTGAAAAATATTCATACAGAGACCAGATAAGCCTCCCTTATGTGGCCTGGAAACACGGGATGAAAATTTCCATCTGTGCGAGGTCCAGATGAAGAGTATCGCTTTTATTACCCGGGTTCATCCCCAAAGGCCCAAAATGCTGAAAGTTTGCGTTAGTTCTATTAAAGCACAGACAGATGATGATTATATCCACATTATCTTCAAGGACGACAAGACAGAAAATGGCTACAGGGTGGTCACGGCAAATAAGGCACTCGCTAGAGTTCCCCCCATTGATGCCCGATATGTCATGATTCTTGATGATGATGATATGCTTATAGAGCCAGATTTCGTAAAGATATTAAAGAAGACCATTCAAGACGGCAATCCAGAAATCGTCTTTTTTAAAGGCACTGTACTTGGGAAGGGTACATTTCCTCGACCAGAACAATGGCGTAAACATCCCTCCAGGGGAGGAATAGCCTCATTTTGCTTTGCTGTCAGGCTGGATGTTTGGAAAAAATATATCCATCGATTTAATAGAAGAAGCAGGTCTGGTGGAGACTTCTTTTTCATCGCTTCCTGTTACGAGAATACGGAAAATCACATCTGGCTTAACCGTATTGTCGCAAGAACACAGAAGAGGGCAGGAAAAGGGAAGGCGGAGCAAGAACATGCTTAAAATCGCATATGTTGATATAGGCGAATTGGGCTGGAGTCTGTATCTCAGTGCACGCATACGATGGCTGAAGAAGAACGCTGATTCTATGGTAGCCGTGATTGGCCTCCCAGACAGGAGATGTCTGTGGGAAGGTTTGGCAGATGATATTATAGATGTTCCCAAGTTGTTCTATGAAAAATATGACCTTAAAAGGCAGGATAATTACAGATTGCGTAAAATGCGCTGGGGTGAATTCAAGGATTTCTTCCTGCCTTACATTCCTGCAGGTTATCGCTTTGCTGAACCCAATGAATATCCAAGTAATATCAACAATGACAATCGCGTTTTTGAACCCTATCGATATTCGAAGCCACCTGAGAATGGTCGGGAGATCATAGTCTTTCCGAGATGCCGGATAGAATTGTGGGGGAAACGGAATCTGTCAGAGAACTTTTATCTACAATTAATTAAACGGCTTTGCTATGAGTTCCCAAGGTTGACTGTAAGGACAATCGGAACGAAAAATGGCGCATATGACATAAAAACTGACAAGTTTAATTACATAAACTGGGTAGGCAAGAGCAAGGATCTTCAGGATCTAATAGATAAGTGCCAATCAGCTATTGTGGCGGTGGGCAGCCAATCGGGACCACCGAAAATTAGCCTTCTTCAAGGAGTGCCGACATTTATGATCGGCCATGAGAAGAAGAGACATGTCATAAGCGAAAATTGGATGGACACTAAAATCGGTTTCTATGAGGTTGATAGAAGGGAGTATGAGAGAATCAACATTGATGATTGTATCCAGGCAATAATCGCTTTCGTGAAGGAGGTTCAATGAGAGTCTTGCTGCTTTCTCCGATGGCTGACGGACAGACTTGGCCAGCTATAAAGTATGCTTTTGAACAACTGGGGCATGAAGTGATGGCTGTGGATGCGAAGCTTTGCCCAGAAACATCTTATCTTGTTGCGTGTGGGTTTAAGCCTGATCTTGTGTTTTGCTCAAGGACAAAGGCATTGACAAGTGAAGTGAGGAAAATCAAGTGGAGGTGGAAAAATATTCCTATCTGTATGTATAACCATGATACGAGAACAAGGATAGAACATTGGAATCACTTGTTTCCACTTATCGAGCTTTGTGACTATTACTTTGTTCCTGATGTGAAGACAATTCCACAGTGGAGGAAGATTAATAAGAATACTTTCTGGTTGCCACAGGGATTACAGAATGAAGTGTATCATAAACCCGGGAAGATAACCGAGGAGGACAGGAAGAAATATTGCTGTGACATATCTTGGGCGGGTTCGGCACGCGAGCAGAGGCGACCTTTTTTAAATGCTATAGACCAGATGAACATAGATTTCAAGCAGTGGGGATGCAGGGGGGTGAAGAGGGTTTATGATGAAGAACATAATAAGATGGCCTCATTGTCAAAAATCAATCTCTGTTGTTCTGGCTGGCCTGAGAATGAGAAATATGTTCCTTGCAGGAATTACAAGATGATGGGCGCAGGAGGATTCGTTTTAGAGCTCTATAGAAAGAAAATATACGAAATCTTTCCGCGTGATATATTCGATTGTTACACGGATCCCGAAAATCTTGTGGAGAAAATAAAATATTGGCTCTCTCATGAAAAAGAGAGGAAGGAAACTGCTGAGAGAGGCTATAAATGGGTTCATGCACATGGCACTTATACCTATCGAATGAAAATGGTCTTGGAGTATATGGGATTATGAAACTGTTAATGGTGACGACTGCCGATGAGAGTGTAGCAATTTACACAAAATACACACATCCGATTCTGAGGATATTTGCCGAAAGATGGAAAGCAGAATTCAGGATTCTAAGCAAGCCTTCAAACATCCTTGAATCCTGCAGGTTATTTGAAATCTATAATATCTTTGAGGATTATGATCGGATATTATATATAGATTCTGATATTGTGATAAACAAAAATTGCCCGAATGTATTTGATGTCGTGCCATATGATAGCGTAGGATTTGTCTTTGAGGATAAAGGTTCCAGACTCAAAAATAGACGTGCGCGAATATCACGGATAAAAGAGGAATTCGGTGGTGCTGAACATTGGGTAGAGGGCTATTTCAACATGGGTGTTTTTGTTTCTTCCAAGATACACCGTGTTGTCTTCACGAAAATAAACGGGCAGATTTGGGGAGATAATATCGGATTCGGACAGACGCATTTCAATTATCAGGTGATGAGACTTAAATATAAACATATCGACCTCGGGTACAAATTCAACCACATGTCGATGTTCTCCGAGGAGTGGAATGGAAGTCCCTCAAGATTTGATTCATATATCATCCATTATGCGGGAGGAGGCAAGTTTCCTGATAAGGGAAAACGAGATAGAATTCAATTAATAAGAGATGATATAATGAGAATTTATGGAGATAATAAAATTTAAGGAGTAATTTTATGCTTATCTGGGCTGATAGAAATGAAATAAATTTTGAAATGGTAAAGACTATGAACGCGATGTATAGGAGCAAGAAATCAAAGGGTTTCAAGCCTTGGGAATTATCAGTAATTTTAAGACAAATTCAGCGACATTTTGGGGAGAGGAAAGATATTTCGATACTTGATTTCGGGGCTGGCAAATCTCCATTCGGGGCATATTTGAATCATCTCGGCTATCAATTCGTAACCTGCTTGGACATTAAACGCGGATGGCATCCGAAGATAAATGAGGAATCATACAATAAAAAATACAATTCTCATGTGCAATATTTCAAGACAGATGTTGCTTCAAATTATACCGAATATCACGATGTCATTTTTTCTGCTTCGGTGTTGGAGCATGTCAAAAGGAGGAAAAAAAGAATTGAAATTGTGCGGGCATTGGCAAAACATCTTTCGCCTGGAGGCTTGGTCATTCATATTGTTGATTATGATGATGGGGTAAATATTAAAGAATTGATTGATGTTCATGACATACCAATTTCTTACAATCCAGAAGACACTCCCGGATGCGAGGAATTTGTTGGGCCACCAGAATACTCATGGTTAGTTATGCACAATAGGGTTCAACTGAGGTCACGCACAGCATTTTTCAATGAGAAATAAAAATGAAGATAATAGTAACGACCTGCAATGAATATCTCCATATTTTAAGGGGATTTGTATACATGTTCAATAAGCACTGGTCTCCTAATGCTGAGGTGACAGTCCTTGGATACAATTTCCCGACTTTTGATTTGCCGGATAATTTCAAATTCATTTCTTTAGGAAAGCAGGAAGAATACGGCAGGGAGTGGACAACCGCCTTGATTCCTTATTTTACGCACATGCAACTGCCCGATGAGTATTTTATATATCTAGCGGATGATTATTATATCCTGGATGTGAATGAATTTTTAATGTACGAGGCTGAAAAACATATGATAGATGGCATTGAAAAGGTTCATCTCACGAATTTCAGTAATCGAGTCTTTAATGAAGAGAAAGATGTTAACTTTAATATTTGGGATCAAGATGCTAAATATCGGCTGGCTCTTCAGCCGACTTTTATTAGAAGAGATTATTTCCTTAAATATTTGAATACGGGAAAAACCATATGGCAATATGAACGCAACTTTAATGATCCCAGGAATGATGGCGCTCAAATATTGGTGGCTAAACAAAACATTGTTTCTTATTCTAATTTTTCAACGCACAGAGGAATAGCTCCAATACAAATGTCAAAAATAAGGAAAGAAGATTTGGATATACTAAAACAGCTAGGGGTATTCTAATGCAGGAAAATATTCTATATCATAAATTCGCTAAATATTATGACATTATTTATGCGGATAAAGATTATAAAAAAGAATGTGATTTCATTGAGGCAATCATCCAGGCTTATCACGCATCATCGAATCCGAGCAAAATACTTGATATAGGATGCGGTTCTGGAGAACATGTCTTGATTTTAGCCCAGAGAGGATATCAGGTGACAGGGATTGATTCCTCTGAGACGATGATCTCTATGGCCAAGAAAAAAAGTTCCAGACTCAATATAAATTTCCAGCTTATGGACATGACTGAATTATCATTGACGGAGAAATTCGATGTCTGCACCTGTCTTTTTTGTGGCATCTCCTATTTATCTGAAAATGATGATCTAAAAAATGCTCTGAGATGTATCAAAGAAAGCCTCCGCCCTGATGGACTTTTCATCTTCGACTTCTGGAACGGGATTGCAGTAACTTCTCAAAAACCATCTATTAAAATAAAAGATGTAAAATATGGTAAATACAGCAGGATCATCAGGATCGCCGAGCCAGAATTAGATTTAACTAACCAGATATGCGATGTTAAATATCATTGTTTGGTCATTGAGAAAGAAAAACTGGTAGATGAATTTGAGGAGATACATCCTATCCGTTTTTTCTTCCCTCGCGAGATTGAGTGGTATCTGAAAGATAGCGGTTTTAAAATTATTAAAGTATGCTCATTTTTTAATTATGATTTCGAACAAGAACCGAATAGTTGGTGTCTGACAATAATTGCCAGGGCAGGTCATTAAAATGATACCTATTTTTATTTTAACTTGTGACAGATTGGCGGTCTTGAAGAAGTCAATCCAATCTTATTATGATTATATCAAGACGCCGTTTGAGATCGTCATCATTGATCTCGGTTCAACTTATAAGCCGACGCGGGATTTCCTGAGATATTTAGAGAACGAGAAAATAAGAGTTTACTGGAAGGAAAGAATTTTTATTAAACCTGATTTCAATAAACCTGTTGGTGAAGCTATACGGGATTATTTTGAAAATCACCCCAAGACCAATTACGTGGTGACTGATCCTGACATAGCGTTAGATAATATTGAAGGAGATATCTTGGAGGTTTATGCTTATCTTCTTGAGAAATTTCCCAAAATACCTGTCGTTGGTCCGATAATGAGAACAGACGATCTTCCAGATTGTTTCCCGAGAAAAGAAGGGATAATTAATTGGGAAAGGAAGCTTAATTCAAGAAGGGTGAATTCTATTCAATATAAAGACAAGACCATAAGGTTTGTCAGCAGCTACCTTGATAGCACTTTCAGGATGAATCGGGCAGGAACGCAGTGGAGAAGAGCCAAAAGAGCGTTAAGGGTTCTGCCTCCTTATGGTTCGAAACATTTGGATTGGTATCTTGATCCCGAGAATTTGACTCAAGATCATAAGTATTATATGGAACATGCTTCAGCGAATATCAGTCATTCTTGGGGAGTCTATAAATATAGTGAATCACTAAAGGAGGATTAAATGGCTTTAGGAGGTTTCTTGACTTAACAGATGCAAAGGCTTACTTTACAAATGAGAGAAGATTTGATGGAGGTTTGAAATGGCTGTATCAGAATTAGGTTGGAGTACCTTGGCCGAAGCAACAACTTATTTCACCGACGAACGGCTCGAGACAACCGTTTGGGATGCTATAGTTGCGATAGGGGCTCTTACCGCGAACGATATAAAGAACAAAGCCTTAAACATGGCTTATAACAGGATTTATTATGATCCGAGATATGCAGTTCCTGCTGCTGGTGCCGAAACCGCAACGCAAAAAGTCATGTTAATCAAAGTTCAATGCGAAATGGCTAATTATCTTGTTGTTCATTTAGCAGATGAAGATCGCAGAATGGGACTTGAAGCACAGCATGTCACTGATGCTGGAATCGTCAAAGAGAAATATGATAAGGATAAA
>Ga0114925_10001797_pt1 | contig 10736 bp, 8 predicted proteins | sample SumtaG_2_FD_87287 | JGI IMG/M metagenome (GOLD analysis project Ga0114925, IMG submission 87287) | Deep subsurface microbial communities from Indian Ocean to uncover new lineages of life (NeLLi) - Sumatra_00607 metaG | ecosystem: Environmental > Aquatic > Marine > Oceanic > Sediment | place...
TAGACCACCTCCAAAGGAGGCGGCTTCCTTTTGGCAGTGAATAAGGTAAGGGCAATTCATGAATTGCCAGGTACCCAAATCTATTTTCGTATTGTATGGATTAACAACATATTTCGAGGTTTTGTAAGATGGTACATGCTTTTATATATGATAGCGCAGTCCGTAAAGCCAGATCAAGATGCTTGTTGGTAGACCGATATCTTTTTTCTTTTATTACTATATATTTCAAATTTAACAATACCTTCAATTTTTGCAAAGAGAGTGTCGTCTTTTCCTATACCAACATTTTTTCCAGGGTGAAATCGTGTGCCTCTCTGTCTTACAAGAATAGTTCCCCCCTTAACCCTTTCTCCGTCAAATCTCTTTACACCGAGCCGTTTTGAATGGCTGTCTTTACTGTTTCTTGTACTTCCGCCGCCTTTTTTATGAGCCATATTTATTATCTCCCTTTAAGCTTTTTCAATTAGGATTTTCGAATATTCCGGTCTTGTACCGATAGTTCTTCTATAGTCTTTTCTCTTTTTGTATTTAAATACTCTGATCTTTTTCCCCTTAACGGAACCAAGCACTTTTGCCTTTAATGCAAAGTCTTTAATATAGGGGGTTCCAATTTTCACATCATCTTTATCATCTCTGTAAAAAAGCACTTTATCTATTTGAATTTCTTCATTCTTATCTATATTGAGCCTGTCAACAAGAACCGGTTTTCCAAACTCTATTTTATATTGCTTATTATTTAATTCAATAATTGAGTACATGATATCTTCTCTGTATCATAATATAAGGTATGTATGCTTATTCGCACTGCAGCCCTTATGAAATACCTGTTGATAAAATGTCCGTACGACGCAAGATATAATTATTTCAAACTAAAGTCAATATATGTTTCACATAAGAAAATGAAAGTTTTCCTTTCTTCCTATTTTTTAGAAAATATAATACTGAGTAATAAACAGAACTTTATAAATAAAAGGTAGAAAATTTTGAGAGGATTTATTTGAAAAGGGACTACTAAATTTATCTTATCAGATAAAAACCAGATACTGAACCCCAGGGGGAAAACAAATAATCCAAATAATAACAGGGGTGTTATGTATCCTCTTTTATGTTTCAGAAAAAGAACTACTGCAATTACATATAAGCACATAGAAAGAGCGATATCAAACCAGTAAAAATAGAAATCTGGATTACTGAAATAAGTCTTCATAAATATTCCCAGATAAATGACATAAGAAAATATATATAATATATTTTAACTAAACTTCATTTTTTTTCAACAAAGAAAAAGAACAATGTTCCACAATTTCACATGGATAAATATGGTTATCTATATATTGACAATAGAATTTTATTCAATTAAACTTTATGAAGGGTAAAAATATGTTTATTGTTTTTATTATAATACTATTTCTAATAATTCTTTTTTTTGGAATTCTATATACAATCAGGGTTCTCAATAAGGCTAAATTAAGAGCTTCTTTAAAGAAAAACATTAAAACAGGGTCTAAACAAGATGCCATAGACGCCCTTCTTAATATCATCAAAAAACATCCATTAGATAATAAAAACCGGATGGATCTTATCAATATATACATTGAAGAAAAAAAATTTCCTGAAGCTATCAGCCATCTCAACTACATATTTACATACGGACAGAAACAGCCGGATTTTAATGAACCGGAAATAAATAAGCTTCTTGCAGAATGTTATCTTGAGATGAATAACCTTGATGAGGCATTAAAAGTTTTTACACTTCTTCGAAGGAATAACCCTGGTGATGCTTACCCTTATTTCCAGCTTGGCAAAATAGAAAAAAAAAGAGGTGCTATAGAGAGTGCAAGCCAGTATTTTATCAAAGCCTCATCTCTAGACCCGGAAAATGAAGAAATCATTAAAGCTATAGGCCTGGTGTTCTATGAATCCAAGAAATATCCTGAAGCATTAACAACATTACATATTATTCTGAAGAAAAACCCTGCTGATCCGGAAATAAACTATTATGTCGGGGAAATCAGGGTTGAGTTGAAACAATATCAAGAGGCTTTCAACCACTACCTGAAATCCAAAAATGACCCTCTTTACATGGCTGGCAGCCTCCTGAATATCGGGAAGATACTTCATTATTTTAATAAACTTGATGATGCACATAAGGTTTTTACTGCTCTCATGAAGATCCCCGGCCTGGAAAGGGATCATAAGCTTGAGGCAATGTATGAACTTGGGGAAGTTTGTCTTTCACAGAAGGACATCCAAAAGGCAATAGTGTTATGGGAAAAAATAGTATCAATCACATCTGAGTATAAAGATGTCAAAGCCAAACTCGAACAGTATGAAGAGACTAAAAGCAGTTCTATGCTGAGAGCTTATATGATGACCTCGCAATCGGATTTTATGAATATTTGTAAAAAAATTGTGCAGAACTATGCAAAAAATGCAATTATCATCAGATCCGAACATCAACCGGACCTAAGCGTTGAAATATTCAGCCAGGCTGTTTGCAATGATGTGTCAACTACAATTCTTTTTAAGTTTTTCAGAGGAGCCTCAAATATTGGCCAACTGACGGTCAGGGAGTTCTACGAAAAGATGAAAGAAACAAAGGCAAAGCAGGGAGTATGTATTACTACAACTGAGTATTCCCCCGAGGCATTTACTTTCTGTGAAGGGAGGGTTTTAGAGCTTCTGGAGGTAAAAGAACTGGTAAAGATTCTTTCTAAAATCGAAAATTAGTGATTTTTAACAGGCATATCCCAAAATGTATGGGCAATTCGTGAATTGCTCCTACATATGTATACTATTTTTTAATCTCTCCAGAATATTCAGAGCTTCAAGGGGAGTAATCTTATCAATTTCTATATTCTTCAACTCCTTTGCAAGAATCTCATAAGGGGAAGGAAATAAACCAAGCTGCAGGGCTCTGCCACTATCTTTTTCATTTGAATGCTGGACATATTCGGTTTTCACTGTATTTCCTTTATATTCAGCCGATTCTGTTTCCTCCAGCAGAAGAGACATGTAACTGCCATATTTTGTTTCAAGACCAAGAAGAATGGATTTTGCTCTTTCAATGATCGGATCAGGTATGCCAGCCATTTTTGCTACCTCTACCCCGTAGCTCCTCGAAGCACTACCGGGGATGATCTTCCTGAGAAAGATTACACTGTTATTCCACTCCTTTACAGTCGCATTATAATTAATAACTCCATAATTATCCTGAAGGGCTGTAATTTCGTGATAATGAGTGGCAAATAAAACCTTCGCTCCAACCAGGGTTTCATCAAGCAGATATTCGAGAACCGCCCAGGCAATTGAAAGACCGTCATAGGTGGATGTACCCCTTCCTATTTCGTCCATAATGATAAAACTCCTCTTTGTTGCATAATGGAGTATCCTGGATGTTTCTATCATCTCTACCAGAAATGTAGATTCGCCCTTTACCAGCCTATCTGCCATTCCTATTCTTGAAAAAACCCTGTCAACCAATCCAATTTTTACAGAGCTGGCAGGAACAAAACTTCCCATGTGTGCCATAATTATTATAAGCGCCGACTGCCTGAGATATGTGGATTTTCCAGCCATATTGGGACCTGTGAGAATCATAATCCTTCTGTCAGTATCGTTCAATTCGAGGTCATTTTCAATAAAGCTCTCTTCCCCGAGTTTCTCTATCACCGGGTGTCTTCCGCATTTAATATCAATACAGTTGTCCTCAACAATCTCAGGCTTTACATAATTATTTTGCCGTGCAATAAGAGCGAGAGAGCAGTAAACATCTAATTCTGCAATGACCCGTGACGTTCGATACATTTCCTTGATTGACTTCAGCACATAATTTCTTATTTCGTCAAAAAGCACCGTTTCAAGAGAATTTGAATTTTCACGGGCTTCCATCAAAAGAATCTCGTGTTTTTCCAGTGCCTCTGTGGTGAATCTCTCTGCATTCACCAGTGTCTGCTTTTTTACATAATATGTAGGCACAAGGTGAAGATTCGGTTTCGTTACCTCAATATAATATCCGATAATCTTCTTGTATCGAACCTTTAGAGAAGAAATCCCATACTTCTTTTCTTCTTCCCCCTGATATTGATTAATCCATTCTTTATTTTCCAGGTTAATCCTACTATATTCATCAAGCTTTGCATTGTAGCCTGGTTTAATCATTCCTCCATCTTTAATTGACCCCGGAGGATCATCCATAATACCTGATTCGATATTTTCGATTAAATGGTTAGAATTAACGATACTGTTGGCTTCTTTGTTAAATACCTCTATCTCTTCCAGATCTCCTTTTATTCGATTTACTTCCTGCAGGGATTTTTTTAGACCAATAAGATCACGGGCATTCCCTTTTCCAACGGACAGTTTTGATAATATTCTCTCTATATCCAGGATGTTTGAAAGACAGTTTCTCACACTTTTAAGAATATTATCATTATGAAAAAAAATCCCTACTTTCTGCAATCTATCATTAATCTCCTGAATATCATGAGAAGGATTATTGATGTATTTCCTCAGCAGTCTTCCACCCATCGCTGTTTCTGTCCTATCAAGAACAGATAACAGTGTTGCCTGCTCGTCTCCGTGGGTACTTTCAGTAAGCTCAAGATGTTTTTTCGTTGCATTATCAATAAAGAGGATATTCTCATTCCTCTTCTCCCTGACCCACCTGATATGGGAGAGTTCATGCTTAATATTTTCTTTTACATACGATAAAACAGCCCCACATGCAATCAGCTCGAGCTCATCCTGGAGCTCTAAAAAATCAGGATTTGCTATAGAAAATTGATTTTTTAACTCATCTTCAGCCTTTGTGCGATCAAAAAGATAACCAGATACTCCCCTTATCACAAGCTCCGATCTCTGTCTCTTCACCTTACTGAAAAAAATGGAAAAAACATCGGTGTCATCAAAGAATTCCGGATATATCACCTCCCGGATGCCATTATCCTCTATTTCATTTTGAAAAGTATCAAGAATGTCTCCTTCTGGAAGATAACTCGATACAAACTCTCCGGTTGAGACATCCAGGCATGCACATGCAAGTGTGAACTTATCCTTTTTCGCATCTCCATATACTGCAGCTATACAGTTATTACTCTTATTATTCAGAAGATCAGGATCAGTAATCATCCCGGGAGATATAATCTCAACTACTTCCCGCTTAACTACCCCTTTTGCAGATTCAGGATCTTCACGCTGTTCACAAATTGCTATTTTCTCTCCGTTTTTTATAAGCCTGGCAATGTAGGTATCAGCCGCATGATAGGGAAAACCGCACATAGGAACATTATTGCGTTTTGTAAGGGTAATATTTAAAATGGATGATGCAGTAACTGCATCGCCTTCAAACATTTCATAAAAATCACCAAGCCTGAAAAGGAGAATAGAATCTTTATACCTGCTTTTTATCCTGTGATACTGTTTCATCATCGGCGTTTCGTTTTTCATCCTATTTCTCTCTTACGATATACCCCTGATACCCAAAACTGATAAGTGACTGCATGATCTCCTCTGCTTCCTGGAGAGTTGCAAGAGACCCGACTCTTACTCTAAACATTGTTTTGTTATCAACAGATGCTTTCATAGAAAACGCCGGAAACCCCTGTTCCTTTAATATAAGAATTAAATTTTCTGCATTTTTTTCTTCAGAAAAAGATCCTAACTGTATAAAATACCCGACGGTATACCTTTCGGGACTATCTTCCTGCATTTCCCTGGAGACAGTCACTGATTCTGCCTCATCGCCAATTTTATAGGTTCCGGAAAGAAGGGATTCATCAAAAATACCTGAAATCTGCAACAATTCAGCCTCTGTATCTGCAACGCTTAATTCTTCTAAATTATCTTCTGCCTTAAGGATAAAGATAGATTCAGGAAAACCCTGAATTAACTTTAAATATGCTGAATAGGCCATTGTTTCATCGCCGGTATCCCTGTAATATTGAGCCAGGAGCAGCAGAGCTTCCTGCTTGAAAAGTCCTGATGATGAAGATCCCATTATCCTTCTTAATAAATCTGCAATATGGTCATATTCCTTCAATTCGATCATGGCTCTTGATATTTCAAGATAATTCCTCATTACCAGCAGCTCTTTCCGAGGTGTGCCATGTACAGTAAGTATATCGAGTGAGCTGTAATAGTATTCAACTGCCTGAGTAAAATTATTTAGAGCAGAGCTGATAATTCCAAGGAAGGTATACACATACGGGGTAAATATTAAACTTTCCGATTTTTCATGATTCTCTATTTCCTTGAGAAAAATTACAGCAGATTCGTAATCGTTTTTCATATACAATCTTATGGCCAATTCAAATCTCACCGCATCAATAAACGGGAATGAGGGATATTTTTCTAAAATCTCTTTTAAACCGGCAATAGATGCATCAAGTTTATCTAAAAGAGTACTCTGTTTAAACCGTATATAAGGGGCTTTTTTTGTATTTTGAACCTTTTTATATGCCAGGAAATAGCATTTTGAAGCCCGACGAAAATTATTCCTCTTTTCATAATTTTGTGCTCGTTGGATAAGAGAGGAATAACTCCGGTCTTCCGGGATGAAGTACATGCCGCTCTGTGGAAAATAGCTGTCAATTATTTCTTTTGGAAGAAGAAACACCAGACTGGAGTCAGTCCTATCTTCTTCATCTACGTCGTCCGTGTAGCCCGGAGAAACAAGAAAAAAAAGAGCGGTAAAAAGCAATAAATATAGTATGATAAATCCAAATACTTTAATATCTTTCGTCATATTCATTGTGCCTCAATGCCCCTTAATGTGTTTCCCGAGATATCATTTATCACTACATCAATAAATCCTCCAATGTGAGTTTCTGTTTTCACAACCACCATTTTGTTGGTTTCCGTCTTGCATAGAAACTCTGATGTATCCTTCTTACTCTTACGTTCAACTAATACTTTTTTTCTTGTTCCAATCGCTTTTCTGTTCTTTTCATATGAGATGTTCCTCTGAAGCGCAATCAATTCTTCCAGTCTTTTCTTTGATGTGTCAGGGTGGACCTTCTCATGGATATCAGCAGCCTTTGTAAACGGGCGTTCAGAGTACCTGTAGGTAAATGCATCATCATATTGAAAGGACCTGACAATATTCAGGGTTTTTTCAAAATCACCATCGCTTTCTGTAGGAAAACCTGCAATTATGTCTGTTGTTATAGAAGCACAGGGTATATATTTCCTTATAGCCTCGATGAGGGTTCGATAATGACGGATTGTGTATTTCCGGTTCATAAGAGATAATATTCTATCAGAACCGCTCTGCACCGGAAGATGGAAATGCTTACACACTTTGGGAAGATCAGAAATCCTCTTGATCATCTCCTCATTAAAATCTTTTGGATGGGATGTGAGAAACCGGATCCATTTTAACCCTTCGATACCGTTGATCTTCTCAAGCAGCCGGATGAAACTTATATCATCATTATCTTTACCGTATGCATTTACATTCTGACCCAGCAGGTTTACTTCAACCACTCCATTTGAAACGAGGTCTTTCGCCTCCTGAAGTATATCATCACTCTTTTTACTGGCCTCAGGGCCTCGAAGATAGGGTACGATGCAGTAACTGCAATAATTGCTGCATCCTTTTATTATACTTACCCAGGCTTTATACCCTTCGGCCCTCTCCCCTTTATATGAAGAAAATGTATAATCTTTCCTGTCAACAGCAATCAGGCTTTTCCCTTTCTTTTCAAATTTCTCTACACACTGTGGTATATCAAGGCAATGATAAGTGCCTGTGACAACACCTATCTCAGGGAAAAGCCGGGTTATCTCTATACCTTTTTCCTGAGCCATACAGCCTGCAACAACAATAACAGTATTTTTTTCGGACGTTTTCCTCAATGACCTATAATAACCGAGCCGTCCGAAAATTCTCTCTTCAGCATTTTTCCGGACAGCACAGGTATTCAAAATCACAATATCTGCATCATCTCCACCGAATGCACGTTTATACCCCTGCTCTTCAAATGAAAGAGCTATATCGACTGAATCAGATTTATTCATTTCACATCCATAGGTTTCAATAAAGTATTTTTTACTATTTTCCATCAATTTCGACGTGATTAACCCCGTATTTTCTTCCATCTTAAATGCTGCAAAGCAGCAATTACAGCTAATAAAATAATATTTTTCAACATAAATGGCAGGATTAAAACAGAGAATACTGAATATATAATTGAGTAAAAATTATGTATGTAGAAAAATGAAAGTTATGAAGGAAAAGTCGATTTAATAAAATGAGAATGTCTGTTCAAAGGTGTATGATAGTCATACATCAACAGCAGTACAGGGTTTTAATAAAATGAAACGTTCATTGATCCGCACATGGGACATATGTGTGCCTGTCCAAGTTCGTCTTCATAATCGGGATAGTCATTTCTCTCAGGGTAGATCGTATCCGTCCATCGAAAATCACATTCTTCACAAACGTATGTTTTGTTTAGATAATTTTCAGACTCATGGTCATCAGGATCATCAGGATCATCAGGATCATCAGGATCATCTAAATCATGAAAATCTTTCTCGTCATATTCATCTGCAAAATACATCTCAAGCACCTTTGCCTGTATATATTATAGACTAATAAATGTCTCTTATTTGTCAATAGTTTTTATGAAGTATTTATGACTATTTTACCACAAGAGAGCTGATACTGAGTTCAGTAAGGCAGAACTTGTATACAAATGTATTATGCTATCTCACATCGTAAGTGCTGTCCGGACAGGAAAGTATGTCTTTATGTTTAATACTTGATCCATGGCATTATTTATCTGTTCGCCATTAAGGATATATATATCGCGTGTGAGGGTGTCAAGGCTATCCATAATAAACTTTTCATCCGCAATACTCTTTTCAATAAATATTCCTTTATGCCTACTTTCGATTATCTTAATATCCCTGTAAAACAACTCTTCACTTAACTTTTCCCCTGCTCTTACACCCGTATAATTTATTTTGATGTCAGTTCCAGGTGTTAAGCCTGAAAGAATAATCATATTTTCAGCAAGCTCTTTAATCTTAATCGGCTTTCCCATATCGAGGACATAGATATTTCCACTTCCTCCAAAGCTTCCGGCCTGCAAAACCAGGCTTGTAGCCTCATGCAACGTCATAAAATATCTCTCCATATACGGCGAGGTAATGGTGATAGGACCTCCTTGATTTATCTGGTCCTGGAAAACGGTTATTACACTACCATTGCTCCCTAAAACATTTCCAAAGCGCACGCTGCATGACTCCATACCCTTTTTATTATATATTCCGATCATGCATTCACATATTCTCTTTGTTTTCCCCATAACAGAAACAGGGTACACTGCTTTATCAGTTGATATGCCAATAAATTTATCGATCCTGTAATAATGTGAGACATCAAGCATATTGCGTGTTCCCACTACATTGTTGAGAAAAATCATCCTTATATGATTTTCCATAAGCGGGACATGTTTGTAGGCTGCAGCATGAAATACTATTTCAGGTTTATATAAATAAAATAGTTCGTCCAAAATATTTTTATACTTTATATCCGAAACACAGGGAATAAACTTTGTTCTTCCATTTAACACCTTTTTTATATCATGAGATAAATAAAATAGGCCATTTTCATTCATATCCAGAGCAATTATAGTATGCGGATTGTACCGGAGGAGCTCACGGACAAGTTCAGACCCAATTGAACCTGCGGCGCCGGTAACCAGTATCCGCTTACTCTCGATATAGTTTCGTATTTCATCTGAATTTATCCTTATTTCATCCCGGTCAAGCAGATCCGCAAGGTCAAGCTGTTTTATCTGATCAAACCTGACAGTCCCTTCTATTATCTCCATTGTAGAGGGAACGATTAAAAGTTTTACCTTTTCAGCTTTACATGTTTTAACAATTCCTTTAATTACCTTTTTTGAAATTGACGGCATTGCTATTATTACTTCATTAATATTGAGATTTCTTATGCATTCCTTTAATTTTAACTTCCCGCCGAATACCTTTAAACCCTGAATGGATTTCCCAATTTTTTTTATATCATCATCAATAAAACCGACCACCTCAATATGTTCTTCAGGGTGTCTTCGAATTTCGTTCATCACCATGATACCTGCTTCGCCAGCACCGCATATCAACACTCGCCTCATAAACACCATCTCCTGTTTGATTGTTTTCATTTACTATATCGGCGTATATTGTTTAGCTGTACATAAGAAATTCTTGGGGGGTAATATTTTATTTGGTTTGCATAATAGATTGATGAATTATATGTAGGGGCAGTTCACGAATTGCCCCTACTATTCAGCCCGGCCTTTTTGGCCTGATATAGCTCTGATTTTTGAACTGTTTTTTCCCGGGTTCAAAATACGAGAGAAACTTATTTACTATTTTCAGATAGCGATCATGCCGGATATCGAGTTTTTCCTGATACTGCAGTTCCTCTTTTATCCTCAGGACCTTTGCAGGCGATAGTAATGAAAAAAAAAGTTCTTTTTCTCTATCATCCAACGCCATAATAGAGACCGCAATCTCCCTGTCGGGTATCTTCATTAACATATTATGTAGAGTAACTTTACTGTGATACTTAACTATTTTTAATATTTCCATCCTTACATTCATCATAGTTTTTAAATTGGCCCCTGCAGTAAATTTATTAAGCATATTGGTCAGTAAAATACAATATTTTCCGAACGATGTATTAATGATGATTACACCGTCTTTCATCTCAGACTCATCAA
>Ga0114925_10001798_pt1 | contig 10734 bp, 10 predicted proteins | sample SumtaG_2_FD_87287 | JGI IMG/M metagenome (GOLD analysis project Ga0114925, IMG submission 87287) | Deep subsurface microbial communities from Indian Ocean to uncover new lineages of life (NeLLi) - Sumatra_00607 metaG | ecosystem: Environmental > Aquatic > Marine > Oceanic > Sediment | place...
AATGAATGGTTTTCCCGTATACCAGCGCACCAGTTTCATGGCAGCTTCAATAATCTCTGAACCTGTTGAAGAATAAATAACCTTTTTGGGAAAATCTCCCGGAGTAATCCCGACCAGTTTCTCAGAAAGTTCAATCCGGGGAGGTGTGGGAAGATCAAAGTACTGGATAAGCTTTCCCGCCTGTTCTCTGATTGCCTCAACCACTTCAGGATTACATATCCCCAGATTATTTACGGAAAAGCCGGTCATGCAATCTAGATACTCTCTACCATCTGCATCCACCACCTTTGCCCCTGAGCCTCTCTCTATAAGAGGTGGACAGCTCCAGAGGGCAAAGCCTACCTCACCGGTTGATTCTACCTGTATCCATCTTTTGAGATACTCTTTTGACTTAGGACCATAGGGAGCCTCATCCACCCTCGCATTAAGCTCTTCTTTGCTCACCTGCAATTTTTTTCTTTCCTCCAGCACCCGATCCTCAAATCTCTTTGCCATTTTGTTTTCTCCTTGATATTTGGACATAGCTTGCGATTCCCCTTGTCCTTTGTCGTGAGCTAACGGCCTACCTGCTTCTCATCTCCCTTCTGGCCCTATTTTTTAGCTTTCTTATTTTCTTATAAATACTTATTTTTCCTGCAAGCAAAGGAACCTGCGGACCAGACCGTCGGGGCACGGAATTGTCCACGGAGGCCACCCACTTATCCCTGATATTCCCAACGATGGTCGATCCCAAATCAAACGGAACTTGGTCTGGTTCCTTATGTGAAAGAGCAAGCAGGATTCTTTCCTCAGAAGTCATTTGACTACCTTCACTTAGAAATAAAAATTCCATCTTCTGAATACAATTTAATTATTTGTAACCAGCTCCGACCTCATATTAGCCCGTGACTGGTTCAGCCTTTCACTGCCCCGGCAGTCAACCCTCCGATAATGCTTCTCGCCGAAAAGAAAGTGAAAATAAAAGCCGGCAAAGCCACTATCACCGCTATCGCAGTAATCTCACCCCACTGAACGCCAATCTCTGTCATACACAGGGAAATAGCAACCGGCAGAGTACGGGTATAGCGATTAGTAAGAATTAAGGAAATGATAAACTCATTCCACGCAATCCGAAAGATAAAGATGCTCGCCACAGCAATTCCCGGCTTTATAAGAGGCAAAACAATTCGGAATAAAATACCCAGCTCGCTACACCCATCCATCAATGCACTTTCTTCAATTTCAACTGGAATTTCCATCATAAAAGATCGCAAAACCCATATAGTGAAAGGGAGATTTAGAGCCAAATAAGTGGAAATTAAACCTGTCCGACTGTTCATGAGGCCTAATTTCGTCCATAAAATATACAGCGGAATTATTATCACCGCTGGAGGGACCATTCGCAAAAGCAATGTAGCAGTGGAAACAACATGTTTACCCAAAAAAGCGAATCTAACCAAACTATAAGCGGCGAGAGCTCCAATAATAATCGATATAAAAGTCGTAGAGGTAGCAACGACGAGGCTGTTTGATAGATGTCTGAGAAACTGTCCTCTAAAAATAATGGTTCCATAATGCTTAAGTGTGGGGATAAAAAGCCAGACTGGGGGCATACTGAAGGTCTGCACCCTTGTCTTAAAGGATGTAGCAATCATTATATATATCGGGAACAATACTATAATAGAGGCTATAATAAGTATTACGTATCTGCCGATATTAGTCATATCACCTTTACGTAGCACTTTCATAGTACGGACTTCCTTTCACAGATTATTTTCCCAGCAGAAATCGAGGTTAGATCATCTTCGTTCAGTTCTAAATATTCTCAAGACCCCGAAGGCCACTGTTAACATGAATAAGATCAAAAATACCGACATTGCAGAAGCTCGTCCTAATCTCTGGCCGTGAAAGGCTGTCTTGAAGATGTGAAGAGCCAAAACTTCCGTTGATAGACCCGGTCCTCCGAAAGTCATGATATACATAACCACTAGAGCCCTCATGGCATCTATAAGCCGCAATACCACTGTTATTCCTATAATGGGTTTTATCATAGGTAATTTTATATATATTAACCTTTGGAAATAATTAGCACTGTCTATCTTCGATACCTCAATTATCTCATCTGGTATGGTTTGCAACCCACCCAGCAGTATCAGAAATACAAAAGGAGTCCACTGCCAAATGTCGGTAATAATTATGGAAGCCAAAGCAGTATGGGACTGGGAAAGCCACATTATTTGTTTGATTCCCACTATCGCAAGAAAATAATTAATTAAACCGTAGGTAGGATTATATAAGTAACGCCAAACAATCCCCACCACTATTGGCGCAATCATAACGGGTAATATGAAGATGGTCCGAAAAATATGTAAGCCTCTTGTCTTCCTTTCCGCTAAGAGAGCCAAGGCCATCCCAATACCTAGCTCAGCCACCATCGTAACACCAATAAAGATGGAAGTTACTCTCACGCTTGTAAGAAAATAGGGACTTTGGAAAATCTCTATGTAGTTTTTCAGTCCGACAAATAGCGGTGCTTTGGCCCCGATGTCTCGCAGTGCCCATTGAAAAAAACTCAAAGTTATACCGTAAAAGACAGGGTAAAGTAGTATAAAACCGAAGATAAAAATCGCGGGTGCTAAAAACAGATAAGGTGTGAACCTTGTCAAAAATCTTTTTACATTCCCTTCCCGCCTCTCGTGTTGCGAGTCAATTTCTATACCGAAAAAACGTTTTTTTCTCATGTATTTTTACGACTCATCTTGTACGTTCTAACTTCGCAGATAGGCCAACACTCATATTAAAAAGGGGAGGCACTTGAAGTCAGTTGTCCCTCCCCTTTAACTATCACCAAGCTGATTTAACTATTCTAATTCTACACAGTTTACCCTATTGTTGAGTTTTCTTGCTCTGATGAGGGGGTATTATTTTGCCAAATTCATTATCCCCTTACCTTCTGGCAAACATAGGTTTTTAGCCAATTTTTCCCTCATTTAAGCAAGCTCCTTTTTTTCCAGAAAACCTATGACAAAGAGCGAATACTTAAATCACCTTTATTGCCTTTAGTCGTAATAGCCGCCTTCTTCCATGATCTTCCTGACGGGCTCGACTATGGACTGCATGGCTTCCTCAGGAGATTTTTCTCCGGATAGGACTTGGTTTGAGGCAACCCCGAAATACTGTGATGATATTAGGTGAAACTCCGCTATTATAGGCCGGTAATTGGGATCCATGTCCTGTCGCTCCAGCACCTTGTACACCGGGAACATCTTCCGCAACTCGGGATCCATGAGTATGGACATCCGATCTGTGAGCTGGAGCCCTCCTTTTGCGAGCCTTCTCTCAACTTCTCTGCTGGTCATCCATGTGATGAAAAGCCAGGCGGCTTCCTTGTTCTGAGAGTTTGCTGGTATCGAAACGGCGAAGCCTCCTGTCTCTGAGTTCCTATTCTTTTTCTTTGGAGTGATAGTGTAACCAACCTTTCCAACCACCTTCGACTGCTCAGGATCCCGTACCATGCTGGCTATTCGGTCGTGGTCAAAGTACAAGGCAGCCTGTCCCTGCAAGAAAGCGTTATCGGCAGCTCCCACGCTAAAACCAGGTATTCCCGGAGGTCCGTATTCAACCATTTTCCTCATGAAATATAATGCCTCAATCGATTCTTCGCTTGTGAAATCAATTTCCCAATTTTCATCAAATATCTTACCTCCAAATGGGTCTCCAATATGAAGAAAACAGGTGGTCGCTTGATGCCCTACTTTGCCTCTCATCGTTAGGCCGTAAACGCCAGGGACATTTTCGTAGAAAAACTTGGCCAGCTCGCCAACCTCATCCCACGTGTCCGGTACTTCAAGGGCATACTTTTCAAACAGGTCCTTCCGGTACGCAAAAACACTTGTCTCTGAACTTGCCGGCACCGCGTATAGATGTGTTTCAGTACCAGGTCCACCTCCAAGGTAGATATCCGTTCCCTTACAATCCAAGCAGACCTTTCCCTGCACATCAACAAAAGCGGGAATGAAGTCATCGAAATCCCACTCAGGAAAGGTTAATTGTGGATTCTCAATGAAAGGCCCAAGCTTCGTGAGATAGCCTGCTTTTACATATTCAGTTTTCCACATAGGGCCTACTATGACAGCTACATCGTAATCTCCGACCGATTTACTAAATTCCAGGAGTTGTTTATCATGCATCCGCATATAGTACATCTGATCAAGTTCTATTTTCATTCCGGTTTTTTTCTCAAACTCTGGAAAGAGCTCAACCCATTGGTTATGAGCCATGTGGACGGGGAAATTTACTACTATTGTCGTACCCTCGAACTGACGCCAATTAAAATCCTCGCCGGCCCCGAGGGCAGAGATAGAACCGATCATCCCCGTTGCGATTATGAGGGTAAACACAAGAAATATTGTTCCAATACGTTTCATTTTGGTACCTCCTTTTGGTGTGATGAAGTAATTGTTAAATAAAATATACTTCTCAACTTTGTCTAAAATTTAACGTTTATCACCTCCCCTCATATAGTCGAATTTGATTAAATGGGGTCCATCTTTTTGAAGTAGTGATTTTCACCTCCTCTCTTACTTTTCGACCCCTCCCTGCTAGTCTAAAAGCTGGGGTAGTGCACAGCCATAGCAAGCAAACTCGTCCGTATAGCCTACAGTATGTTAAAGAACAGTCGGCCTTACGCAGATTTTCAAAGAACAAAACAGAAAGTGCCAGTCTCGTCTTCAAGTAAAGAAAATAACCTCTAATTGAAGATTTTGATGGTATCTCGTCTGTTTTTTTGTCAACCTTAACCCTTAAACAACATTACAGTAGTCTTTAGGTTCTTTTTGAAAGTAAAAAGCATTAAGCAAGCACACTTCCCTTATGATCAATGTTAATAAACTTAGTGTGATAGTTGATATAGTGCAACCTCTCCCACTCCATGATTTGCACAACAAATTATATCGTAATTAGTCTTATTCACAACAACCAATGTAGTTGGTCCTACATTTTCATCGATTATCACGCGTTTCATGGGTAGAGTGATATCTTTTTGAGGGTATAACAAGACCAGTTCTTTTTCTCCAGCCCTTCCACCTGCTATTATACATGATTCATTTAAAATTTTCCCAGCCCATATTACATGCCCATAATTGATACTTTCTCTCCGTACTGGTTTCCATCCCCCTTCTATCAGTTTATAAATAACAATTTGATTGCCATGCCATGGTTCTATGGTAATAATTTCATCGTCTCCGTCATCATCAATATCGCTAACATAGAGGTCACTTACTTCATGATCGATCAGACATTTATGATTCCACGGTGCTCCGGGTTCCTCGGGAACCTGGAGCATGAAAACACCTTCTGTTCCAGAAACAAAAATAACTTGACGTCCCTGTGACCTTTTCACATGCATTCCATGGTTTTTAGATACACCCTCTAAAATCGGGATAATGGACCATTCGGCATTGGAAGTTTCAGGGATCTGCCCAGCATAGACTGTACCAGGCTTAGACCAATCGTCCTCAAACTCTTTTCCTCCACAAAGTGTCGAAGCAACTAAAAATAGTGAATCACCTACTTTTACAATGTCGATGTTATGCGCAAATGGCAAATCGATCACTTTTTTCACTTTCCATGGATTAGAAACTACTTCTGGAGGTTCCACATAAACAATACTCGCATTTTCACTTTGGAAAATGGGGAGAAATCCCTGAATGGCAAGAAACGAGCCATTTTTTCCTTGTATCGGAATCAACTTCAGAGTCCCACCAGGTTCCTCCCATATCGTCGATACCTTCCAATCCGGCGGAGAGAAAAGCAAGCACTTACCATAACCTTCGGTTGCCACCATAAAATACATCTCACCTTTAAGTCTATTTGTGGAAACAGCGTAAACCGTTTCAAGTTCTGCCAATATTCTTTTTTCTATCTTCATTATATTTTTCCCCCTTTCCGATCGCTGCCTAAATATTTTTACTGCTTACCAAATTGGGTTGAATTTCTGTCTTTATTAATACTCAGTACACTCCGCCATTGTGAAGCGAAGCAATCTCGGTAGCCGCAGGCTTCAGCCTGCGTAAAACCTTCACTCTGTACCCTTGAACTTGGATACCGGATTGATTTGAATAAAGGCCTGCTTATTTGGCTTAAGCGATATCTTTTCGCACATCCATTCCTAGAAAAAACTTCGGAACGGTATATTTGGTTCGTCAGTGAAAGAATCATCTCCGCCCTGTGGATATTCATACCGTTTTTTATCCTTGTCATCAGGATAAATGAATTTCCCGCCTACTTTCCAGATATAGAGGGAAAAATTCAGCCTGTGTTTATTAAACCCATAAAGTAGCTCTAGTTCATGCGGATCAGCAACTTGGTTTGACCACAAATCATAATGATATGGAATTAGAACCTTTGCTCTTAGGTTCTGAGCTATCCGCAGGCAATCTGACGCAGTTATCTTATCGGTGCTGCCACGGGCATCTACTCCAAATGAGGCGAACGCCACATCTATATCGTAATCACGACCGTGTTTAAAGTAATAATTTGAGAAATGGGAATCACCGCTATGGTAGATGGATCCACCTGGTGTTTGGATTACGTAGTTTACAGCCCTTTCATTCATATCCGGAGGAATCTTCCCTCGGAGATCTCCGGACGGAGGTTCTGTAATGAGCGCTGTTCGATCAAATGACTCCACCGCTGTAATTTTAACGTCTTTTACTTCGAAAGTCTCGCCTGGCTCCATCACTTTGGTGCGTTTCTCAGGAACTCCCCATCCCTTCCATAAATCAACACAGAGCTTCGGCCCCACGAAGATTGCATCGGTATTTTGAAAGGCAGCAGCAGCGACATATGGATCAATGTGGTCATAATGAATATGAGTGGACATAATTACATCTATTTCCTTGATGGCAAAAGGATCTATAACTACGGGGATAGCCCGCAAATTAGGTTCCATATCCCTTCCACCAGTCATCCTGTTCACTTGCCCATCCTTTCTTTCTTCGTAAGGGGGCTGCTTTTTTGTCGACCTCCCCCGTCCTACCCAGAAATCCACTGTAAAATTAGCGTTCCCAGGAGTCTTAACCCATAGACCCGTACATCCTAACCACCACATCGCGAATTTTCCAGGGGGGACTATTTGCTCTTGAATGTCTTCGTTTAACCATGTACCCCACTCCGGGAAAGTCTCTTTTAGCCACACATCTCTGGTGAACTTGGAAATGTTGACTTTTGCCATTACGAACCTCCTCATTTCTTTATTCTGATATTTATTCCGAATTTCGCAAGTTTCATTTTGAATTTATATTATAATACAAAAATATAAAAGTGTCAACCCCCCTCATACTACTTTGAAAAATTGAAAGTAAAACTTAGGCTTTAAGAGGCTTTCAGGAGAAATAAAAGGGATATTGTCAGTTCTAGCGTGAACGCACTCCTAAAAATTCGTAATTATTTTACACTATGAGAAGTTTGTTTGATTTGAAAATACCTTTTGGGAGGGTAAATCCTTTTGAGAAGGGTGACATTAAAAAAGAATCATTTTTCTCTTTTTCTCTGGCGGATAAACAGAGCTTCTACAGTAAGGACAGATGAACTGCTGGATTGTTATCTCTATTTCTTCGTCTTTTTTTAGCTGCTCAAGGAATCTTTCTGGCTTTATCTTATAGGTGCCATTTTTGTAAATCTTCTCAAACCCACAATGGGGACACTTTGAAGGACGGGGAAAGCCATTTTTCTGAAGATTTAGCTTCCCCTTTAAGTCTTTAATCTGTTTTTCTTTCTCGCTGATGATATCCTCTGATTTACCTATCTTCTCTTTTTGTTTTTCCATGAGGTTATCTTTTGCATCCACTTTACCTTTCTTGAACTTAGGTCCTCGTTTTCTCGGTTTTAGTGCTTGCTCCAGGGCATCTAAAGCTTCTCCCGTCCAAATATAAACAGAAGGCCTACTTATCCCATGCTTTTTGGCTATGCTCTGAATCTTTTCCCCAGCTATTACCTGGCAGACTATAAGAATCTTTTCTTTGATAGATATAGACCTAAAATTTCTCATTCTCTTCTGCTCCATGTACAATAATAGTCGACAAGAAAGAGTTTGTCAAGAAAGAAGTGTAAAATAATTACGAAGAGGGGACCTGAAACCTGTAAGATAGACCAAGCAGTATTTGAAAAAAGATCAAGGGATTTTGATTGGAAAGTGACAAGAGAGGGAGGGGATTTATCCAGTATTGGACAGCTACCGAGCGAATGGCAAGAAAAAAGTAACACCTTTCTTTCGATGGGCGAAATAATCCCTTAAATTTGGCAGCGGAGTAAGGGAAACTACTTTTCCTTTAGTCTCCTTATGAACTCAGCTATTTTCTTCTTTGAGGCCTTTTCAACTAACATTTTCTCCAGCTCCCTGGCAATTTCTTTGGCGGTAGACTTAGCAGTAATTTTAGCAGTCCGTTCAGCTACCAGATTAGCATAGTTAACTCCACTGAAGATACCATAATATTTATCTCTTCCATAAACTATGAGAGCACAGCCAGAAAGATAGGATCTTTCTCCTTTCTTTCTCATTTTATCCTTAAGCTTTTCCATCTTATTCTCATACTTCATCTCTAAGATTTTCACTGCATTGTAGAGGATAAGTATACACCGGATTCTGGCCTGAATAGAATTTAGGCTTCTTCCAGCTAAATCTCTCAAGTTCCATCTTCCTGATAGATACCTTATCCCCTGATTTTCAATGGTCCATCTATCCTTGTAGCACTTGTAGATTTTGAAAGGGTCCTCTTTAGCATCTAAAGGAGTAACATAAATCCTTCTTCTCAATCCTTCCATCTTTTTTATCATAGACAACGACGGTATTGACTTTACCTAAGTCCTTTTCTTTTCCCTCTTTCGAGTACCTTCTTAGATAAAGTCCATTGATGCCGCATATCCTGATCTTCTTTTTCTTCTTTTTTCCTCTTTTTTTAACAACTGTCCATCTTTCCTTGAAAGTTGGTTCTACTCCTCTTAGGTAGTACTCTACATGTTTTACGAAATCAAGATCATCGTCTCTAACTAAGGTGACAAAGTCTACTCCCCATCTATTTTTTAGTTTCCATAAAAAATGTCCTCCCCAATAGCCTCTATCTAAGGTAAGACTTTCTATTATCTCTTTTACCTTACCCTTGCCCAGATATTTTTCTATATCCTGGAAAATATGGATGAGAAGAGCCCTCTCATCAGTGTTTATGGGACCTAAGGCACATCCTATAAAGCGCAGTCTTCCTGTGGTGGTGACATTCATCAAAAGCTCTAATTTGTAGCCGTACTTATACCTTTTCTCCTTCTTATCCCATACCTTTCCCATTCCTTCAAAGGTTTCTCCATAAGGGACTTCTAATTTTACGGCATCAGCAACATATTGGTGGCCCCTTATCCATCTTTTATCCCTCAAGATTTTGATATGTTGATAGAAAGCTCTGTCTGATTCATCCTGGGGAATCTTCTTTAGTTGATTCCTCAAGGTCCCAAGATCTATTACTCCTTTGTCTTTTTCTTTAGCTTTTTTAATTTTTCCAATGTTAAAGCCAATATCGGCCATAAGTTTGCCGTCTTGAATAATCTTACCGGCCCCGGCTAGTTTTCCTATAGCCAAAAGTTCCTTCATAATGAGAGTTCCCAGGATGATCTTTGATGAGTATCCATTGTTCTTTTTTATCTCGGGCCTCATGCCCGTTATGATATTCCAGAAACCCATCTCTTTGAGAAAGTCAATAACCACCACCCTTGGGTGGTGGTTATTGACTCCCTCTGAAACACTTACTAAATCTTAATTAAGGGAACTTTCAATTTTTCTGATTAATGAGGTGTCACACCAGAGCCTTTGAATACTTTGGTGGTGTACCTAAGAAGATCCTCTATGATAACATGAGGAAGGTTGTAAAGTCAAATATTGGCGGTAAAGTTGACTACAATGAAAAGTTCATGGATTTTGCTTTATATTATGGATTCTTACTCTGTGCGTGTGATGTTGGTCAGGGGCACGAGAAAGGCAAAATAGAGCGAGTAATAGAATATATAAGGACAAGTTTCTTTACTGGTGAGAAATTCTCATCGCTGGAAGAGTTAAATTCAAAAGCTCTCTACTGGTGTAGTGAAATTGCTGATAAAATAATTCATGGCACCACCCACGAAACACCGATTGACAGATGGCAGGAAGAAAAAGAGGTGATTTTGTCACTTCCTCGGAGAGGCTATGATACAAGAAAAACCGAGCACCGAGTGGTCCAGAAGGACTGCTACCTAAACTGGCAAGAAAATTGTTATTCGGTTCCCTGGTAATATGCAAGGAGGACAGTAGTAGTAAAGGGGAGTGAGGAAGTCCTTCATATTTACTATGATGATAAATGTATCGCCCAGCATAGAGTCTCTAGACAAAAAGGGAAATATATTCGAAATCCGGAGCATTTGAAAGGGATACCTCTGATTAAGGATAGTCGAAAACAAAGGTACCGGGAGGAATTAGCTGCTTTTGGTGAGGTTGGGCTAAAATATTTTAAAGAAATGTTAAGATCATCGATTTCCAATCCCTACTATCATCTAAGCGTAGTAGTGAAACTGAAACAGAACTACCCTGTGAGTGAAATAACAAAATCAATTGAGGTAGCATTGAAATTCAAAGCCCTACAAGGTAAAACTATAGTAAATCTTGTTCGCAGGCAGATACCTGCCCAGGGGTTAAATCGCCTGGAGGAAATACTTTCTATCCCTCCCCTTAGATTA
>Ga0114925_10001799_pt1 | contig 10733 bp, 9 predicted proteins | sample SumtaG_2_FD_87287 | JGI IMG/M metagenome (GOLD analysis project Ga0114925, IMG submission 87287) | Deep subsurface microbial communities from Indian Ocean to uncover new lineages of life (NeLLi) - Sumatra_00607 metaG | ecosystem: Environmental > Aquatic > Marine > Oceanic > Sediment | place...
TAAAAATATCATAGAAATTGATATAAGAATGTTTGCATTCAGAACTATCAGATTGTATTCCTATTATTGCTTCAGAGGTTCCATCATTATTAATATCTCCGATTGAAGTAAAAGGCATTTTGAGTTTATCAGATTCATAAATATCGTAGTTTATATAATTCCCGTCGAAATATTCATTAAATAAAATCTCAGGATTAGAATCACCAGAACTCCCACTAAAAATCTTAAATTCTTTTCCATACCTATAATCATATTCCTCAAAAACTTCTAATCTATAAATACCAACATGATCAAAAATATCATCGTCATTGAAATCTTCGTGGGAAATTAGTAATAGATAACCTGCACCTTCAGCACTAAAATCAATGTCTCCTATTCCACTAGAATCACCAATGCTGGCTGATTGCAAATTTTCAGTTGGAATTTTGCATGCTGTTGAACGGCTATTAATATCAATAATTCGAATATTGATTAAAGAAAAAACGAAATAACCCTCCTCTTCTTCTCCGAAATATTCGTAACCTCCTACTTCCAAATATCCATATTCTCCTACCATAATTCCTATTTTTCCATCTTTCGATATATTTGTTTTTCCAGGAAATTCATAAGGTGTAGAACTGTAAGATTCTTCTGTTGAAAAGGTTGGAATCACTTCCCATGAATAACTAATTAATACTTTAGAATCCGAATAATTTTCAAAATGAGATATTTGAGATTCCCAATAAGGATCACTTATTAATTTATGAGAGCAATTAAAATTACTTCCGAATTGAAAGATTCCAGTTAATAACCAGTTATTTAGACTATTATTTAAAGGTAATACCCGTACATTTTGATATGGAATAAATGTTTGATTAAGACTCCATTTAGTATAAGCCTCATTGTTTTTTAGATCAAAAAGGCGGATTCTTGTACTCCATGTATTAGGCGTATCGTAGTTTTCAATACCAATTATAGCAATTAAATCCAAATATTGATCATCAGTTCCATTAACAACCTCAAAGTCTTGAATTTCTAAATTTAGTAGATTACTAACATCGAATTCATCTTCGCCCCATACATCAGTAGCATATTTCCATGTATAATATCTACCGTATTCATTGTTAAATAAACCCCAATAAAATGCTGCAAGACCAAAATCATTAATCGTCAAATTAAATGCACTATTACCGTTTGTTATATTTAAACGAATTTGAATATTTTTGTTTATATCTACGAAATTAGATAATGTAGTTTTATTCTCATAATCAAATTCAATAAAATCATCCGCGTCGTGAGTTCCACGTGTAATAACCCACATTTGATCATCCCGAAAAGAGTTATCAAGTAAAGGAAAATCATTAAAACCATCTCTTGTCGATCCAAAATCACCTTTAAGATCAGGATATGTGTGATTATTCCAAGTTCGTGTTGAACTCCAGTTGCATAAAACCCATTTGTTATTCGATACATCAAAAATTTCATAAGTAAAATTGTACCAACTAGAAGATGAAGTATTTACCATTAGATTAGTTTGCATTTTAAGAGCAGATAATCGTTCAATTTGGGAAAGTGGATACTCCATAGATCCCAATAAATTATCATCAAGTAAATTTACTGGAATTGTTAAATCCATTATCGCTTTCCATGAAGAGTCTACATATTCAGCATTAATAGTATAATTTCCTTCATCACTCAACAAATCAGATAAGCTATCGGAAGAAATGCCGTTAATAGGGTCAATATTACTTGCTTGCGCTAATGACGAGAAATTCCATGGGATCCCCCCCCACTGAACCTCAAAATTATTAACCCAAGTCTCATCTATTTCACCATTAATTCTATTATATATATGATTTCCGGAGGAAGATATCTCAGCCGGTTCTATATAAGTCCCACTGTATTCATATTCGCGATAAAATTTATATGGAAAATCTATCATAGGATTATTCCAAATAATATTTCCATCAGAACCATCAATAACTAAAACTTTAGTATAATTAGCTAAGAGAGACCTATATATCATTTCTGCTTTATTTAAATCAATTGTTCCATTCCCTATTAGATTTTTTATAATTTCCGAAATATCGGAAGGTACTATTGAAGGAATAATCCATGCCCCATAATCATCAATACCATCATCAGTAATATCCCCCACATTTTTTAAGCCCCTTAGCCCATTATAATATTCTGGTTGAGGAATATTTAAGGACCAAATAATATTTCCCGTTCTTGCATCAATTGTATATAATTCAACTATTATTGTTGGTTTTTCTGTAGTTTCTGACGAGCTTTCAGATGTAATCCAATCTGGTTCAAAAACGCTTATTTGCTTTATTAGGAAATCGTTTAGTCCATCATCATTTAAATCATTGGTCTCAGTTATCTCTATTTCAGATTCCTCTTGAGTTCTCACCCAAAGGATATCATAATTTTTACAATCAATACATAAATAGCGACCGTTTGCAGTAATAGCAAATAAATCATCCACACCATCACTATTAAGATCACCCACATTCAAGAAATAATGTCCTTTCTTACTTCCACTATAAATCGATACACTCTCATATTGACCAGGATCTGTATAAACAACCTCTGGATTTTGTGACCTTCCATCATCAATGTGATATCGATTAATTAATGCTGTGAGATATGAACCGGAATAACCTCCATATGAATAATAATAAATATAAATATCAGAATCTACTTTAATTATTTCTGGATAAGAACTGAGAAAAAAGCTATTATAAGTCCAGTTTAAACTACGGGTGATGTTTATCTTATTTATTTCGGATGTGGGATTTATATTAAATATTTTACCTTGAATTATTTTTTGTTGTGAACCATAACCTGAAGCATAATCGAGATCGGTTGCGATTGATATGTATTCTTTAATCCCATCATTATTAATATCAGGAATTTCGTAAATTTTTATTCCAGATTTCATAAATATTCTTTTTACTGATGAATATGGAGATGTTGGGTAACTACCATAATATGATTCTGTAGTACTACTTATATTATAACAAACATCATCGTCAAGAAGACTACCATACCTTCCAGAAATTAATCGTAAATAACCATCATCAGAAGCTATTATAATATCATTAATTTCATCATTATTAACATCTCCAACAACTCTTATATCATCGATAGAATTGGGTATAGTTTGAAGAGTAAGACCAGTCATGCCATAGACTAACTTTTCCATTCCTTGTACTGAAAAAGTCCAAAGTTTGCTTCCATCTTGAGAATCAAATGCGCTTAATTTACCTTCTTCTGAACCGGCAATAATAGTCTCAAATCCGTTTCCATTTATATCTTCTACTACTTCTAATTTCCAAACATCATTGGTAAAGTCATGATCATTCATCCATATTTTATTTCCAGACTTTCCATTTACAACGATTAATCTATGCCACGAAGAAATTACGATTTCTGAGATAAAATCAGAAGTTATATCATTAATTAATTTAATATCCCATGAATATGGAATAAAATTTTGTACTTGATACGTCTCAGTACTAATACCTTCGATTGTGGGCTTAAACTTCCATATTTCGGACCCATTATTCGAAGAAATTGCGATTAAATTTGGATGTTCTTGAAAATAAGTAATAAGTACAATATCATCCTGATTATCACCTGAAATATCTTCAATAATTTCAAAATCAATTACGGGACCAAAAGTTCTATAACTCATATTGATAAAACCATCTAATGTAATCGTAGCAATACCTCCATCAGTTCCAACGACAATTAATGGAGTTCCTCCTTCTGTAAGATTGACTAATCTAGGTTGCATTGTTGCTCCAGAACCAGGAAAACCTTTACCTAATTTCCAAATAATTGAATCTTCTCCAGAATCCTCAGCTTGAGTCTTAGGTATGTTTGAAAAATCATTAATAATTAGGTTACTGAGGATGAAATTGTTAATAGGCAAACTTAAAATAATAATTAATGCTGTAATGGAATATGTTTTATTTCGAAGTTTTAAGCTAATTTCTCTTTTCATTTTTATTTTCACATTAGATTTTATTATTATAATTTATATTAGAAGGTTGAAAAGGTTGGATTAAACTTATTATTCATTATACTTCTTTAATATTTAATAATTTCCTTATTTATAATAAAAAATTAGAATATCGAGCATTAAGTAAATAATTTCAACAGTTAAGAAAGAATCACGCGTAATAAAAAAAAATAAAATTTAGGGTTGTTCCCTAATCTTTTAGGAGATATTTGCACATAAACTTTTTAATATTTCTTCCGCTTTTTTTGAGAAATTAGTTATAATATCGCCAACATCCATTATGGAATCGATCATTCCGCAAGTTTGTCCAACAGGTATAGCTCCATCTTCTACATCTCCTTGAGTATACACGATTTCGTAGCGATAAAGATCTTCTAGAAATGTATCCATATCTAATGCTAATTCTTGAGCTATTTTCTCTTCTTTTGTCATGATTTTTCCATGTTCAAGGCAATATTTATTTTTCAATAACCTAACCGGACCAAAACCACCAGTGGTGAGCATAGTATCTCGAGCTGTTGCTGGTGGAATTAAAGCTTTGTAATTAGGGTGAAACTCGCTTTCAGTAGAGGCTATAAACCGCGTTCCCATGGCAACTGCATCTGCCCCCATTGCTAATCCCGCTGCTACACTTTCCGGATTTGCGATACCTCCACAGGCAACTAACAGTTTTTCGGGATATTTTTGAGCCACCTGTGAAACTAGAACTAGTGTAGTAATTCCTTCATAGCTCTGATGACCGCCTCCTTCAGTACCCGTTGCACATACACCATCACAGCCCGCTGCAAATGATTTATCTACTAACCATAAAGCAGGAGAAACGTGGAAATGTTTTACATCTGGAGTTTTCTCTTTCAATAACTTACTCGCAAATTTTGAACCCCCAGCGCTCGTAATAATGTAAACTAATTGTTCGCGAAGTTTTGGATTTTGTTTAATATTTTGAATAATTTTCCTTAACATTATTTTATGATCAGTTTGTATTCGAGCTGTTCTAACATTTACACCAAATGGTTTATCAGTGTGTTCAAGCACATATTCTAATTGTGCAATCATATCTTTAACAGAATTTTTCCCCCGCAAAGTCGCATGACTTAATACACCAAGCCCCCCTACTTCAGAAACGGCAACCGTTAATTTAGTGGTGTAAAAAGGTCCCATCGGAGCGCTTATAATAGGATATTTAATTCCAAATAATTCAGTTAATCTTGTCTTTATCATCTTTTTACCTAAATAGATTTCATTATATGATAGTTAATACTACCCTTTTGGGATTAAAAAATCTTTTTTATATCTCTATAAAATTGTCTAAAATTAGTAAAAAATATTTTGAGGAATAAAAAGTTGTTCTTTATTATAGAATCCCGTAGAATCGAACAATCTAATTTACAAAAATGTTTCAATCAATTTTTATTTAAAATTAAATTTAGAATTGTTTATGTCTTCCTCTTTAACAATAAAGGTGCTTGAATCTGAATGTTAACAAGTTTATTAAAACTATTTTTTTACGTAATCGGTTGTAGAAACAGTGATGTTTGTAACACTTCCTTTGGGAGTTAAATCAGAGTATTCCGCCACTGCTTCCTTCTTTGTATATTTTTCAATCATAGCCGTCATAACCATAGCCATTGGACACACCCCTTTAGTACCTGCAACTGTATGAGCAGATTTCGCCATGAAACAATTATTCAAGGAAAAAACATACGAACCATCAGCTTTTTTCTTAAGAGAAGCGTTTTCAACCAATAAGGAAGTTTTTAATAACTTTATGAACCTTTTACCAAAATCTTCAATATTTTCTCCTACTATTGGCTCAATACCCAATTTTTCAGTTGTGTCCATAGACTCTTTTATTACGGGAAATATGTAATCAGTATATCCAATTTTTCCTAAAGTCTCGTCAATACAAGATTGAAGAGTAAAAACCCCCACGTGAAATAAACCCGAGACAAATCCAAACTCCTTTGGCATCATTTTATCCATTAATTTACGCTTTAATCCTATTTTTTTTCACCTTATTTGAATTTCTTAATTATACATTATTCCATACACTATTAAAGATTTCTTCAGTTTTTTCTATAATCATATTATGTTCTATTACTTTTGTCATAGGAAATAAGATCATTATATACTTGTGTTCCCTTTTTGAGATTGAAATCAATTTATTTTCTGAAGAAATAACAATGCTATTTACTTCCCCTGCTTCAAATTCCTTTGAAAACTTTTTGACTAAATTTATTAACATTCCTCCAATTGAGATCTGACGTGGCGAAGAAAATTTAGGAGGAACTTCGGAAAAAACAACTTTTCCTAGTAATTCATCAAATACAATAACTCCTTCTGCTTGCACTTTAGTTTTTAGTTCCTCCAGTTAATTTTAAATTAATTTAATAAATATTTATCGAAGAAGTATAATTTCTTTTTATCTACATATTTAATATTTTTTTTAAAAAATCTTATAAATTACTTTTATATTTTTCATATAAATCTCTAATTATTTTTTGGAACGCTTCGGTCACTCCTTGACTAGTTTTCGCAGAAGTCCGATAAACTCCAATAATGTTTTTCTCTTTAATGAAGTTTTGGATAATAGAGTCATCTATCTTATCTTCATTAATTAAATCTACTTTATTTGCAAATATAATGACAGGAATATCACCACAACTCTGTCTAAGGTCCTTATACCAATATTCAACGTGATCGAGACTTTCTTTACCAAGATCCTTATCTTCGAGGGAATAAACAATAATTGCAGCTTTACTTTCTTCATAAAAATCAGAACGTAAAAATTCAAACTCCTTTTGACCAGCAATATCCCAAAAATACAATTTACATTCATCTCCATTTATTTTCTCATCATAAAAAGAAAATTGGGCACCTATTGTAGATATATAATCTTCCTCAAAAGTGCCTTCAGTATATTTTTTAATTAGAGATGTTTTTCCAACTCCTCCATCTCCAATTACAGTTATTTTAAATACAAATTTTAAAGGTGTATTATTCATTAGTTTCAATCAAATCCATTCGAATTTATAATTTTTATTTTAATAATTTAATCTTTAACATTTTCAAAATGCCATCTAAAATTTCTTCAGTTTTTTCTACGATTATATTAAGTTCAATATCTTTTGTTTTAGAAAATAAAACAATTATGTAAATATAATCTCTTTTCGAGATGCAAATCCACCGATTCTCTGAAGAGATTAATATGCAATTTACATCTCCTCCTTGATATTCAAGTGATAATTTTTTCGCGAGATTTATTAACATTCCACTCATCGAAATTTGTTTTCTAGATGAATATTCTTCTGGAACTTTGGCAAAAAGAATTTTTTCTTTAACTTCATCAAATAGAATTATTCCTTCGGATTGCATCTTATAACCAAATTCTTCTAATAAGCCTTCAATAAGCGGGTGTTCCATGAACTGCAGTAAGTAATTGTTAAAGTCTGAGAAGATGGTTATGTTTCCATTACGAACAGGGAGGTGATCTTGATATAATTCTAAAAATTTATTTGATACATTGTTTAGAATGTAATCAATTACTTGATTTGGTAGATCGTCATAGCATTGTATACAAAAAGTAATTTTCTCGAAATTATTATAAAATAATTTATGACCGCTCATTATTAAGGATTTAACAACCGTACCTGGAATTAATTTCTCACCAAACTTCTTAATAGCTGTGAAAAATCCAGATACTATATTTTCATCCATTTTATCAGGTTTTATACCACAACTGGTCAAACAAACTCCTGCGTTATCATAAATATAAATTGATTCAACATAATTTTCTATTACTTTTTTTTCCTCTAACAAATTGCCCTTCTCAGTACTCATATTTCTATCACCATTTATTATCTTTAAATTTCAAGAGTTATCTATTTTATTTTTTTAGTTAAATCATCAATATGAGATTTTAATTTAGAATTTTCAGCTTGGCATTGGTTTAATTGTTCTTGTAATTTTTGGTTCTGGATAACAGTTTTATTCGCGTTTAGCAAAGTTTGATATAATTGATTCTTAGCCTTCTTAAAATCCTTTTCCAAAGTCTTTACATACTGATCTTTATCAGATACATATGGCCATTCTTCTGTCATTGAATTTCCCTTCTGAATTTTCATATTCTTTTTTTTTTACTTTTCTGTATAATCTTACTATTAATACATAATTATTTTAATATATAATATTTATTTTGGAGATGTTGATTCTGCTTTAGGTTGTCGAGTGAAATAGCCAATAGTGCCACAATTTTTACACTTTTGAGAATTGTCATCTAAAAAGACCATAGTTTTATTGAAACAAGTAGGACAAATAAAGAGTACTTCTTCTATCTTTTCCTCAGGAATCTCTACAATCATATCTATATTAGGAACTATTGATGTTGTAATACAATACATACAAAAACACCTTTTTTTAGTAGCTTCAAGAACCTCATTTAATTTTTCTATAGGGGCGTCACTCTCAACAAATATTTCAAGTTTATAGTTTTCTACAGCATCAATTCCATCCTCAATCCCAAATCCAGTAGTTAAATCAATATCTGCAACTATTCTGATATCAAGTTTTTTCAATTCAATTCCCGCCATAGCAGACCATTTAGCAAAAGCTGCAGAAAAGCATCCACAAAAACCAGCCATACAATAATGAACAGGATGTACTGCAGTTCCTCCACCACCAAGGATTATTGTTTCATCCGTTTGTACAGTAATTTCCCCAGCTCTTTCTGTCTTCAGTTTGGTTTCGAATTGTGGTCCATAATCTACGTCTAACCTCCATCTACCTTTTACTTCTATTGTTTTTTTACATTTGGACCGGTCTTTTCTATATTCTTCTTGTACCTTTTTGAAACCGTCTAGATCAATTCTATTAAGCATTAAGGATCGCCACTAAACTAATTACTAAGTTATTTTTAGTACTAAATTAGTTAAACTCTAATATAAATATATGTACTCTTTTGTCGTTTTTAACAAGAATGTACAAATAAGTTTTATCATTTTAATTATTTAAGTGAATTTCTGATGTAACTCTTTTATAAAATCCTCTATTTCCTTTAAGCTTCTAATGTTGTTATCATAAGCTACCTTCCCGCATTCATCTTCTAAGTCAAAACATGCCTTAATACGACCTTTATCCATAATAGTTAACATTGTTTTTAGGAAGATGGAGAATTTTGGTTGATATTTACTAATTTTTTTTGCAAATGCAACGGTTTCTGTGTCCAATTTATCGATTGGAAAAATTCTTGTGGGGAAATTAATATTCTGTAGTTCTTTTACTCCTATTTTATCAGTAGTATAAAGTAAATTTTTGGCATAATTGAAACCAAACGCCATTAAAGGCAATAGTGTTGCTCCTGTCTGGGGAAATGCGGAAATTTCAAGTTCTGGTAACCTTAAATATAAATCTTCAATCGGTCTGTCTGCAAACACTTTTAAATCAGAAGCTAATATCATCATTACTCCAAAACCAATGGCAATGCCTTGAATTTGCGTGATTATAGGTTTTTTCATAAGAACCATTGTTTCATTGACCTTTCTCCCCCACTGTTGGATAGTCGCAACATTTTTTGGATCACCCTGAATTTCTTTTAAATCATAACCCGCAGAAAAGAATTTTTGACCTGTGCTTTTTATCAAAATACATCTAACTTTTTCATCATTATCTGCGCTAATCAACTTCGCATGTAGAGATTTTAACATGTCACCGTTAAACGAATGTGCTTTTTCTGGTCTATTAATTGTTATTATAGCGATACGTCCTCTCATTTCATACAAAATTAAATCTTGATTATTCATAGGATTATTAAATTGAAATTTTATTTAAAATATCTCATTGATAAACAAATTTTGTATTCGCCTTAAATCAAGTTAATTTTAAATGTTGTTGTACAATTGACATAAATATCATTTTAATTTTTAATGACATTTAATTTGTAGCAACAATGCGTAATCTGACGGAAAATCGTATACTTAAATTCATTCGAGATAATGGTGGGTATTTTGGAATTATTGGAGCAATATCGATGACATTATCGGCTCTAATCTCTTTTTTTTTGAACTCTTCTGTGAATCCTAGTTTCAATATAGTATCATATGCAGTAAGTGATTTGGTATCAGGACCAATGATCTCAAGTATAATTTTTAGTGTTGGATTATTAATTTCTAGTTTCTGTCAAATCCCTACATACATCTCTTTAATAAATTATTTTAATAATAAGGAGAGTTATCTTTTTTTATTCAAAATTACCGCACTGAGTTCTTTTTTATCAATTATTAGCCATAATATCCTAAGTTTAGTTCCCATAGAGAGGAATGTTATGCTGTTATTCCTAACTCATGGTTTTGCTGCAGGAATTCACTATGTAGCAGGTTCAGTTTCTTTTACATTAATTGGGATTATTGAATTTTCAAAAGAAAAGGTTTCCAAGATTATAATGATTATATCGTTTATAGCTGGTGCATTATATAGTATAGTTTGGATAAGATATCTTCTTTCTTTGATAGTTGGAATACCAGATGTGTTTATGAGCTATTCTATACAATGGTTTGCACTCGCTGGGATTATCTTATGGTCGCTCTTTCACGGTATATTTTTAATCAATACTAAAAATAAAAAAAAAGAATTTTAACAGGTAATCACGCAACATTAAACATTCCATCCCAACTTGCCCTTTCCTTATCAAGAGGTGCGTTAACTGCTTTACATTCTCTTCCTAAAA
>Ga0114925_10001800_pt1 | contig 10732 bp, 18 predicted proteins | sample SumtaG_2_FD_87287 | JGI IMG/M metagenome (GOLD analysis project Ga0114925, IMG submission 87287) | Deep subsurface microbial communities from Indian Ocean to uncover new lineages of life (NeLLi) - Sumatra_00607 metaG | ecosystem: Environmental > Aquatic > Marine > Oceanic > Sediment | place...
AGCTTCATATACATACTCCTCATTCGGATGTAGCTCATACTCATACTCCTCACAGCCACACTCCTCACGATGATATTCCTCATACTCATACTCCTCACGATGATATTCCTCATCAGGATGAGCTTCATACTCATATACCTCATCAGGATGAATTACACGGTCATTATCCTTATCAGGATACTCCTCATACTCATACTCCTCATAGCGATAGTCCTCATGTCCATACTTTTCATAGCGATTCTTGGAGGGATTTCTATTTTAAAGATGAAACTTGGAAGGAGACGAAGGCTCATGTTAAAGTTGGAGGTGAATGGAAGAGATGTAAAGTATATCTGAAAGAGGGAGGCGTTTGGAAGCTAATTGATAGTGGAAACTGGTAGATTCTTTTGAATAGAATATGTGATATAATAACCTTATGCGGGAGATTTATATTTAAGATAAGGAGATAAAAAACAATAAGGAGAGCTGTTCCTGGTTGACAAGGTAGGAGCAAGCTAGTATTATTAAATAGGAGACTGAAGTGATAAAAGAGAAGGTTCGAGCTGGTGAAACTGTGATTGCTGTGTTGAGGCGGAAAGACGGAACAAAAAAGGTGATACGAGAGAAGAAGGAATCTAAGATTTTGAAAATCTTACGGAGGATTTTTCGATGAGTAAAGGTAAATTGGAAGAAATCTTTTTTAATCAAAAGCAACTCGAAGAGTTGATGGCGAATGAGCAGATTAGTATTGTTGGTAAAGTTATTGCAGTTCTTGAGAACAAGAAAACAGGGAAGAAAAAGATAATTCATGGATTTAATATTGTTACTGACAAAGGCGATAAGTATTACGCTCAATCGGCTGTTGCTGAGGCTCCTAGTGATGATTTTGATGCGGTTGCTGGGGGATTAAGATTAGGTTCGGATAACACTGCACCTACGAAGGCTGATAATGATGTTACCACATTTTTAGCAGGTTCAGCTCATGCTCTTGATGCTACTTATCCACTGACAGATGACCCCGACGCTGATAATGGTGGTAAAGGAGTTGATATTGTAAGTTGGAGATATTCTTATTTGACATCAGAAGGTAATGTCGATGCTATTATTGAAGGAGCAATCGTTGATGATAGGACTACTCCCACTGGAGCACTGTCTCATTTCTTATTCGCAGCTTCGTTCAATAAGACATCTTCGGATACACTAAAAGTTTTCGTCAATCATGAAATGGATGGTGTCTAATAAGCAGAGGTTTCATTAATCTTTGTGGTGGGTTGGTGGGTATTTTTCTATGGAGGAGGAACTTATGAAAGTAATTGGCTGGCGAGCTTGGTATGCTGATGGGTCGAAATATGATTCTGCTTCAACAAATTGGAGAGGTTTACCTGAGGATGGAGTAATTGTAGTTGTTCTCTATTTCGATGATAAGACAAGGCGAATCATGGACGGTTCAAGCTGGTATTTTCAAGCAAAGCACGAATCAGGCGAGTTTATTTATGGTGAAAATGATGACTCTCCTGAAGAGAATCGAAAACGGTATGGTGAGAGCATTTCATTAAAAAGAGGACAGTGGACTACAGAAGAGGTTATGTATGGTTCTCAAAAAGAAGCTATGGCTACTAAGGAATGTCCATGTAAGGGATAATGGCTGTTTTAATTCTTGCTCAAACTGATGGTGTTGCTGGATGCGGAACGCTTATAGGCTGTAGTGGTGGAGCTATTGCTATGGTTCCGCAGGCGAGAGAAGCGACGAAAGACGGAACTCCTGGTGTTAGTGAATTAGATGTCACAATCCTTCGTCTTGCTACTCAGGCTGGAGTTATGTTCCAGTCTGCGGATAATGAGCCAGGAAAGACCACATGGGATGCTGGCGATTGGGTAGTAAGGCTTAATGTTACAACAGTTCAAGATACTATAACTTGGGAGGATACTTATATTTGCCGATTCAACAATGCTTGCGGCTCCCTTGCTGTAGTAGGTAGTTTAACAGGACAGGCAATCAGTCTTGCCACTTCTGGTGTTAAGCAGATGACTGTGGCTGGAGCAGAACAGGCAGCAAATCTCTCTGATGAAATTTATATTGTTTTGCTTTTTGCAAATATAAGTGAACACGTTGATAAAATCTTCGGAATCACTCCTGACCAGAATATTGACACTCCTATTGTGGAAGCTGGACAAGATTTGGTTAAAATTATAGGTGAGACTTTACAACTAAATGAAGGGAATCCAAGGTTGATGAATATGGTAAGAATTAAAGGAGAAACTCTTCAAGTAAATGAGGGAACAGTAAGGTTGACAGGGCTTCTCAGATGGATAAGTGAAACTCTCCAGATAAATGAAGGGGTATTGAAATTTAAAGGTATGATTAAGGTGATAGGCGAGACACTCCAGATAAATGAAGGTATCTTGAAATTCAAATGTATAATTAAGATGATAGACGAAACTCTCCAGATAAATGAAGGAATCGTCCGAGTTAGAAAGCTGATAAGACTTATTGCTGAGACGTTGGAGATTAATGAAGCTTCTTTGAGACCTAGAGTGATGATTCGTCAGTTGGATGAGACTCTTCAAGTTACTGAGAATATCACCAGGCTGAAAAAGATGGTAAGAGAGATAAATGAGACAGTTCAGATGAATGAGGGTGTAAGTAAGATTTTGGGCTTTGTTCGGGTTATAGATGAGACATTACAAATCAATGAAGGGTATGCTAAAGTAAAAGGTTTTGTTAAGGTGATAGACGAGTCTGTTAATCTTCAAGAGGGCATCATTAGAGCTAGAAAATTGGTGCGGTTGATAGCGGAAGCTCTTCAAATAAATGAAGGAGTTATGAGAGCTAGAAAGTTGGTAAGAGCCGTTTCTGAAACGCTTAATTTACAAGAGAATACTCTTAGGGTTAGAAAACTGGTTCGGATAATTGCAGAGAATGTTTCGATTTCTGAGGGTAGTTTAGTAAGAAGAGTTTTGGTGCGAATAATTGATGAGTCAGTTTCACTTGTTGAGAGTGTTGTTAAACTTTTGGCAATTCCTTTTCAGTATGTGGATTCAATTATTACTGTATATCTGGAAAAGAAGTTAGATGTTAAAGCTTGGTTGGAGAAAAGACTTAAAGTAATTACTAAAATAAGAGGCAAGGAGAAATAAAATGAATCGATGGAAAGTAAAACAGGGAAATACATCAAGACAAGAGTTTCCAGTTTATGATAAAAAGGGAGTATTGATTCCTAATCTTTCAGAGGCTTCTGAGATAAAGTTTGTGGTTAAAAGAGATGTGGATAGTGCAGAGGCTTTAATTACAAAAACAGTTGATTCTGGGATTTCAGTAGATACCCCTCTTGAGGGTTGGTTGGAGATAGCGTTATTGCCGAGTGACACTGAAGCAGAGGTGAGAAGATATGTTATGGGATTGCAAATCATATGGTCGGTAGAGGAGAAATGGGAAACTATTATGGAAATTGGTGGTAGGGAATCAGACATCTTTGAAATAACAAAGGATGTAGTATAATAAGTGAGGAGATAGTTATGAAGATAACAATAAAATCTTGGCAAGCTTTTGTGATTGGGCTGATAATGGTGGAAGGTAATGCTATTGTTAAAGCTTTGTGGATTCCTGAGTTTCCTTTTGCGGAAGTGAACACTTTTTTAGTGTGGCTTCTTGGCTTCTATTTGGTAAAACGGGCGGCTCAGAAACATTCTAAGTTAGGAGGAGGAAATGACATTAACACTTAAACAAATCAAATTTATTATTGTTAGCTTAACTGTTGCTCTTATTCTCTTTGCTGGCTGGTCGATTTATACTTCAGTGGATTACAATAAGAAGAAGGCGGAGTTTGTGACGGATAAAGTAGAACGGGAGGGTAGAATTAGAATACTGACGGCTGAGAAGGAAGAAGCTAAGTCTGAGGCTAAATTGTCTGCGGCAGCCGCCGAAGTTGCAGCTAAGGAACGAGACTCGGTGAAGTTAGAATTAGCACGAGCCTATAAGAAACAAGAGGAGAAGGTTGAAGAGGTTGAGAAGATGGAGCCTGATGAGCTTGTTAGAGTGACGCAGAAGCTCTTGGAGATGGGGTTGGAGGATATTTACAGGAATCCTGAAGGGATTCAATTCTCTTTGGCTGCTTCAAAGCGTCTTGTTATAGAATTAACTTACCTGGATTTCTACCTTAATACTGAGAAACCGAAGTTGATTGCATCTGATAAAAAGGCTAAGGAAGAGGCAGTATACTGGCATGAGGCATATGCTACCTTGTCGGAGGGGGCTTTAAAGGACGCAGAAGGTATTATAGTGGAGCTGAGAGAACAGATAGTAGAGGATAATATACAGCTTAAAAGAGCGGAGAAGCAAATAAAGCGAGCTTCACTTCAGGCGACTGTTAAGACCGTTGTTGCGATTGGTGTTGGTGTCGCTGTTATAAAGTGGGTTGTGATTCCGTTGTTCGGGGGAAGATAATGCCTGCTAAAACTAAAGGAAAAAACAATCTAGGGAAGGGAGCGGCGATAGAGGCAGCTCTTTTAGTTTCTATGTTCAAAGAATCGGTAGAAATGAATGCTAAATTGACTGTTCAAATGGGGGTAATATGCGGATGTCTGAAGGAGAATACAGGTGAGACACGGAAGTTATTGAATCATCTTAGCTCTGTCCCTGCGGTTATGAAAAAGGTGAAGGATACAGTGAATCTTATTAAATGGGGATTGATTCCGACGATTTTAAGTTTGATTGGTTTGGTCGCCTTTTTTGCTTCAAAATAATTCATTTCCTTATGGATTATTTAAAAATATCCTGGGAGAAAATAGCGGTATATATTATAGGAGATATTAGTGGGAGATATATCGAAGAATTTTTCGTATTCAGAATTTAAAGTTTCTAATAGTTTTCCTGAATTAGCCGCAAAAATTAAATTAACAGAGCTTGATATGTATAAAGTCTTTTGGATGGTTCAGATTTTCCTCCAACCTGTCAGGGATTTGTTAAATATGGAAGTTGTTGTGGGGAGTGCGAAGCGGAGCCTTGGATTGAATATTGCGGTTGGAGGGACAGAAACGTCTGACCATTTGTTTCAAGGATTCAGTTGTGCTATTGATATTAAGTTGAGGAAACTTGGAGCTCCGAAGGATGTTTGGGAGCCGATTGGTCAATATTGGGGTCTGATTCATCAATTATTTTGGAGAAAACGAAACTGCACAAATCAGCTTATCTGGTATTATCCGACTGCTGGTAATTTTATTCATTTCTCTTTAGCCGATGGGGGAGAGCCCTGGCAGGTATTATATTGTGTCAGTAGAGATGGTAGAAAGTATTTTGATAGTCAGCTTAAAGCTGATGCGTATTTAGGAGGAGCAGGAGGATGAGTGAACTATTCCTATAAAAAAGCACTCCGAGTTAAACGGTTAGAGCGGGATATTTCATATGAAGAACTAGTTAAGCGGACAGGGTTTCAGTTAAAAATTCCTTTATATCCTTTTCAAGTGAAAGGATTGATGTATCTTTATTATGCTAAACGGGCGATTCTAGCCGATGCTACAGGTTTGGGTAAGACAGCGACTTGTGTTGCTCTAATAAACTTACTTGAGTATTTAGGACAACCTGGTAAATGGATTATCGTTGTTCCTCCAAATGTTATTTATCAATGGGAGATTGAGTTTAAGAAATTCACCAATCTTCCACCGCCTGCCTTAGGAATCGGAAGTAGGCAAGAGCGGATGAGTTTTTATATTGCTCCTGACTTTTGGTCTGTTTATGTGGTTTCTTATCAGATGTTGTGGCGGGATTGGGAGATGATAAAAGACCTAGGGATTAAGAACTGGGTCTTTGATGATAGCCATTTCTTTAGACATCATTCTACAAAAACAGCTCGGATTGTGAAGTTCTTGACCAAGGGAGCAGACCGAATTGTTTTGGCTACTGCTACTCCTAAGCAGAAGAGCACTATGGATTTGCATTCTCTCCTTGAAGCACTTGGACTTAACCGTATTTTTGGGTCGGAAATAGGCTTTGAAAATCATTACTGTGTTATTCGGAAAACGCAACGCACGCTTAGAGATGGAAGAACGTTTTGGCAGAAGGAAGAAGTCGGGTTAAGGAATTCTCATGAATTGAAACAGAAATTAGAACCTTTTCTTATTAAGCGAAGCTTTGAGGAAGTAGGAAAGGAGTTGCCTGGACTTATTGTAAAGCCTATTTTGCTTCAACTTCCTTCCGAACAGCAAAGTATCTATGACCAGGCTAGGAATAAAATCATAAAAGCTTGGGATAGAGGGGAAATTAAGCAGATTCCTAACAAAGGTTTTCACTCTTTGATTCAGAGTTGTATGGGAACACGGGTGGTTGGGTTTGAAGAGGATGTTTCTGTTAAGGCGGATGCTGTAATGCAATTTGTGGGGGATAAGCTTGGGGTGGAAGGAGAGAAGCTTATAGTGTTTAGTTTTTATAAAGAAGGTATTAGGGTGTTAGCGAGGCGTTTACAAAAAATGGGACGAAGCGATTTCGTGTTATTCACTGGGGATATGAGTAAGATAGAAAAAGAGCAGGCTAGAAGAGCGTTTCAGTATGATAGCAATGTACGGATTCTTTTGGCAACAGAAGCGGCGGAAATGGGTATTAACCTTCAATCGGCTCGGTATTTAATAATGATGAATCTTATTCTAAACTCTCAGAGGATGGTTCAACTCATAGGGCGACTAAGGAGACTAGGAAGCAGGCATTCGACTGTGGTAGTCTATCCTCTGCTTGGGAAGGGCACAATTGAGGAGCAGTTGTGGAGTCGTTTGAAGTATGAGTCTGCATTAACTGACCATTTGTTTGATGAGAAGTCGGATGTCTTTCCTAGCTTGAGCTCTGTTGAATTAATGACTATGTTAAGGGGTAACTAATGCAGGATGAGTATTTGGAATGTCAACAAAAAGTATTAGGATATGTTTTTTACAAGGGAAAACTTCCAGCTTTGCTTCAGGCAATGACTAGAGTTCAAGCCAAGTTTTTTGATGCTGATTATCGTCCTCTCTGGAATACTTTTACTATGTATAATAAGAAGACGACTGGGATGGTGGATGTCCAAACGATGAGAAGTTTCCTTAGGGCTCATAAGAAGATAGATGAGAAGCGGATATTTATATTGGAGAAACTTTTAGAGGAAGGGTGTAGGGAAGCCAGCGAGGGGGTTGATGATGGGGGATTTAACTGGTACTTGGGTCGTCTTGGTGAAGTATACAAACAAATCAAGTTTGCTGAGATTCAAGATAAAAGCTACCAGGTTCTCGGTGAAGGTGGGTTTGATAAAGCGAGAGACTATACGCTTACTGCTTTAAGCGAGTTGGAGGGAGGTCTTCTTGAAACAACTCCTGAAGGGTTTATAATTGATGAAGTTGGAAGTTTTATTGAGGATGTGTCGGGACAGAAGCATGTTCGGAGGACTTCGGCTGTAGATTTTGGTCTTCCTAGTCTGGATAATGAAGTTCTTGGACTTCGGAGCGGGGATATGTGTCTTGTTTTAGGCTGGGTTGGTGTTGGGAAGACTACTCTTTTGGTTAACAGTGCGGTGGATATGTGTTTTAATCAGAAGAAAAATGTGGTATTTGTAACGACTGAGACAATGAGAACTCAACTGAAAGAGAGAATATTCTCTCGGATAACAAAGATGCCTGACTTTGGAGTTCCTGTAAGTGTTAGGGATATGAGGAGTGGAGAGCTGACGGGGGAACAAAAAGAGAGTCTGTTGAATATAAAACCTTATATTGAGAGTAGACCTCATGGTGTTATTATGGTGACACAGGCTCCAGCGAGTGCGACAATGAGTTGGCTTACAGGGAAGTTGCTTCAGTACGAATCGATGTTCAAGATAGATGTTCTTCTTCTGGATGATATTCGGAACATGGTGCCTTCTCCGAGAAGAAGGCAGGAGTATGAGGAGATAGCTCAGCTCATCCGAGATTTTAAGCGGTTGGCTCGTACACACGCAAATAGAGGCATTCCTGTGGTGAGTCCTTACCACATTAATCGGGAGATGTTTAAGAGGGCGAGGGATGAGAATAAAAGATGTGACCTTTCAGGTTTAGCGAGCTCAGCCGAAGCGGAAAGGCAAACGGATGTTATCCTCTTGCTTTCTAAGGATGAACAAAATATTGAGATGGAAATTCTAAAGATGAGAGCGGGGAGGACGGGAGCCAGAATTCGTTTGGGGGTTGAGTTTGATTATCAGCTTTTTTATGAGATGGCTGAGCTGGATGATGCAGATTTATGAGAGAAGTAATCAGGAAGCTTTTATCGGTTCCTGTCGGTGAAGTTTTAAGATATTATGGTTTCTTTGTTCGGAAGGGGGAGAAAGCTCAGATTTTATGTCCGTTCCATGAAGAAACTCACCCATCGTTCTTGGTTAACCTGGATAAAAACTTCTGTTATTGTTTTGGATGTGCGAAGAGCTGGGATTCCATCCAGCTTATCAGAGAATTTGAGAAGTGTTCTTTCCTGGATGCATTGCAGAAGCTCTGCCAGATAGCTGGGTATAAAAAGCTTAGCGGGGTTGATTTAAAGAAGATTTTTGAAAGGTTTAAGAGGGTAAGAACAGAGACATTTGCTGACCAGGAAGCTCATGCTTACCACAAGTTTGCTATGAATATTACCAACGAGCTGAGGATATACCACCAGTCTCTTTCAACTTATGAAGTTCTAATCCCTTTATTTGATTATTTGTACCAGGAATTTGACCAAATTTTGTCCGAAAAACTTACTCGTCGGAAGTTTGACCAGGTGAAAGATTGGTTCCATCGAAGCAAAAGAGAATTAAAAAGTGCCCATTCTTGCTGGAAAAAGTTACCAGCTCTTAAGCGGGAAGCTTATTTCGATAGAGTGAACTTCAAAATTTAATGGAAGGTTTTAGGTTGGAGAGAAAAAGTGTCGGAAATAGGGAGTGGATTTCGGCGGAAATAGAGAAGGAAAAAAGCTCGTTGGTTGTTTGGTTAGTTGGTTTTTAGGTTATCAAACTCCGTTCCCCCGATATATATATTCATTTATATATTCCCAAAATCCCAGAAAAGGTATCTAAGGTTATCAGCTTCTAAGGCTTCCTAAGTTGTTGAAGTTAAATAAAATAAGTGCTCGGTAGACTTGACAATGTTCTGGATAGTGTGATAAAATTTACTTTTAAAATGAAGAAACTATACAAAAACAAAATGCAAGGTTCGTGGGGGTATCATGCTTAATCAGGTATTTTATGATTTAGAGCTTGAAAAGTGTCAGGCGGGTATGCTTCGGGCTGTCGAACATTCCAAAGAGATGCAGGTTAGAGAGTTTATCTGCTTCTTAGGGTCATTCCATAGTTATCTCACTATACCGAGGAAAATGTTCGGCGAAGAAGCAGTGCCAGGTTTCAGTGGTGCTAAAAAATGGCTGAAGGTTATGGCTAAGTATACAAAGTTGGTGGGGATTCCAGAGGATATGGTGGGGCATCTCCAGTCCGCATTGGAGAAAGGAAATGTTTACTTGCTTGACTGGGTTATTACGCAATCAATGAAAGGCTTGTATAGCTTTCTTGATAATTTAAAATAGGGAGGAAAGCATGTCGAGTTTTGTTGTTTGTTTGAAAAAGCATTTTGGTTTAAAGCCTCATCAGACGTTGAAGGAGTTTGTTGCTGAGGTTAAGCAGTTGACTTCCGAGGATAGAGAGGAGTTGACTGAGATGCTGGAGAAGGAAGGTTATGAGGTTGATGAAAGTGTGCAGGCATGATTAAGAGGTTTAGAGCATGGCTAAGGAGCTGGAAACTTCATTTTCAGCTCCTAGGGTTTGAAAGAAACAACAGGAGGAAAGCATGAATGGTTTAACTACCTTGGATTTAGAGAGTCTGTCTTTTCCTGCTCGTGATGATGATTCAACGGATGCTATCATTGAAAGAGCAGACAGAAAGGCTCGAAGGTTGCAGAAGACTGTTGCTCATCGGGGGGAAGTCAGGTTAGCGGAAACGGCTATCTATTTTGATAATATGGACTTGGATGAGCAGGTTGATTTTGGTAGAATGTCTAAATACTTCTTTAGGAATAAGTTTCTTCCGAGAAGTTTCGTGTTGAAGTTGGGTAAGCTGATTAAGAAGTATGAGGAGGAAGCATGAAAAAGATGAGGAAGGCGGGGATGCCAAGACCGAAGAGGAAACGAAGGGAGAAAACAAAGCGAGAAGGTTTGATGCTATCAGAGAATAAAAGGAGACGGCTTGAGATGCGGAAGCGTAGGAAGCAGGGACAACCTCCAGTGTATGTTAATAAGTTTGGAGAGGAATGCTATGCTCCGAACTTAGAGGCAATGTTTAAGAAGAAGAGGAAAGCATGAGTGAGAAAGTATTTAACATTTATTTTAATGATTTAGACGAAGATGCTCAGAAAAGGATATTGAAATACTTTAATGTTAAATTTCCAGAAGCTATGGGTTGGGATGTTTTTCCTGTCGCTTACTCGCTTCCTTATGCTGTTGATACTCAGGAAAGGAGGAAGATATGAGTGAAAGAAAGCATAAGTTATTTGTAGAGGTTGAGGAGTTGCTTCGTAGAGAACAAGAAACATTGTTGTGGTGGGTTGAAGCTCGGAATAGAGCGAAGGGGTTAATGCTTTGGGCATTGAAGTCAAGCCCAAAGGATTTTTGTACTACGTTTGAGTTGTTAAGGGATGCTTATACAGGTATTGAAGATAGTTTGGAATCACGCAAGATGGTTCGTAGGTTGCAATTTGATGCATGGAGAGTGGGCACGACTGTGCGGATTAATATATATCCTAATAGAG
>Ga0114925_10001801_pt1 | contig 10729 bp, 8 predicted proteins | sample SumtaG_2_FD_87287 | JGI IMG/M metagenome (GOLD analysis project Ga0114925, IMG submission 87287) | Deep subsurface microbial communities from Indian Ocean to uncover new lineages of life (NeLLi) - Sumatra_00607 metaG | ecosystem: Environmental > Aquatic > Marine > Oceanic > Sediment | place...
CGTCCCTCCTGTCATTCATTGCACTGCTTATTGCGGTCTTTGTCTTCAAAGAAACACGTAAACCAGGTGTTTGTAATGCGAAAGAGACTATCAGTTTTTCTCGCATGGCTTCCGTGCTTGGTATTCCAGCCGTTGGGGCACTCGTCCTCACGTACTTTCTTTCTATTTTTGCCTTTGCAAATTTTGAGGCTACCCTCGCTCGTTTGACAAAAGAATTTTTTGCAATGAACGACGACGATAATTTTTTGGTCTTCGCCTTGATTGGTGTGGTCCTCATGATAGCCGGAGGACTCTACAGACCTCTTGCGAAAAGGCTACCTGAAAATCAACTCCTCGTCAGTGGTATCCTTTTGATGATTATCGGCTTAGGTGGTGTGGGCGTCGTTGCAGGTGTGGCGTATCAGCAGGATGTCATTGGCCACGTATCGCCATTCATGAAGAACATGTTCTATGCGGTTTCTGCTGTTTCAGTTGTTGGTTTTGCTTTTGTGAATCCGTCCATCTCAGCACTCCTTTCAAAAAATGCAAGCCCCGATCAGCAGGGGGAGGTTTTAGGTGTCAACCAATCCTTTGCATCACTTGGAAGAATACTTGGGCCATTTCTTGGTTCAGTTTTGTTTTCTTTGCATGACTCGCGGACGTTACCGTTTTTGATGGCAGTAATGGTCTTGTTTGCAGTGCTCTTTCTTTTACGTCGTGTTTCGTCTGTTGCTGCATCAGCCAATTCATCGTTTTAGGGGCTGCTCCTCCTTCATCCGCTATAATTTCATTTCTGAGAAGAGGGACTCGTTTGAAAACCACAAAAGTAGTACAAGAGAGTCTTTCGCATCTATGGTTCGATGCATGAGTTTAATGTGTAGACGTTCCCCCAAATGAACTAATTCAACTTAAAAAAGTGAAGAACGATCAGACACGTGATGTTGAAAAAAGGCCTGCAGAAACAACATCCGGTCCAGATGGCGATCGGGTGAAAACGGGTGTGCTGGTAGTTGGCCACGGCACAGCACATTCCGAAGGAGCGCAAGAGACACGTTTAGTCGTGTCACATGTTTCTAGAATGCTCTCGTCCACCCCGGTTGCGCTTGGCTTTTTAGAAGTGATTGACCCGACTATTGCAGATGCTATGCAACAACTTCTGGCCCAAGGTTGTGCGAGGGTTGTGGTAGCACCAATTCTTTTGTTCTCAGCTGGTCATGCACGGCGTGACCTTCCAGAAGCAGTTTCCAAAGTTGCGGACGGGCACGATATCCAGGTTGTGCAAGCTCATGCCCTTGGCTGCCATCCAGACCTTCTCAAACTTGCTTCTCAACGAAGAATCGAAGCATTGTCAGGCCGCCCTCCGGTCAATCCAGCTCAGACAATATCCGTGTTTTTGGGACGTGGTTCGAGTGCTGAGGATGGGGTTACTCAATTTCAGGAATGGGTGCGTGCAGGCTTTGGTGAAGAACTAGTTACTCATCCTCATTTTGAAATTGGTTTTGCTGCAGCAGCACGTCCAACACTTGATGAGGCCCTCGAGGCGGCGGCTCGAAGAAGCCCAAAGCGTGTTATTGTGCAGCCGCATATTCTCTTTCGAGGCTTTGTGGAGAATCAGATTCGTGACGCATTTTGTCGCTGTCGCACAACGTTTCCGGAAATAGATTGGGTGCTGGTGTCACGATTGGGTGCCGATTACAAGGTTGCCAGAGCTATTGTTTCTCGGGCAAACGAGGCAGCAAATGCAGCTTTTGGAAGTGTCAATAGCGTTTTACCCGAAAAGAATCTCTCGCCAGAATTGATCTAAGACGCAACAATGGAGAGGCGGATCAGAACTTGTGCCCCTAATGGCAGTCTTGGAGTTATATGGTTATGCAGTCAATTCGCTCTTTGAGTGTTAGAAAAGAAAAGACTTCTCAGACAACAAGTCTGAGAGCGGTTCGGCATCTATCGTTCGCTCTCGTCACGATGTGGATAGTTGCTTCTCAGGTAACTGCTGCTCCAGATGTGCCTCCGACCGATTCGCTGACACCCGGTCCGAATGATCGGCAGATTACCCTGGCCGTGCGTAGCTATCTTGAGCGAGAACACTTCCTCCGTCGCCCGATCGATGATGAAATTGCTCATCGATGGTTTGACACCTTCCTTGAATCATTAGATCCGATGAAAGTCTATTTTCTTCAGAGCGATATAGACGGTTTTCGTCAGAAAAGAGACGAACTTGATGATCTTGTAAAGCGTGGTGATGTGACCTTTGCGTATGAGGTATTTGAGCGGTTTCTTGATCGAGTGGATTCTCAACTGCCTGTGATTGAGAAATTGCTCAATTCTTCGCTCAATTTTGAAAAAAAAGAAAGTCTCGTAGTCGATCGAGAGAACATGTCCTGGGCAAAAAATGAGTCTGAATTAGCAAACACTTGGAGGAAACGAATCAAGTATGACCTTCTGGTGCAGAAAATGGAGAAGACTCCCGAAAAAGAGGCGAAAGAAAAACTCTTGAGGCGATATCGAAGCTTTGGCAAACGAATGCACCAAATGACATCAGATGAATTACTTGAGATGTTTCTGACATCCTTAACAAGTAGCCTCGATCCGCACACAAGTTTTATGTCACCGGGGACCCTTGAGAATTTTGAAATCGGAATGCGATTACAATTGGATGGGATTGGGGCATCACTCAAAGCAGAAGATGGTTTTACGACGGTCGCTGAACTTGTTCCAGGTGGTGCCGCCGATAAAGATGGTCGCCTCAAGAGAAAAGATCGGATTGTCGGTGTTGGTCAGGGTGAAGAAGGAGAGATCGTTGACGCTGTTGACATGAATCTCAACGAGGTTGTCAAGCTCATACGTGGGAAGCGAGGCACCGTCGTTCGACTCAAAGTAATACCTGTGGGTGAGACGGCTCCGAAAATCTATGACATTGTTCGAGCAAAGATAGAGCTCAAAGATGCCGAAGCTCGTGGGGAAGTTATTGAGCAGGGACAGAAGTCTGACGGTTCACCATATAAAATCGGTGTTATCAATCTTCCGAGTTTCTATATGGATATGGCTGGTGCCCGCCAGGGGCAGGCTGAATACAAGAGCAGTACGCGTGATTGCCGTCGGTTGCTAGAAGAGTTTAGGAACAAACAGGTTGATTGTGTCGTACTTGACTTAAGAAATAATGGAGGAGGTTCGTTACCAGAATCCATATCCCTCACAGGTTTGTTTATTGATACTGGCCCAGTCGTGCAGGTAAAAGATGCTGATAAGCGCGTGCAGCCTTATGATGACGTTGAGTCTGGAGTTGCGTGGGATGGGCCTCTTGTCGTGCTTGTAAATAAGTTCAGCGCAAGTGCTAGTGAGATTGTTGCTGGCGCAATTCAGGACTACAAAAGAGGTCTGGTTGTCGGTGATGAGTCAACTCATGGCAAAGGGACGGTGCAAAGTCTGCTTGACTTGGGCCGCCAACTCTTTCAGAGATTGCCTAATGCTCCGTCACTTGGTGCTATCAAAATCACAATGCAACAATTCTATCGACCTGGAGGATTGAGTACGCAGCTTGAGGGAGTAAAGAGTGATATTGAATTGCCAAGTATTACAACTCATCTCCCAGTCGGCGAATCTGATCTGGAACATGCTATTGCGTTTGATAAGGTTCCCCCGGCCGATTTTCAATCATCTGGGCGTGTGAATGAAGATATGTTGGACGCACTCAAAGAGCGGTCAGCAGTTCGTGTTGCTGCTGACGAAGAGTTTGCAAAAGTTGCTCAAGATATCGCGCAATATAAAAAGCGAAAGGAAGAAAAAGAAATCTCACTTGTTGAGTCAGATTTCGAGAAGCAATGGAATGACGGAAAAGCAGCTGAGGATAAAGAAAAAGAAAAAGAAGAGGAATCAGGACCAGGGCGACGGCCTGTTGTCAAACGAGATTTTTACTTCAATGAAGCAATGAATGTGACGATTGACTATCTCAAGGCACTTGCGGAGGGAACAGCAAGCTTGCCTCGCGCGGCCTGATTGGGCGGTCTGTCTAGTCTTTACTAACGTTCGTCGCGTGACGTCTCTCTCCGATTAGAGAATCTTTCGCTCTGTATGATTTCATGGATCGTTTGGAGTGAATCAGGGTGAGAAAGTGTGAGGGAAAAGTCTCTAAATAATTGAGAAGCATCGACCCGCTTGTTTGCGCCGCGAGATCGTGGAGCTGTCAGATCCCATGACGGTGGATCAATACCCATTGAGGACGTGATTTGCTCATACCATTCACGTCGTTTTATGGGATTTCCATCAGAGACGACATAGAGAGATGCAGGGTTGTTCGCATCAGCCGTAGCACAAATCACAGTGGCAGCATCATCAACGTGAATAAGGTTAAGCCAGCTTTCGGGATCAACAGCCAAAGGAATGCCGGCTTTTAGGTTCGCTATGCTCGGTACGCGATCAGGTCCGTACAGACCAGCGAATCGAAGAGAGACGCCAGGTCCAAGTCGGTGTTTCTTAAGGAGTGCTTCAGCTTCGACCAGAACATGTCCAGCAGATCGGGAAGGATCTGTTGGTGTCATTTCGTTTACTTCTGCACCGCCTTTGTCTCCCCAGACGCCGGTTGAACTGCAAAAAATAGTTTGGGGAGTACCTGGAACTGCTTCAAGAACATTGGATAGGCCGCGCACGTGTATATCATGGTGGGTTGATCGGCCTGATCGATCAAATCCAACAGACCATAAAAGTGTCTTAACATGCGGAAGTTCGTTGAGAGAGTGTGGGTTTGTGATATCCGCAAGAAGTGGCTTGATGCCTCTCGCTGCAAGCTTTGCAGCGCGGTCTTGAGTGCGAGTTACAGCATAGACAATTGATCCGCTTTCAAGCCAATTCCTTGCGACCCGGAGTCCAAGATAACCACATCCAAGTATCAGGCGTTGAGGAGGGGAATGCATTTCCGTAATCCAGATCTTTTAATCATCTAATGAAAGGCCTTGTGATTTGGCATGGCCTGTTTTTTGTGATTCGATCCACGAGTCAAGGATAACCTGGGCTGCGACCGCATCGAATCTCTTTTTTTTCTTCCCCCGCGTAAGGCCTGATCCGGCTAAAAGTCCCGTTGCTTCACGAGAAGAGTATCGTTCGTCCTGAAAAACAAACGGAAGTCCACTCATTTCGCCAAGCCAATGTGCAAAACGCTCAACCTCAGCCGACATTCGACTATCTGAGCCATCTGAGTGGATTGGTAAACCAATGACAAATCCGACAAGAGATTCAGCAGTGATGAGAGTTTGAAAAAAAAGGCCATCGGCTTCCTTGTCACCATTGGTCTCATGGACGACCAGAGGGCTCGCCAGAATTCTATGTTCATCGCAGACTGCAATGCCGATACGACGCCTGCCGTAATCAACACCAGCTAATCGTCCAGGGGGGAATTGTGCATGAGCCGTCATTGTGGTCCATGCCTATCTTCTTTTTTTTGATCAGGAAACTGGCCTGTCAGTAGAAACGCAGTGACAGCATCTTGAACCGTTGGGCTTTGCATCATGTCATTATGCCGTACCGGCACAATCATGGTTGCGGTTGATCCTGAAAGACGAGTCTCGGCAACTCGAACAACACTATCATCATCACCGTCCAGAAGAGCACTAAATCCATGGCTGTCATTTTTCCCACCAGCAACGATACCAAAGGAGCACGGTGGTGCCGGAAGTGATGCAGACACGTTATCCCAGTCAATTAAGAGGTCCTTTGCTGCTCCTTGCGAGAAAGTCTTTAGTATCCAGATTTTTGAGGCTTTCTTTGCAAGGTCTGAACCCTGGTTCGGAGGCCCAAGCATCACAACACGACAAAGTTTTTCCAGACTCTCATCACTTGCTTGCGACAACCAACTGCGAATAACAAGATTCCCCAGACTGTGACCAACAAAGCTGATATGGGTGGAGCCACTCAGACCAGAGACAACATTGGCTAAAGCTTGACCGTGTTCCGAGATATGGGCTTTTGTGCTCGCGTAGCCGAACGAAAGAATTGAAGAGCGAAGACTGTCTCTCAAATGATTGACGAGTGGTTCCATTGATTGCCGTCCTCTGCCAAGTCCATGCAGTACAATGACTGTTGAGCCAGATACCTGTACGTTTTTGTTTGTCTTCATTAGATCCACAAAAGCCTCATGGCATTCGTCAGCATCACCCGAGCAAAGGGTGTTTTCTTTGGGATCCAGAACACGATAGTTCTCTGTGCCAGGTTGACGTTGGAGTCGCCAGCCATGTTGAATAGCTTCATCAGACCAACGAAGTGAATCTGCCGAGGAACGGAGGCTTTTCAGCCAAGAAGTAGTATTGAAGAGTTTATTCTCATCAGCTGGCACGACTCCTTGGAATTGAGCAATCAGCAATGTTGCGATAATTACAAGTATTCGTCCCATCCTCGCTCCTTGATCTCTTCAACAACCTTTCGAATGGCCTCTTCGTGGGTGCGGTTGGCGATAAGCGTCGCATCGGGCGTATGCACAATAAGCATATCACTAACCCCCATCGTGACGACCAGATGCTGGCTGTCGGACTGAATGATAGAATTCATCGACGTGATTCCAAGATGTTTTCCTACGACGGTGTTGCCATGTGCGTCTACACCACGCTGTCGAGCAACTGCAGACCAGCCACCGAGATCGTCCCAAGAAAACGGAGCTTGTATGACGCTGACATCTTTTGCTTTCTCCAGAACGGCGTAATCGATAGAAATACCTTTGATGGCAGAAAACTCTTCTGCAAAAACAGCGTCTCGCTGAGGTGTGTCCCAGGCAGCAACGATCGATCGAAGGCGAGCGAGACAGTCAGGCTGGTGTTCTGCAAGCAAGTCTATGATTGTTCGCGCTTTCCACACAAAGATACCAGCATTCCAGAGGTAGCCACCGGACTCAAGGTACTCTTGGGCTACGCTTGCTGCAGGCTTTTCCTTAAAGCTCTTAACGCGGTAAACGGATGTGGCTGCATCAGGAAGGTCGTCAAATGTTAATGGTTCTCCAGTTTCAATATAGCCAAAGCTTTCAGCCGGGTAGGTAGGAGAAACCCCAAAGGTTACAAGTCGTTTTGGATTTTTATCAACGACGCTAGCGGCTAGTTCGATTGCTTTACAGAAATCACGGGAAGGAGAAATGACATGATCCGAGGGCATGACAGCCATTGTGGCATCTGAATCATTCCGATCGACCAGCAATGCTGCTAAACCGATACACGGAGCAGTATCTCTTTTGCAGGGTTCACCAACAACATTATCTGTTGGTATATAGTCCAATTGTTGTTTTACTGCATCGACAAGTTTCGCTGATGTGACGACCATGACATGACTATGAGGCAGAAGGCCATCGAGACGCTGTGCAGTGTTTTCCAGAAGGGTTGATGTCCCGGAAAGTGATAGGAGTTGTTTTGGGAGAGCCGTTCTGCTGGCCGGCCAAAAGCGTGTTCCCGAACCACCAGCCATAATGATTGCATGCAACATTATCTTTCTTAAATCCTTGTCTAAGAGGAGCCAATGACAGTTGGAGTCACAATTGTGCTTCCGGATTGAATAAAACGAGAGATGTCGTCTGCATCAATAATCGAATGTGCAGCAAGCTCAACATCAATGTTCTCTGCTATTTGAACGCCAGCACTTCTTAGCATTTCACGAGCATGAGACACCATGGCAAATCGTACATGTTCTGCCGTGTCACTTGATGCTCCGGCCGTATTCTTGAGTGGGGCGAAGCCTTGCTTTGCATCAATTTCAACCGCAGTTACTGTTCCTGCATGTGGCATGAGATCAAAAAGAAACCGCTCGAATTTATAGGCATTTGGTTTCTTGGGACTGACGAGGGCCCCCTCGGAGTCAATGAAAGGGACAGACTTGTGGGCCATGTGAAGCGGGAGTGTGTTGTCTTGTTGTGCCATTCGCTCAAGAAATTTTCTTTGGAAGGCATGCACGGCGATGCTCCCTGCGTGGAAAACAAGACGCCCATTTGGAAGACGCATTGAGGCAATGTCTTCTGGAAGGTCACTATATTCAACCACTCTCGTGATACCCTGTGACTCGACAACAACTCCAACACGGTCAGAGGGATGAACCTTCTGGATGACTTGTGGAGTGAAACAAGACTCAGTTAGGACATGATAACCAAGGAACTCACTATCGAAAGGAATGGCGAGAGGATTGTCCACTTGAAAAGAGACAATGTGCTCAACACCTTGTTTCGAAAACCAATCAAGACCGTCTGTCTCGGAGAGACTTCCAAGTAATCCACCGTGTCCATCTGGAGCCATTGCCAATTGCCCCATATCGCTAAGAAGCAATGTGCCTTCACGTTCGTGAAGAGCCGGCAGGTCCTTTTGGCAAAAGAAAAAAACTTTGTTCGATGGAAGGCCAAAAAAATGGTTTTCTTGGAAGTATTGTTTGGTGTCTTCGTCAGTGGCAGAACTCGTCATAATTGCTAATGGCAGTGATGTGCCGTAACGATTGGTGATAGCAATTATTTTTCCGCAGAGAATCTCGAAGAGGCTTGCCTGAGAGACAGGGCCAATCTTGAATAAACCCTTTGGTCCGTTGAACCCCAGCCTTGATCCTTGTCCTCCTGCGACTAGGATGGCACCAACTTTCCCGGAGCGTACGACAGCGTCCCCCTGTTGGATAGCCTCTGCTGGTGGGATGTGGTTTGTTGGGTCCCGCAATCGAAGACAGGCGGGTGTTTCTGCAGTGGCTAAATCAAACGTGTTGTTGTCTGGTGCCAGTGGAGTAACGCACTGAGCATGTGGGTTATTTTGTTTTCCTAAAATGCGTTGTCGCATTTCAGCAAGCAGAGAGAAATCAATTTTTCTCAGTTGTGATATGAAACGATCTTTTTGTCTCTCATCAAGGACTGAAAAGTGATCCAGGATATGGCCCTGTCCTGTGTCTAGAAGGTGATCTGCGATCGTTTTTGGTAAACGATTAGGAAATAGGTTATGAGTCATCCTCGTACCCACAGCCAAAAGAGAAGGCAAAGCATTGGAAATCCAATAAAAATAATGCCATATGTGAAAACAGTTGTCCACAAATGTTCAGGCCAACGCGCCATGGTATGTGAATCACGAATCCGTCACGATGGACTGTGATGTTTCCTTTACAAGTAACTGGATTGGGATTTCAAATGGTTCGTCAGTAGGTTCATCAAGTCGGCATTCAATTCGAACGCCCCATGGCAGGACCTCCGTCGCTGAGACAATTGCCTCAACCTCATCGTAGTCTGTTTCTACTTCAACAGTAGGAATTGATGGGAATGGTGGACAGAAACCAATGTGCCCAGAAGCACTGCGGACGCCCGATGGAACGGATAAGAACAACTGCCCCCGAATGCACTCTAAGCCATCTGAGTCTGAGTATCGCTGCTGTCGTTGGAGTACGTGTTCATCCTGAGTGAGAGCAAAAAATGTTGGCTGAGAAAGATTTAGATTTTCAGGCAAGGTTGGTGTGTTAGTTATTTCAGATGACAGTTGTTGGCCAGAACTCCTTGTGGATGGTGAAATTTTGAACCAAGGCATCAGAAATGGCTGAGCGATCAACAACAGAGAAAAAGCGAGAGAGAGGAGAGCTACTGCAGTTGTGCCAGGTTGGGCCATTGGTAGCGGAAGTGCTACCGCTACTGTTGCGATCAGAAAACCGAAACGAACAGTGAAATGATAGCGACCAGCAGTATGGTACTTTGCCAAATCGCCCACAGCCACTAGCAGCCCTCCTACGGAAGAGACAATGATGAGCAACATACTATTTGGCGATGCTGTGGCACTGCCGAACAGTCGGCTCATTAGCAGAATGCCACCACAGGCTATCGATAAATACCCAACGGCAGTCGCCGCGACTGTTAGAAGAAGTCGCTCAAGCGAAGAACCACCCAAAATGGAAGGATGGTCTAGACTGACATCAGAGGATGCATGCAACACGGCGATGCGGGACAAGCCCAGGTTCATGAGGCTCCAACAGTAGTATTTGCGGCATTCGCCAGCTCTTTTGCTCGATGAGTCTTTTCCCAAGAAAAGTCATCCCGGCCAAAATGTCCTCCAGCAGCTGTCTGCCGAAACACTGGACTTTGCAAATCAAGCTCCTCGATAATGCCGCGTGGTGTCAGAGGAAAAAACTCCCGAATGAGGTCGCACAGTCTCTCGTCCGGCACTTTCCCAGTGCCTTCCGTGTCAACCCGAACACTCACCGGATCCGTGACGCCTATTGCGTACGCCAGTTGGACCTCACATCGATCAGCTAAACCTGCTGCAACAATATTCTTTGCAACATGGCGAGCCATGTAGGCAGCACTACGGTCAACTTTCGTTGGGTCTTTTCCAGAGAATGCTCCACCACCATGTCGCCCCCAACCTCCATAGGTGTCAACAATTATTTTTCGGCCGGTTAGACCACAGTCTCCGTGAGGCCCTCCTACTACGAAACGACCAGTTGGATTGATGTGATAGGTAATATCTGAGATATCGAGGTCATTCGGAAGTTCCTTTGTGACGACCTCATCGATAATAAACTCACGAATATCGTCATTGCTGACGTGAGGGGCATGTTGCGTCGAAACCACAACGGTATCAACTCGGAGAGGACGATTGCCTTCAAATTCAACAGTTACTTGGCTTTTCGAGTCTGGACGCAGCCAGTCAACTATGTTCTTTTTTCTCGCATTCGTGAGCCGATTAAGTATTCGATGAGATAAAGCGATTGGGATTGGCATAAGTTCAGGAGTGTCGTTGCAGGCATACCCGAACATGAGTCCCTGGTCACCAGC
>Ga0114925_10001802_pt1 | contig 10717 bp, 12 predicted proteins | sample SumtaG_2_FD_87287 | JGI IMG/M metagenome (GOLD analysis project Ga0114925, IMG submission 87287) | Deep subsurface microbial communities from Indian Ocean to uncover new lineages of life (NeLLi) - Sumatra_00607 metaG | ecosystem: Environmental > Aquatic > Marine > Oceanic > Sediment | place...
TATCAACTACATCGTTTATGGAGAATCCAAACATATATAACTCAGGAGGGGCTGCTAATATCCCTTCTAATTACAATTTGACAGCCAGTGTAATTGTTACTATGACGGCAGGAGACTATATACAAATACGGGCTTGCAGTTTCCCCGCACAGGTTGGAACTATACCGACACGAGCAACTAATATCAGAGGTATTCAGGACGACAAGAGTTTTTTGGGTGGGATTGATCTAGCGGATGACGGAAGTCATACTACTATCTTACAAGTAATGAAATTAGCTTAATATTAATATATTTAAAGTAATCTAAATAGATATTAAATATATTAAACGATGAGAAATAAATCAGTAAATGTTGTAAAAGTTCCGTTAGATAGTTATGAAGTTACTAATAGATCTCAAAATTTTCCATCAATGCCCATACTTTACTTAGAGTTGATAGAAAATAAGAAAAAGGTGAAAAAGGAGTTAGTAAACAAAGATTACAGACCTGAAGATGATGTCGAAGATTTTTCCAATGACCCTAGCAGATCTAATGATTTCTCAAGCAAATTGCAGGATAAGAATGAAACTGATTTCGATAGGCGTTTAGATGAGTTAATCGAAAGTTCTGATAACCCAAATCCAGTATTGGGTGAGTCTGAAGAAGGTGACAATTATGGTACGAAAGAAGAGAAACCCTATACTTCACCTACTGTATCCATAAGCGAGGATATAGCCGAAAAAGGTAGCCCAGCCTCTTCTGTGGATGAACTTCATAATCGGTTGAAAGAACTGCTCAACGACGACTCAGGATCTGAAGGTAAGTCTCGAAATAGATCCCGTGACAGCTTAAATCGATTCCAGCATTCTCCCTCTCCTTCATATGATAAGTATAGCGTTAAGAGGAACGAGTCTGGTAGACCTGCAAGGGAATATAATAACCAAGCACCCACATTGGCGGAGCTTGAGTCAAAGGGAGTATACAACAAGAAAAAGGAAATGAAAGATGTTGACGACTACGATAATGAAGAAAACTATGAAGACGAGAAAAGAGAACTGCTGTTCAAGTTTGATTTATTGAAAAAGTCGTACCCTAATTCTACGTACACTATACCGGAGTTTACGGTGCACTCAGACTACAAATCGATGGTAAAAGCTTATGACGTGACAATAAGGAGACTTTCTCTTGATAATTCTGTTGAGCAATACAAAACATACCTAATAGGAGGTTTTATGGGTTGTGAATTTTTACTCGGTCATTTCTTTAACTTGGATATGCAGGGATTCACTCAACAACAACTGATGAACATGCAATCATATGAAAAAATGTTAATTGAAATTGGTGAGAAATCATATATGCCAGAAGGTTCTAGATGGCCAGTTGAGGTAAGACTTCTGGTATTGGTGATAACAAACGCCGCGTTTTTCCTAGTTTCAAAGATGATAATGAAGAAAACAGGAAGTAACTTGATGAACATGATTAACAATATGAACGTTGCTTCGAAGCCTACTACTGGTTTCAAGAAACGCAAAATGAAAGGTCCTAGTATAAATTTGGACGAAATTCCTGACAATTAATTTTTTTTTTAAATATATAATAAATGCCAACAGTTCAAGAATTGAAAAAAGCTTTAAAAGTAAAAGGTTGTGTAGGTTTCAGCAAAATGCGAAAATCTGAGTTGGAAGAATATTTAAAAACTTGTGTTCCAGGAGTCAGGAGAAAACGCGTCAGTCGCAAGGCCAGTCCAAAGCGTAGGGTAAGTCCTAAGAAAAAAAGAAAAAGTCCTAAGAAGAAGAGCAGATGTCCTCCAGGGAAAGAAATAAGTCCAAAAAGTGGTAGATGTGTCAAAGTCTGCAAACCAGGTCAGGTGAGAGACAAAGACACTGGTAGATGCAGAAACTCAAAGAGAAAGAGTCCAAAGAAAAAAAGTAGATGTCCTCCGGGAAAAGAAATAAGCCCAAAAAGTGGTAGATGTGTTAAAGTGTGCAAACCAGATCAAGTAAGAGATAAAGACACTGGAAGATGCAGAAAAAGCAAGACACCCGGAAGGAAACCTGCTTCTAAGAAGAAGAGTCCAAAGAAGAAAAGTCCAAAAAAGAAGAGTCCAAAGAAGAAAAGTCCAAAAAAGAAGAGTCCAAAGAAGAAGAGCCCAAAGAAGAAGAGTCCAAAGAAGAAGAGTCCAAAGAAGAAGAGTCCAAAAAGACCTTCTCCAAGACCAATATCTATCCCAGATGGATTTGACGTAGATGAATTGCTCGATAATATAGATGAGTCTGGTGACGTGGAACCAGTTAAAATGGAAATATTGAAATGTCTCGGACTTTTAGCCTAATTGGTTTAAAGAAAAAATTTTAGTATAAAATGGTTACCAAAAGAAAAGTTTTGAAGAAACTCAAAGATTTCAACACATTATGGCACCCAGACTCTTCTCTTGTTTTCAAATCTGTTAACGACAAGCGCGTTATTGGAAGATACGTCGACGGAGAAATCATACAACTGGACAAAGAATTCTTAGATTTATGTACGACGTGGGGTATGAAGTATGACGAGGATTTGTATGAAACGATTTTCACGAAAGAAGACGATGGAGAGGAAGAGGAGGAAGAAGAGGAGGCAGTAGAAGAAGAGACGAATGAAGAGGTTGGTGACGCAGATGACGAGGTCAGTGAAGACTCTGAAGAAGATTCTTCAACAGCAGAAGCAGACGCAGAAAACGCAGAAGAAAGTGCATCCTCAAATGAAATCACCGGAAAACCTGGCGACTTCTTACAACAATTGGAAAATCTAAAAGTGATGTTTGTCAACATGCAAAAAGAAAACACTGGTTTACGCTTGGAGATAAAAAAACAAACAGAAAAAATTGCAAAATGTAAAAGTGTCTTGCAAATGACTTTCTAATAATATTGTAATATGACTCGCACATTACAATATGACTTAAGATAATTCTTGAAGTTTAGTAATAAAACTATCCAAAGTTTCAGAATTATACCAGTGGTCCATTCCGTTATCAAATATGATATCGTAGTTGATATTTCTGATATGACTGTGAACCTTCGTTAATTTGTCAATCCATAAAGAGTTAAGGTAGTCATTATCACTGTTCTTCTGTCTTATAGATGACCTCATGTTCAATGTATTAAACAGGGGGTACAGGAGAAAATATACTGTCATGAAAACGAATACACACGTTTCTGGTGGGTGAAACTCGTAGTCCAGTATTAGGGTTTGGAACTTTAGGTGCTTTTTCTCTGTCAAACACAAGAATTTCTGAACATACTTTTCAATACCCCTTTTCGTAACGACGTACCCTGCAGTTGACATTAAATGACCTTTAATAGCTTGATTTTGATACTTCTTGTTTCCACTCAGTCTTTCGTAGAGGATTGGACAAGATGTATGAAACTGAAAGATTTCCCAGTCGTCAGGCAGATTACTGGTTACTGTTGTCAACGTGTGTATATCTTTTAGTATTATATCGTCCTCCAGTATAACGGCATATTCACAACCGTCTTCATGTGCAGTTAGAATCGCTTTCATATGAGATAACGTGCACGAAGATTGGCTTTTCTCATGCTCCACTGGGGATATACGTATGTGCCTAGTTATACCATTTTCCGCAAATTGGTTTATCATATGTAGTCTCCTGTCTGTTCTTCCACTGAGGTTAATCCAGTAATAGAATGTGTTTCTCTCGTTCATTTTAAAAAAAGACCGTGCTTTTAAAATGAAATTAGTCTAAGTCATCGCTCAGTTTGAGCTCCTCTAGATCTTTTAGTTCTTCTTCTAATTCGTTATCTAGATCCTCTTCGTCGAATGAATCGTCTTCGGATTCTTCTTCTGACTCGAATACTTCGGTTACTCGAGGTGTGTTATTCTTCTGTTCTAGCTTTGGAGAACTCACACCAGTTACATGGACTTGTACCTTCTTCACTGTCGGCTTGTTGGTTTCTGCTTTACTCTGAGGTAAAGAATCTATATTGTAAATCTGAGTTGATTTAAAGTTCCCCAACTTTTTGTTAATAAGATTTATTTGTTTCTGTTGCTTAACACTTTGGTCTTGAAAGTTCTTCACTACATGTTCCAGTTCTGTGATCCTTTCGGATAGCTTCTTGTTTTTTGTGTAAAAGTAGAAAGCAATACCACCAACTATAATAATTTCTGCACCAATATGTATCAACATTTCTTTACTTATCATCGACATTTATATTAGCTTAAGTACTTCTTAAGTTAAGTTTATCTTCCCAATCATCTCCGTAGTAGTTTTTTAGAAAGCTTCTTTCGCTTTCATCTAAGTCATCTACACTTAGACCAGACTGCAATGCGGACTTAATGTATGTTAACGCTTCGTTCGCTGGAACTGGTTGGTTGTTTTCTATTTTAGATGTCTCGAAGTTGATATTGCCGTACAATTCTTCTCCGATTTTTTTGTACTTGCTTATTTCTTCGCTTGACATTGATTTCATTATGTTCTGGACCATTGGATTGTCGAATAAGCCGTAATTAATTTTTTTCTCTCTTCTCTTGTATTCCCGCTTAAGCTTCTGTTCTTTGCTTAACTTTTTGTTATTGACCATGTTTATTATTCATTTGATTTCTTTAAGTGAAAAACGTAAGAATGATTTATAAACATAACCTATGTATAAAAATAAATGATATCACATCCAATTAAAATAGCGTTTCACGGAAAAATGGGAACAGGTAAAGACACTGCCGTTGATTATCTCATCAACAGATATAAAGGTGAAAAGATCACATTTGCCCAACCATTATATGATATTCTCCATTACGCACAAAGTGTTTGCGGATTTAAGAAGCAGAAGGACAGAAAGTTTTTGCAATTCATAGGTACTGAATGGGGAAGAGAAATAGACTCTGAAATATGGGTAAAAATCTGCGTAGAACGTAGTAAAAAGCTAGAGGGAAACATCTATAATAACGACTGCAGATTCGAGAACGAATTGAAAGCACTGAAAGATATCGGGTTCGCGTGTGTAAAAATTAAAAGACAGAATTGCCATCATAAGAGAGTTGGAAACGGAAAAACCGAACACCTGAGTGAAAAAGGATTGGATGACAACTTATTTGACTTTGTTATAGAGAATGACGGCACAGTGGAAGAACTGTATAAAAAACTGGAACAAATATATTCTTTATTAATAAATGCCTGAGACAAATTGTATAGAATGCGGACAAGATTCGTTTCCATCTGAGTCGACATGTATGAACTTATGTCCAAGCGATGCAACTATGTCTAACTTGGAGAATAGGGACAACCAGTGTCTTTCTTTTTGCGGTGCGCGTATACGACACGGCTATGCCGACGTAAATGCTATATGTAAATGTAAAACAAGAGAGATATTCCCTTGCAGCGAAGTAGAAGATGAAGCAGAGAAAGAAGAATGTAATTTCAAATACGGTTATCAATATTTTGCACAAGAATGTGATATAGGAAGTGAAGATGCAATAGGTGCGGGGGCCGTTCAAAAAAATGATTATAAATTGCAGTTCTGTGATCACATGTATCCCTACAACAATGATTTGTACTTGAACGAAACAACACCTTTTAGGGGAATCCTGAATAAGTCGTGGTCCAAACGAAACGGGGGATATCTAAAGTTCGATATACTGACTGACGATATAGCCCATATAGGGATGAATACCAGACAAGGAGATGATAAAATTGCGAAAATGGGTATTATGTATACTGCTCAAGTCGACAGCGCCTTTAAGCCACAGAGTAAGCTGAATGATGATCATGTAGAAGTTTCTTTTATCGAAAGAGAGAAAGAGGTATACAAGAATATCTTTAATAGTAAGCTCTCTCCAAATAATAACTTATACAGAGATGTAAACACAAATGTAAAAGAAAACTCTAAATTATATGTAGCGTCAAAAAGAATGGATTTTCAAGACGTTTTAGTAAAGAAGCAAGTATACAAAGATGATCCACCATTTTCTCTTGCTTTTAGTTTCTTTGCCAACAGCTACGGTAGTATGGATGTCTATGATCCTGATTTCGAGAAAGGAAGATATGTGTACCAGGTTTACGGTCTAGGACCAATTAGTAAACCGGAGTTTGACGAAAAAAGAATTTTTTATTCTTTGAACTGGACGGGAACATATAGATGTAATCAAGGATTTGGAACCCAACAGGCTTTCGGCATTAATGGTTCACACTGGCCTGTCATGTATGTGAGTAGGTATGATAAGCGTACAAATCGATTTGTTACAGCGATGATATTTTTTGATCACTTACGTAAGTGTGAATGGGATTTGCGTAGACTACAGGATTATGGTTATTTTACTGTGAGAACAAGAGAACCTGAATTTCGTTTCTTTGTTAGCATCGGAAAAAGTACTCTTGATGTCAGGAAACATTATATGCAAATTACAGGTTCCCCTTCGCCTCCAGTGAAAAAGACTATGGGTTTGTGGATATCGAGATTTGGATATAAAAATTTTGAAGAAATGGAAGAAGATATGAATCTGCTGCGCGAAAAGCAGTTTCCGTTGGATGGATTTGTATTCGACCTTTACTGGTACGGACATGCGTTTCCTAACTTCACTGATATAGAGTTGTCGGAACAGCAATACACAAATAACTTTTGTTATAGAAAGTACAGCATGATTAATAGAGAAAAGATGGGATTATTCTTCTGGGACCGAGTAAACTTCCCTAATCCAGAAAAGTATTTAAATGATCTATATGCAAAATACAACTATGGTGCTACTCTAATACAGGAACCTTATTTCAACGCAGATTCTAGAGACTTCAGTTACTGTTTTTATAACAATATGGTCGCAAGGCTTGAGAATGGAACTTGGGCTCAGCCTGAAGGTGTAATGCGTAATTGGGTCGGTACGCATGCAGCAATGCCTGACTACTCAAATCCTGAGACTGGAAGATACTGGTATGAATCTAGAATTAAACGCTTAGTTACAGATGCAACTTTTGGATGGTGGAATGACTTAAGTGAACCAGAAGTATACAACCAAAATGCTTTTTATTTAGGAAGTGGGCAAATACAAAAAGATGGTACTATGAGTCACGAGTTAAGACAGTCGGTTGACGTGCTCAATATGAACCAATTGTATTGGATCAAGGAGACAGCAAAAGCCTACGAAAAAGGAGAAAACAAAAGGTATTCAGTTTTGTGTAGAGCAGGTACGTGCGGTATACAGCGATACGGTTTCTCTATGTGGCCGGGAGACGAAGAGTCATTCTTGGAAGAAATGCTGTCTTCACAAGAAGGTGCACAGACTTTATCACTATGCGGAATAGACTTTGTTTCCTCTGATGCTGGAGGTTTTGTTTCTGGTTTTCAAAATGAAGAACGCCTATATAGTGTATGGTACGCAAATGCTGCTGCAAGTAGATACAATTTAAAACCGCATAAATGGATAAACGACTCAATGAAATACCAAACCTCTTCTCCTGCAGTTTGGGGAAACGTCGAAGCTAACCTAAGGAACACTGTAGAGAGGTATTTATTATCTCCTTTTTACTACTCGACTGCAATGGACATATCAAATGTGGGAAGCAGAAAGGGTCAACCCTGGATAACTACACTTTTCTTTTATACAACTTGGATTGCGGGCGAAGACAACTACACTGGAACGACGGGAATACAAGCAGATCCAGGTTATGTAGATATTGAACTCGGTCTAACAGGTGGTCCTAAGTCTGCTACAAACGCAAACCGGCAAGTAATTGGAAATTCTATTTTGTATATTTTGTACACAACAGATAAAGATAATTACAAGGAAAAGGTAGCATTACCTCATGGAATGAAAGTTTTCGACTGGAGAAATAAGACATGGTACATAGGTAACAAAGCACAGGATTTTGAAGTAGAGCCTTTAATGAATGTAGATAATCCGTCCCTACCAATGTACTTCATAGACAAAAAGATTATTCCTATGAGAGGTTATGACAAAAAGACTGTAGATTGGAGATTTAATGATGTTTTGGACTACTACAAAATATTTATAGTGTCTTATGATGGACTAAGCGCTGAAACATTTACTTTGTTCCACGATGACGGAATTAGTACAAACAAGAAAATCATTAAATACTATATCGGGTTTGACAATGGAGAAGTTCTGTTGAGGAAGAATACAAAGTCTAGTAAGACTCCGGTCTTCGAGTTCTTCCTTATTAACAAAGACTCCATATCGAAAATTGAAAACGTCAACATGAGCGTTGAAGGATACGAACCAGGTACTGTAGGTACTGTAGGTACTGTTAAAGAAGATTTTAACGAAAGCGAAACAGAACAAACTGCGGTTTGGTTCCTGGCTATCTTACTTGCTGCTTTTGCAATATTAGGTTATGGTACAATAAGTATATTCGGTTCTTTGTTTCTGTTTTTGTACTCTGTTGTTGTTAAGGATTACTACCTGGCTGCTGCATCTGTAGTGATACTAGTCTTAACACTTATTTGAACTTCAATTTGGACCAGTATAATTTAAGAAATTATACTTGTCAGTTGTTTTGAGAAGGAATATTTCACAACTTATTCTATTTGACTTCGGTTTGGTAAGCTCAACTTGGATTTTTGTTTTTAGCTCTTCAAATCTGTCTTCGTACTCCAAGTGCTTGTTGTGAAGAGTTTCCAAACGAAAGAATTGAGATATACTATTCACCAAACCAATTGTTATTAAAAGCTTAGTCTCAAAAATTTTATTATCAAATAGGTCTATGAATCCTGAAGACACTAATGGCAACGCAGTTGAAAAGAATCCAAATGTATAGTGCAGGAGTCTGTATTTTTTACTATTGTGCCGATGAAACTCTATTTTTTCTTCGATTTGGTCAATAACATTATGAAGAAACGCCTCTGACTTGCTGTCCCATTTTTGTATTTTTCTGTAAAGCACGTCGTCGCTACTGCTACTTTCAAATGAAGAGTAATTATTATCAGAGTCGCAGTGTTCGTTATCTTTCTCTGGTGACATTTCAATTTTTACTTCGTTCGTGTGCATTTATTAAAAAAAATATTATATACAATAAATGGCATATACCGCACCACAATATGATTACCTTTGTAATTTCAATCAATCAGCAGTCGTAGATCCATCTACGAGCACAGTTTACTGCACGGATAATTATTACTATCCCCAATCTTTGTACTACAGGCAACCAGTTGTTTACTGGGGTCCATACAACAGACCTGGATGGAGAAGAGGCCCATATCACAGACGCAGACCACATGGAGGGCACAGACCAAACAGACCGAATAGACCAAACAGACCCAATAGACCCGATAGACCGAGCAGGCCAAGCGGTGGTGGTTCTGGAGGCGGTAGAGCACCGGATTACCAGTAAGTGATGTTTTAATTTACTCTAAATTAAAACCATAATTAGCAGCAATTGTTTTGAGTAAAACAAGAACCGTAAAAATTAAATTGTTGGATGCGACTCGGATAAGGACAGCAGTATACTTTAGGCATTATAGTAGCAGGATAAGGGTTCATAATAGGCTGTACCTTCCCGTTAGCTCCATAGTCTTTAATAGTTGAATAGCATCCGTTAGAACTTGTGAATGTATCGTTACAGCAGTTCATTTATTAATACTGATTAAAAATAAAAAAAATTCAGTATTTAAAAAAAAAATATTAGTATAAAATATGGTTGGTAAATTCCTGACGTACTTCAAATACATTTTTTCATCATCAAGAAATCGTTCCGACCACGAAAACAATTCATCCAATGTCACTAAATTAAAGGATGGTTTGTATGAGGTATACTACAAGATTAAGGGAAGGAGATACAAGATACTGGTACAACCAGAAAGAGGACCACCGCCGGTTACACATATAACAGATAACAAAGGTGAAGACGTTACCGAATCTGTTCTTCCTTTCATGGGTCCTCAATATAACTGGAAGCATGGAATTGAAAATACTTATCACCATCTTTTCGAAGACGATAGTGGTCATATAGAGATTCACAAATTTTCAGGAGAAAAAGAAACTATTTATTTTTCCCCTGTAATAAATGAATAATACAGATTTTTTAAACTTCTTAGCTGACGATATAGAGAGACTGAGTAAAATGAGGACAACAAAAAGAAGAAGAGGCAAAACGGATAGCGGTGCAAAGAAGTATAAATGCGGTCAGTGTAGAAAAAACGCTGGTGGAGACATAAAAACCATATACAACAACCGTAATATGTATTTCTGTTGCATAGGATGTTTTGAAAAAAAAAATATATAATAAATGCATAAATTCTCGTTTTATCAACTAAAGGACATCGCTGAAGATTGTGGTATAAATCCGTATAACAAATCCAAACCGGACTTGTATCGCGAGATAATGTCACACTTCTGCGAGGAAGAAAAAGACTTACCAAAGACTGATACATACCGAGAGGTTAAAGAAATTGGGAGAGGAGGAAATGACTCTGTTGTGTATTTAGCAAAAAAAGACGGCAAAGAGTTTGCAATGAAGAAGTTTAACTCGAATGTCTGTACAAAAGAAATAAAAAAAGAAGTTGGATATCAGAAAAAGGCCTCCGGTATTTCACCAGAAATAGTAGATGTCGACTATGAAAAGAAAAGCATAGTTATGGAAAAAATGGATTCCCACGTTGTTGATTACCTTAATAAAAACAAGGATAAATTTCCTATCAAATAACAAAAGAGATTGAATGAAATTTTCACAGCATTGGATGAAAAAGGAGTTTATCAAGCAGACCCAAATATACTAAACTATATGTTTAAGGGTGACAGAATA
>Ga0114925_10001803_pt1 | contig 10716 bp, 9 predicted proteins | sample SumtaG_2_FD_87287 | JGI IMG/M metagenome (GOLD analysis project Ga0114925, IMG submission 87287) | Deep subsurface microbial communities from Indian Ocean to uncover new lineages of life (NeLLi) - Sumatra_00607 metaG | ecosystem: Environmental > Aquatic > Marine > Oceanic > Sediment | place...
AATATTTATTTCCAGAAATATAGTAAGTAACATCAAAGTAATCATAAGTGGAATCGCTTGTTCAAATTCACCAAAAGCGCCACTCACACCCAATCCTATCATAGGAAGTGCTATAAATGCAATCATTCCTATTTGTATAAAGACACTTGCTACAACCATTTTAAAATTTTTACGCTCTTCTGCTTTAGCTACTTTTAAACCAATTTTCAACATAAAAAACTCTAATACAAAAAATAAAGGCAGAATAAAAATTAACACGAATTCTGGAAAAAAACGGATAATAAACTGAAGCAACATTAGCAGCATTTTTAATCTAGACCAAAAAATAATATTCTTAAATATTATTATGAATATTTAATATGTTAACTTATAATACATATATCATTTTAGATTTAAATTTTTTATTTCACATAATTATTTTAAAATTACATAATAATATTTAATTTAATAACTAGAAAGAAAATATAAAGATTTTGGAGGAAATTTTAAAAATAAGACTATAGATGATATGCAATGGTAGATACGGAAAACAAGGAAAATGAAGACAAACCTAGAATTGCTGTCTTTATCTGTCAGTGAGGAATTAACATTGCTGAGATAATCGATGTGAAAGCACTAGTAGAATTTGCGAAAACCCTTCCAAACGTCGTTGAAACTTCTGACTATATAAGCTTGTGTACTGCGCCGGGTGCTGAATATATAAAGGAAAAAATGCTTGAAGGCAATGCTAATAGATTAATTGTAGCGGCCTGTACACCAAGAACGCACGAACCCGTCTTTAAAAGTGTTTTAGAGTCGATGGAATTAGATCCATCGTATTTAGAATTCGTGAATATTCGCGAACATTCAAGTTTTGTACATAGATATGATAAAGAAGGAGCTCAAAGAGTTGCGGAGGACGCAATTAAGTCGGCAGTTGCCCGAGCCGCTGTTTTAGAAAAAATTCTTATAAAAGAAGTCGATATTACCAAAAAAACATTAATAATCGGTGGCGGTGTTGCTGGCTTATCTGCGGGAATTGATCTAGCTGAAGAAGGCTATGAAATACACTTAGTCGAAAAAAGTCCTACAATTGGAGGCAAGATGGCCAAGCTCGATCGAACATTTCCTACAGACGATTGTAGTATATGAATATTAGGTCCTGTGATGCTCCAATCCTCAAGAACACCCGGACTCAATTTATACACACTTAGTGAAGTAGAAGATGTAAAGGGGTTTATAGGGAATTTCGATGTAAAAATTAGAAAGAAAGCTAGGTATGTTAATAACGATTGTAACGGTTGTGGAGCATGTATAGATGTATGTCCTGCATATGGATACAATGAATTTGATGAAGGATTGGATTCGAGAAGAGCCATTTATGTAGCATTTGCTCAAGCAGTTCCATCATTAGCTCAAATTGATATGAATAGATGTATAAAATGTGAACTCTGTAAAGGAGTATGCGAACTTAAAGCGATTATTTTCGATCAGGAAGATGAAATAGTTGATGTAAAAGTTGGCTCAATCGTTGTGGCCACTGGCTGGGACGAGTACAAACCACCAACAGGATACTTAGGTTATAATGAATATCCTAATGTGATTACTGAGCTACAACTTGAAAGAATATTAGCTCCAAATGGACCAACAGTAGGACATCTCGTACGGCCCTCCGATGGAAAACCCCCGAAAAAAATTCTATTCATTCAATGTGTCGGATCAAGAGACCTGAACATAAATACTTATTGCAGTTCCGGCGTATGCTGTATGATTGCTATTAAAAACTCGAAACTAATCAAGCAGCATGATCCTGACTCGGAGATAACTGTTGCTTATATGGATATGCGAGCGGCGGGGAAAGATTATGAAGAATATTATACTTTATCAAGGAAAGAAGGTATAAGATACATCAGAACGAATGTGAGCAGGATAAAAGAGGATCCCAAAACTCATAATTTAAAAATACTTATGCAAAACACCGTGGGGAATGACGAATTAAGGGAACTGGAATTCGATTTAGTGGTACTCTCAGCTTCCATGGTTCCAGCCGAAGGCGTGGGGAAAATCCAAAGGATACTTAAGTTGGAACTCAGTCAAGACGGGTTTTTTAGGGAATATCATTCAAGATTAAACCCTGTAGATACAAAAATACCCGGGATAGTATTAGCCGGTGCTGCCCAAGGCCCAAAATCTATCGCAGAATCAATAGTACACGGAAGAGCAGCAGCCTCCTCATTAGCGAGGTTAATGAGTAAGGACAAGTATCGTATTCTATTAATTCGAGCGTCCGTCGATAAAGAAAAATGCGCAAAATGTGGTTTATGTGAGTTAAATTGTCCATACGATGCGATTAATGTGGCGGACGATGGTGCTGAAGTAAATGAAATATTATGTAGAGGATGCGGTTCATGCCTCGCAAATTGTCCTTCAGAAGCAATAACGCTTAGGTACTACCGAGAACCTCAATATGAAAAACAAATAGATGCTATACTAGAGGAAGTTTAAAGAGGTGAAAGAAAAAGTGGCAAAAAATAATGTTAAGATTTTAGCGTTTATGTGTTGGAAATGAGGATACGGTGCCGGAGATATGGCAGGAACGATTCGAGCACAATACCCCGCAACATTAAGACCAATACGAATTAATTGTACTGGAAGAGTAACTCCAAGCTTAATGATGCGAGCAATCGGAAAAGGCGCTGACGGTGTAGCCATCGCTGGATGATATCGTGGTGAATGCGATTTCGAAACAGGAAATCTCGTTGCGGAGAGAAATGTCGAATATGTCAAAGAAATATTAAAAACTATTGGTCTCTCAAGTGAGAGAATTCAGATGTTCCACTGTAGCGCAGCTGAAGGTCAAAAATTTCAAACTGAAGCCATTCGAGTTACAGAAATAATCGAAAAACTAGGCAGCAATCCTTTAAAGCAAACTGAAAAAACAGATTCTAAAAAGGAAAAAAAAAAGAAATAAACCGATAAGAATGAATCTAATGAAAAAATTTTAGTCATTAGATAACTAACCTTGCAAAGGTTTCGGAAGATTAATTTTAAATTAAAATTTACAAATTTTGTATTATTTGTTTAATTTTAAAACTAGAGTTTAAATTAGGAAAAAAATGTGAGTCTACTTGGGAAAAGATCCTCGTTTAAATGCTGAAAAACAATTAAGAAAAGCAGATCGAATTTATGAGATGGGTGCTTTTCGACGGGCTGGTAGGACTTATAATGATACAGGAGAGATGTATTTAAAATTACATGAATTTGAGGTGGCAAGAGATTGTTTCTATGATGCTGCTAAATCATTTATAAATAGCGAGAATTTTCTACTTTTAATTCAATCTTTAAGAAATGCAGGGGATGCGTCTCTTCTTCTTAATGATTTCTCAGAGGCTCATCAATTTTTCAAAAATGTAACTAAATACGCTAATAATATAAGAAATATTAATGAACGAGAGAGTTTATTAGTTATATTTTCTGCTCTTTCTTATTTATGTTTATTTATTGAAGGAAAACAAGATCTAGGATTAAATTATATGAAACAGATTAAAAAAGAAGTAGGCTCTACATATTTCAATGAAAGTCCTTTAATAAGATTAGTAAAAAACCTAACAATCGCAATTCGAGATAAGAATAAGACTTATCTTGATAAAGTAGAAAAAGAGTTTGATAAATACAAATTCCGTGAAGCTGAGAACCTTCTTATGAAAAAAGTTTTAGTTCTCGCAAAAACTCACATATCAATTATAACACAATTAAGTTTAGATAAAGAAGAATATACTACAAAAGAGATGATAAATTTAACATTAACGATTGATACAAATCCTCTTCTTGAAATTTCAAAATACTCTTTTTATAATTATAACCTTAAGGAATTGAAAATAAAAAACATTGGAATAGCTCTCTCTGATAATTTGATTACTAAAAATAAACCTAACTTACCAATTGTCTTAAAACCTGGAAAAAAAGAACAATTTTCATTTACAATAAGACCAAATTTTCAAGTTGATAATACTTTTATCGGACCTATATTATTAACATGTGAAATTGATGGAATAATGATATTCTTTCTTAAAACTCAAACAATAAAGCCAAATTTAATATCCCCCCCACCCACATTAGAAATTTCTCTAAAAAACTTGAGACCTCCTCTTATTGACAAAACTTTTCCAATGGAAATTAAGATTGAAAATAACAGTGAGGGCGAGGCCTTAGAAATTATGATGGAAATCGAATTTCCTGAGCAACTTAAATTAATGAGGGGTACCAAAAAGAAGCAAATTTATTCGCTTAAGACAAATGAAAGCATTAATTGGGAAGTAAGTCTTAAACCCACCGAAATAGGTGATTTTGAGATAAAAATGGATGTAAAATTTAAAGATCCTGATCAAAATTTAATTGAATATACTAAATCCTTTCCATTTTCTATAAAATTATAGCTATTTATATATTTCCCATTCCATAAACTTATAAATACGCTTTATTTTATAGATCTCTATAATAAGGAAAAAAGAGATAGTGAATAATGAAACTAAAAGTTAAAAAAATTAATTTCGAAACTGGTAATGTAAAAGTCGTTGTATTAAACTCTGAAGACGCAAAGAAAATGGGAGGTAAAGCTGGAGATCATGTATTGGTCAAAAATCTTGATTCTAAAACACAAAAATCCCTGATAGCAATACTCGATATTTCTTACTCTGATTCAATCGTTGCCCCGGGCGAATTAGGGTTTTTACTTGACATGGGTAAAAGTCTTAAAATGGCTGAACGTGTGTCTATATTTCTGGCAGAGCCTCCTAATTCATTTAAGTTTATTAAAAAAAAAATTGACGGTCACTCATTAAACAGCGAGGAAATAAATGATATTATCTTTGATGCTGCATCAGGACTTCTCTCTCAAATCGAATTAACAGCTTTTATCACAGGAGTTTCAATAAACGGGATGAATAATAACGAAATGACGGCCCTTACACTCGCAGAGGCAAGAAGCGGAGAGATTTTTGACTTTGGTTCCGAGGTATTCGACAAGCATAGTACATACATCGCCGTTTCGGTTATGTAACTAAAAGGCGGAGTACCTGGGAATAAGGTATCATTGGTAATTGTACCTATAATAGCAGCTGCGGGTTTAATTATACCAAAAACTTCTACAAGAGCGATAACATCTCCCTCAGGAACGGCTGATTCAATGGAAGTTTTAGCTCCCGTTGCTTTTAATTCAGAGGAATTAAGAAATTTAGTTTCTAAACATAAAGCTTGCATAGTTTGGGGTGGGGCTTTAGAAACTAGCCCTGCAGATAATATTCTAATAGAAATTGAACGTCCACTTCATATGGATCCTATTGGTCTAATGATTCCATCTATTCTAACTAAAAAATTATCTATGGGTGTAAAATCGTTAGTACTTGATATACCCTGTGGACCCGGCACAAAATTTCCCACTTCTGAAGATGGAAAAAAATTTGCAATGATTTTCAAGGAAATAGCTCGTAATGTTGGTATTAATACGATTTGTGCTACTACATTAGCTCATCAACCTATTGGCCATACTATTGGTCCCGCCATAGAAGCGAAGGAAGCATTAAATCTGTTAATTGATTATTCAGCAGGCCCTAATTCATTAATTGAGAAATCTACCTCTTTAGCCGGAATTCTTCTAGAAATGGGCGGAAAAGCAGTAAAAGGACAAGGGCGAGAATTAGCAAAAGAAATTCTTCGTTCTGGAAAGGCATATGAGAAAATGAAACAAATTATTGAGGCTCAAGGAGGAGATCCTAATGTTAAGCCAGATGATATAAAAATTGGACCTTATATTAAAGAATTTAGAGCTACTAAATTTGGGCATATCACAGATGTAAATAATGCTATTATAAATGAAATAGCAAAAACCGCAGGTTGTCCAAACTCTAAAAGTTCTGGTGTAGAAGTTTACAAAAAACAAGGATCAAAAATAAAAGTGGGTGAGTTAATTTTCACAATTTATTCAGATAGTCAATCGAAATTGAAAAAAGCAGAAAAAATTTATAATAAAAAGAGTCCGCTGATATTTGGGGGAATGATAATCGAAGAAATTTAATTTTTAATTATATTATTAGACGAAATATGACTTTAACTCCTAATTTGATTTATGAAAATCTTAGAAAGAAAGAAATCGATAAACAAAGTGCTATTTATTTATTAATTTCATTAATAGAAAATGTTGATGATATTGAAACTCGACTAGAGAGTATTGAAACCATAGAAAAAATTAATCTTAGGAGTGATGAAGTATTTGAATTTTTGGAAAACTTATGTGTTTCCGATTTAGATGATGAAATTCGGAGTTCTGCAGCAATTACTATGAAAAATATGTTTTTAGAGAAAGCAATACAGCCACTGAAATGGGGGTTAGAAAAAGATAATTCTGTAAAAAGCTTAATTGCGATTGTTTCTTCATTAGGTGATATTAATAATAATAAGGTTAAATCAGTTTTAATTGAAAAAATAAAAGAAATTGATGAGATTCAATTAAATAGATATCTTAAAAATCTATTTGAACATCAAAACATCGAAGATCTTTCAAATAAAGAACTTGCAGAGATTTTGATAAATTATTATATTGTTACTTCTTTAAAAATGAAATTTGGATATCTTGAGTATGGCCAAAACCGCCAAGGGGGGATTGTTAAATTAGATTTATCAAATGTTGGTAAATTAGGTTTTGGTTCCACAGGGCTCACACCATTTTTCACATCTATATTTTCTCTACCACATCTTAAAATGCTTAACTTAAAATTAAATAATTTAACGAGAATTCCTGAAAAATTAAAAAAATCAGATTCTCTTGAATACTTGGATTTAAGCTATAATAGATTAAGAAAGATCCCAAAATTTATAGGTACAATTCCATCATTGAAAAAATTAATTTTAAAATCAAATAGGTTAAAATTTCTGCCTGAGAATTTGAGCTCTCTAACTTCTCTCGAGACATTGAACTTGAGGTACAACAGATTGACCACTTTACCTCAATCAATAGGATCACTCTCGGCTCTTAAGAAATTAGATTTACATGGTAATAAATTAAGTGATTTACCCATTTCCTTTGGAAGTCTTAAATCATTAAAAGACCTAAAATTAGGTTGGAATAATTTTAGAGAATTTCCCCTATCTCTGAAATCTCTTACATCATTAGAAATTTTAGGATTTGGTGGAAATAAACTAATAACGCGAATTCCCAAATGGATTAATAACTTGAGTTCCCTCAAGGAGTTTTATTTTTATGATAATAATTTAAAAAGACTTCCTGACTCGATAGGATCTATTTCTTCATTAAAAGTTTTGATACTAAGAAACAATAGATTAAGCACATTACCATCATCAATGACATCTCTCTCTTCTCTTAAAGTTCTAAATCTGAGTTGGAATATTATTAAAGTGCTCCCTGATTGGATTAGCTCACTCAAAAGCCTTGAGGAATTAAATTTATGGGGCAATAGAATCGACACGCTTCCAAAATCTATAGAATGCCTTAATTCATTAAAAATATTGAATCTCAAATTTACTAATATTAAAAATATCCCAGAATGGTTAAAAAGTATGACAGAGAAAGGGCTTATCATCAAAATTTAATTAATTTTTGTAAAGTTTCTAATTTTATAAATTAAAATCAAAAAATAAAAAAATTTAATCTCTCTTTTTATAATAATGGATATAACTCCGATTCAGATATACAAAGATTACTTTAATAATGTTTTAGATAAGTTTTCAGCAGTAGAACAATTAATTTCATTATTAGAGAATGTAGAGAATGTAGCTATTAGAATTGAGAGTATAGCTTTCTTGGAAAAAATAGGTTCCAAGGAAGAGAAGATATTTAATCTTTTAGAGAATCTTTTAATAAGTGATTCAAATGATAAAGTTAGAAATTGCGCTGCAAATGCAATTAAAAGCATTTTCTTAAGTAGAGCTTTAAAGCCAATGAAATGGGCTCTTGATCATGAGAATTCGATAACCTGCTTAATTACAATAGTAAAAACACTTGGTGACATTGGAAACTTTGAATCAAAATCTATTTTAATTGAAAATTTAACCAAAATAAAAAATCAAAATTTTAGAAGAACTATAGTTCAATTATTTAAAAGCAATAAAATTGAAGAGCATTCCGATATAAAACTCGCGGAAATTCTTATAAACTATCTTATAATTGATTATTTTGAAAACAAATATAATCAAATAGATTTTAAATTATTTAATGGATTAGTTTCAGAATTATATTTATCAAATGTAGGTAGTAATTTCTTTAAAGGGAGAATTCTAAATAATCTCCCTAGTTTTATAAGTAATCTTACATCTCTTAAAAAATTAGATTTAAAAATAAATAGATTAAAAGCAGTTCCGGTATCCATAAGAAGTCTATCATCACTAAAATATTTGGATTTAAGCTATAATCAAATAAAATTTCTCCCTGATTCAATAGGATACCTTAAATCACTAAATTCGATATATTTAAGATACAATAACCTAATTTCAATACCTAAATCAATTGGATTATTAACTTCTCTTAAGATATTAGATATAAGAGCAAACAAATTAACCTCTCTCCCAAATTCAATTTGTAATCTCAATGCATTAGAGGTTTTAGATTTACATGGAAATCAATTAACTGAATTGCCTGAATCTATTGGCAGTCTATCTTCTTTAATCGAATTAGACTTAGGCTTAAATAATTTAAAATCCCTTCCAGAAGGACTTAAAAATATTGCATCTTTGAAAAAATTGGGATTAGGAGGTAATAAATCCTTAAATTTTATCCCTGAATGGATAGGTTCGCTTCACTCATTAAATGAATTACATTTAAACGATAATAAACTAAAAAAAATTCCTGAGTCTATTGGCTCTCTTACTTCGCTTGAAGAATTAACATTAAGAAATAATCAGTTAAAAGAGCTACCTCAATCTCTTAGCTCTCTTTCATCGCTGAAAATATTAAACTTGAGTTGGAATAATTTTACTGATCTTCCCAAATGGATTAACTCTCTCTCTTCTCTTGAAGAACTTAATTTATGGGGTAATAACCTTGATTCTCTTCCCAAATCGATAGCTTCTTTACCCTCACTTAAGGTTTTAAACTTAAATTACAATAAATTTAATAACGAGCTCCCTAAATTTTTAAGAGATTTGGAAATAAAAGGATTAAAAATACCGAGATAAATATGGAATTAACGCCTGAAAAAATCTTAGAGAATTACAATAAGAGATTATTGAATAAGACCTTAGCAGTGGAACAATTAGTTTCATTAATTGAAAACAGTAATTATCATAGTATTAGGCTTGAAAGCATTAAAACCTTAGGAGAAATAGGCGTTAAAAGTGATTATATTTATAAATTATTAGAAAATTTATTAATATCAGATTCAAGCGAATCCGTGAGAAATGCTGCTGCTCAAGTTCTTAGAAGTATTTTTATAGATAAAGCATTAGAGCCGTTTAAATGGGCTCTTCAACACGACGATTCTCCTTTCTGTTTAAATACAATTTTTGAATCACTAATCATAATAATTAAGAATTTAGAAAAACAAGACGACCAATTGTCTAAATCGATTTTAATTGATGAGGTTAAAAAAATTGATGAAAAAGAATTTAAAATTGGAGTCGAGACTCTCTGTGAAAAAAAGCCAATTGAAAGTTTTAAAAATAATGAATTGGCTAAGATCTTAATAAATTTATATGCTTTTTTCTTATTAAAAAAGACATTTTGGAGGTTAAAATACAAGATTAAAGAATGTAAAATCGTTGAATTAGATTTTATCTTCAAAGGTTTAACAAAACTACCAGAAGCAATTAAATATTTATCATTTTTAAAAATTTTAATTTTAAGATATAATCAATTAGTTGAATTACCAGAATGGATTGGTTCCTTAACTTCTCTTGAACAGTTGAATTTAAATGTAAATAACATTACGGATATTCCAAAATCAATAGGTTCTCTTGCTTCCCTTAAAGAGTTGTCATTATGGAAAAATGAACTAAAAAGCATTCCAAGTTCTATAGGTTCTCTTTCATCTTTAAAATCATTAAATATAAGGCTGAATTTATTAAATAGATTACCAGATACTATAGGAGAAATTAAAGAATTAAAAGAATTAAATCTACATGACAATAATTTAGAGTCTATACCTGAAACAATAGGCTCCCTATCATCTTTAGAAATATTAAATTTAAGTTGGAATTTATTGACTACTCTTCCGGATTCATTAAAATCGCTGAATTCACTAAAAACATTAGATCTAGAGAGGAATGAATTATTAAAAATCCCTAATTCAATAGGTTCTCTAAATTCTCTTAAAACACTTAACTTATGCGAAAATAATTTGAAGAGGATTCCAGATTCAATAGGTAATCTAAATCTTCTTGAATATCTAAATTTGGCTAGAAATGAATTAACCATTCTACCAGAATCAATTGGTAATCTCTCATCATTAAAGGAATTATATATAGGCGAAAATCATCTAATTAAAATACCTAAATCCCTAAAAAATTTAGAATCTAAAGGATTGAAAATATTTTATTGAGTATGGTATAGTTCTTCAATTTCTTGGACGGTAGTAATGTCTCTTGGTCCTTTTTCTGGACGAACTCTCTGCAAAATTCTTTTTATATTTACTTGGATTAAAACTTTGAACTACCATCAGCTAAAGCAGATGGATTCCTAATTCAACGACCACAGCCTTATATTATAAGGTCTTACACGGTCTCCGAAGG
>Ga0114925_10001804_pt1 | contig 10716 bp, 13 predicted proteins | sample SumtaG_2_FD_87287 | JGI IMG/M metagenome (GOLD analysis project Ga0114925, IMG submission 87287) | Deep subsurface microbial communities from Indian Ocean to uncover new lineages of life (NeLLi) - Sumatra_00607 metaG | ecosystem: Environmental > Aquatic > Marine > Oceanic > Sediment | place...
CCCCGTACACGTCGGCAAGCCCACGACAGCGGTCGGGGCACATCAAAGTCCATGTCCCCCCCTGCTTTACGCGCCTCATGAAGAGATCAGGTATCCAGAGGGCATAGAACAGGTCTCGCGCGCGCGCATTCTCATCACCATGATTTTTCTTCATCTCCAGGAACTGTTCAATGTCCGCGTGCCACGGCTCCAGGTAGATAGCGAAGCTGCCGTTGCGCTTTCCCCCACCCTGGTCAACATAGCGGGCCGTGTCGTTGAACACGCGCAGCATGGGCGTGATACCGTTGCTTGTGCCGTTGGTGCCCCTGATATGACTGTTTTGCGCACGGATATTGTGGATATGCAAACCAATTCCTCCAGCCCACTTGGATATCTTGGCGCAATCGGCGAGGGTCCTGTAGATGCCATCGATGCTATCGTCCTCCATGGCAAGCAGAAAACAGGAGCTAAGCTGCGCCTTAGGTGTGCCCGCATTGAACAGTGTAGGTGTAGCGTGGGTGAAGAAGAGACCGCTCATATAATCGTATGTCTCCTTAGCCGCGTCAAGGTCGTAGCCATGAATGGCCAACGCAACCCGCATCCACATATGCTGCGGCCGCTCGACGATGGTATCCCCTACGCGCATTAGGTAAGCCCTCTCGAGGGTTTTGAAGCCAAAGTAATCCAGGTCGAAGTCTCGATCATAGTCTATGATGGCCTCGATGGCGTTATGTTCCGCAACGACTAGGTCATAGAGAGCGTCATCGATCAGTGGATGGCTGCACCCGTGGACATCCTTGAACCCATGGAGCATCTCAACGACAGCCTTAAGCGTGGACGGTGTGCGCTTGTGGTGGTTTGAGATGAGTATCCGGCTGGCAAGAATACCATAGTCGGGGTGCGTAGTGATGAGCGATGCGCACTGCTGTGACATGAGCTCGTCTATCTGGTCTGTCCTGATGTTGTCATGGAGGCGTGCGATGATCTTCTGCACGAGTGCACCACAGTTCACGCTAAGCCCCGGCTTGACCAGTCCGCGCACGCGCCGCAGAATTTTGTCGAAGGAGAACGGCTCCCGTGCTCCATCCCTTTTGATGACACAATCTTCACTCATCGGTATGTTAACAGTATAGATCGTTTTAAACCGTTGTGCGGCGAATGTTATGGTCGAGAAGGAGAAATAAAATGTGCTTATTATCTATAAGATGAAGAAGGGGTCTGCCTTGAACTGCATACTTTTCGGGATGGGCATTTTAGGAATCCTGACTATATTGGGCGGCTACAAGGAAACGTTCCTTTCGCCCGGGATATATCCGATTGCCGATACCAAGGGGCTTCTCGTGGGGGACTATCGCGAGCAAAAGAAGCCGGGTGTGTCGAACTGGGGTGCGGCCCAGGCATGGCCTTTGTATCCTGTGTACGAGGTAGGCTCTTACGCCCAAACCACGAACAACAAACGCTACTGGCCTACCCCTTGCAACGGTTGGTCCACACCATCGGAGATGTGCGGCGGCCTTTATAGGAAGAAAAAGATAGATGTGCCCCGTGTGGCCGCCCCGGCGGCAGACTGTGCGCGCGTTAACTTTTACTGCACGACCGGGCGCTAGTTCACCTCGAATGACTCTGTCCTTACTTTAATCACAACGTTGCCCTGTTGCAACTCTTGTGATTCAGCGTTAGCCTTTTTTCTTTTCTTTTTCTTCGGGCGACGATGTTCGTAGCCCGTTTTCCGCTCCTCAAGGACTATATCCCATAGTGCCCTGAATTCGGGAAGAACGCAGTCCATCCAGGCTGCGTTGTATGGGACCAGTACGCATGACATTTTCTCAAGGCGCCAATAGCTATTTTGAACCCATGTTAACCCTGGTGAGTTATCGATAGTATTCTGGAGCCACTCCTCAAAAGCCGCTTGGCGTAGGTCAAGAGGGGCGTACTTATAGACAGGCGTGGCGCGGCTGCTAAAACAGGCTATGACGCCCTTGCGATCGCCACCAGCCGTCCGTGAGAAGTCACCGTCTGCCATAAACTCCTCCTCCGATGCGTACTCCTTAAACGATGTCTCAAGAAAGTCACATTCGTAGAGCTCAAGGACGTACATCTGTATCTGCATCTGAACCCAGTACTCCTTCTTGGGGCAACCAGTGATTTTTCTACTTACCGGATTCTTAATCTCCACAAGGCGGCCGAACCGCGGGTTCTCACGCCTGACGTTGATTCCGTCTGGTGAGGCAGCTATAGGCGCCCCTTTTCCGTCCGGAATACATCCAAACTCCTCGACAATGGTATTATACTGCACCTCGTAGATGGTCTTAGAGAGATCCTCGTATTTCTGCCCGTGATGTGTTGCTGATCCGATGTTAACCCGCGAATACTTCCTCTTATCGACGGGCTGGCACTTGGATAGGATGAGCTGGTTCTTGCTGCTCTGGCTGTCCAGCGCGCGCCAGGCCGAGCTGGCCGTGATGCGGTTCCACCGAAAGTTAAACCATTCCGGCGTCTTTTGCGCAGGCTGCGGCATAGTGCGCAGCGCCTTTATCCTCTGCCCTATTTCCCTTTTACTCCTCCGGGGGGCAACATCTGACGTCTCTCGTGATCGCGGGATGCCAACTAGCGATGTATAGATATAAATTCCTTCAGAGATGAAGTCATCGATGTTTATGTCTTTGAAGGTTTCGAAGGCATGCTCGTATAGGAGCATAAGGGGGCCGCGTGTATGCTCCGCAACTCGTTCCTCAAAATCTGCGAACATATATTCGCGCACATTTGTCGCGACGAAATCGGCAATGATGAGCTGTATGCTTTCACGCAGTTCTTCGAGATCTTTTTCCTCGTATAGCGGCGGGGGCTGCACCATATCGATTACATCGGGCAGCCGCTGGATATCGCCCAGGCGTAAGCCAGACATGTTACTTAAGTCTACTCTCCTGCTTCTAAATGAATATCAATTTTAGTTTTCTTCCCGTCTCGTCCCCGACGTGGTGCAAGCCCCTTTAAGGTAGAGTTCTTCTTATCGGTTCGCCGGAGAGTGAATTTGCTTTTGATCTTACTGAATGTCAGTCCAGGAATATCTTTTATTCTTCTTTTTTCTTTGTCGTAGACAACGTCTTTCACTCGATTTAGTTTCTTTCGCCCAAGACTGCGATATAAATACTGGCGTAGTTCCTCCTTTCGTTTCGACGTTAAGCCGTGCTCTTCAGAGTACCAGTCGGCGTAGGCAGAAAGTTTCCTCGTCCTGGTTGCCTTTCCCAGCTTACTCCATGGTCTCCCCCGATTCGTCTCCTTCTCTTTTTCCAATATTGTATCTATATCGGTAGTATCTACCTGCGTCGAGACTAAACCCGATTTTCCACTTAAAAGCATTGTCTGGTATTTTATATTTTTGAGTTCAAGACACTCCTCATTGGCCATTGCATATATATGCAGAGGATAGTCTATGTCGTTTGCGCACCACTTCTTTTTTCATCGTCTCCTACTATAGGTATGAATCGTGTCGTAACTATCAAGAACAACGCAACAAGGCGTGCGGCCGCGGCTCGCATAGTGCACAAAGATCATCTTAACAAGACTCAGACGCAGGCTGCACTCGTCAACCAGCTCTACCTTGGCTGCGCATTAGCGGAGGGCCCAGAGCTCATACGCGAGATTCGCGCGAAGATAAGGGGCTACAGATCCCAGGATAAGCGAAAGTCCCTCCCCACCGACGGATTTGTTACATACGAGCAGACGCTTGAGAAGCTAGTTGTCTCGAAACTCCGTTGTCGGTACTGCAAAACCGCCATGCTTCTGCTTTATAGCGATCGCCTGGATAAACGGCAATGGACATTAGACAGGCTCAACAATAGCGTAGGTCATAGCGCAGCGAACACAGTTATAGCCTGTCTCGGCTGCAACCTGCAGAGACGATGTATCGATGACAAGAAATTCTTATTCACCAAACAGATGAGGATTATAAAGAAAAATTAAATCTGGGGGTCTCTATAATGGAGACGACCGCCGGCACGCTGTGTCACTGGAAGTGGAGGAGTGCAGGGGGCGGCAGGATCTGCAAGTCAAAGAGAGTCAAGCAGGCGACACCGCCTCCTCCCACGGACAAAAAGCCTGTGGAGGAGACCCCCCCCAAGCCCGATGGAATCTTGCCCCCGACCAAGGTAGACTGCGATCGCCTCGCAGACCTAGTACCTCGCGACGCAAACGACGACAGGCGGCAGCTCTGCAACGAGCGCATTTCCCTTCGGCCCTTGGTGATAAGAACAGCAATGAATCCGTACCTTCTAGGAGGCGATTACCTCCGCGATCTACATGTCCAAGATACATACCTCAGACCAAAGGATAGCAATATAAAAGAGGAAGGATAAGTATTTAAAGTCGCCGACGTGAGTAAAGCTATATGGCAAGATATGCGACACAAAACGATCTGGTACTGAGAAATCTAATCAAGTTTTACAAGACCGACGGGAACCTCGAGAAAATATTGCCTATTATAAACGGTGAGGATGAAATGTCATTGCGCCTCATAGATTGGTTCGTGACCAACTACAGCAAGAAACATTTCACAGTCTATGATGCTGTGGTGGGTGAGAAGCAACGTCGCTTTAAGGTATACAATAGCTATAAGCTCAACCTCAAGGCATATTCAAAAAAGCGTTTCGATCCATTCTGTCGATGGGAGCGGATCGCCATACCCTACCATAACAACACGTGCATTCAAACAACAATTGGGCAGCTCAATTTCTTCCGCTGGGCGCTCGAGAACGGAATCTTGGACTATATTCGCAAAAACTTCGACGCAATCGAGAGAGATATGAACAACCGAAATAGCACTGCTAAGCATAGGAGAGAGAAGAAGTCGCAGACTAGGAAAAAGAGACAGGAACTCTCGGTATCGGCAACGAAGAGCATAAAGAAGGAAGAGGTAAGAATTACAGTTCGGTTCGACTGAGCCGCTCGCGTCTATCAAATGCAGAAGCCTGCATTTGATAATAAAGATAAGCTGCACTAGATTACTTATGTTTAGTTGGCTGATGAGGAATCAGGAACCGGCGAAGAAAGCCGGTTTTGAAGATATGCAAGTCGCGGCCGCTGCGCCGCGCGGTAGCTATACGATTATAAGCACGCTTCCTACCGATCAACAAGCCTGCCTTATCCCAGGGACTGTGCCTGCCGCACGAGAGACGGAGACAGTCAACGCATTGATCGGCTCGGCGAGAGCGACTATAATAGTATATGGAAGGAATGCGAACGACGACAGTGTCTTTAGGAAGTATGAACAGCTCGTAGCCCTCGGTTTCCAAAGGACATATGTCTACCCGGGCGGCCTTTTCGAGTGGTTGCTGCTGCAGGACGTTTATGGGAAGGAAGCCTTTCCAACAACCACGGAAGAGCTTGATATCCTAAGATTTCGCCCAGCCACTGTGCTGGCCGCCGGCCTACCCATCCAGGACCGCGATTAGCAGAACGCCGCGTTGTGCATAGCAACGAAACCCTTGACGGGAGAATTGTTCCTACACCAGAATCCCTTAGACTGCTCAATAAACTCTACGATCCGCCGCTCCCAGTCGCACGGGAGCTGCGGTTCGAACTCACGGTCGCCATTTAGTGTGAGCACGCGCCCCGACTCGCGGATCCATCGCTCGTGGTAGGCGTGACAGCGCTCCGAATACGCTCTGCTGATCGTCTCCCCGGGGCGCGCCCTCTTGTGGATGCGTGTGAGGCACGTTTCGGGCGATGTCTTGAGGTATATGATTCCTGCTAACTGGAGTCCTACGGTGAAGTTATCGAACCAGTCGAGATATACCTTGTAGTTGACCTCTTCGATCTTGGAGTCATCATATAGCATCTTGGCGAACACATGCCTATCGGTGTAGACGGAGCGCTCAGTGATGATAATGGCACCAGGATTCTGTTGCGCGGCACGCCTTAGCTGCGCTATGCGTGAGACGAACGCCATCATCTGGAACGGGAACGCATACTTTTCCTGGTTCTGGTAGAACTTCTCCAACATGGTTATACCATTTGCATCCTTAACCCGTCGCCATTCCTCCACTGGCTCTTGCAAGTACACAATGTTATAGCGGCCACCAACCCCCTTCATACCCTGCTTCAAGAGATTCACTAGAACAGTTTTTCCTGACCCGACGTTGCCGTCGACACAGAATATAAGCGCATCCCGTTTCGTTGTCATCGTTACGGGAAACTTGGGCAGTTGCCTCTAAGCCAGATTCGCCCAGCCAATACATATGGTAAATTGATTGAGAGCCGTTTGACCTTCATATCATCAAGGAAGAATGGATTTGAGACAACTAAAGCTTACAGGAGAAGAGTGGGATGCCCTGGAAGTCCCAGTCCCTGCTGGGGAGTTGGAGATTCTAAAGCTGGTAAATAGCGGTTATACAGACGTCAACAAGCGACACAACAAGACGCTCAGTCTAGTAGGCTTCATGCGACTCAGTGGTGACCTTCGCCTCTATCACGACTACTTCTATTCCGAGTACTTCTACGGCCCGCTTGAGGCCCTTGGGCGTCTCCGAGGGTGTCCCGCACCCACGCCACCCAAGCCAAAAAAGAAGAAGGCACCCAAGCTGAAGAAGGCCGCCCTCATCCGTATTGCGAACTCCAACAAGAAGCTTGCCAAGATGAAAGATACTATCTTCGAGTTTATACTCATAGCCCACCTCAAAGCGTTCCTGAAAGAGGGTATGCGCGGCCATCGGTCGAACTACCACTTCTACACGCTAGTACAGCTTATGGAGTTTCACGTAGCGGAGGTGAACAGCCATATGAGATCGCATCTAACCAGAGTCACGGAACACTTCGCGCCGCGTTTGGACAAAGCGGAACTCGTTGAAAACTCCTACGAATTCATGGAGCGAAACCGCGATCTCTCGCGATACAAAGACATCCAGCTGTACGAGCACCAGAAAAAACTCTTTACTCTCAGCAAAAGTGCGGGCCCGAAGCTCATACTTTATCAGGCCCCGACAGGGACAGGCAAAACGGTATCTCCTGTGGGCCTTGTAAAGGGGCACAAGCTAATATTCGTCTGTGCGGCCAAGCACGTCGGCATGCAGCTGGCAAAAGCTTGCATCTCCCTCAATATCAAGATCGCGGTGGCCTTCGGTTGTTCTGATCCAGGTGGGATCAGATTGCACTACTTTGCGGCCAAGGACTACCAGCGCAACCGGCGCACAGGTGGCATATTCCGCGTGGACAACAGCGTGGGGGACGACGTTGAAATCGTAATTTCAGATATTCAGTCGTATCTGCCAGCGATGCGCTATATGCTTGCGTTCAATCCACCCGAGAGGCTCGTTTGGTATTGGGACGAGCCAACCATCACATTGGATTACAAAGATCACGCGTATCACTCGATACTGCGGCGCAACTGGGCTGACAACGAGATACCCAACGTAATCTTATCATCAGCTACGCTTCCGTCACGCGAAGAGATAATGCCCTGCATCTTAAGCTTCGCCAGCCGGTTCGCCGGAGCTGAGATACATAGCATCGTGAGCCACGACTGCTCGAAAACGATCCCGATTATTGACAGCAAGGGCTATATAGTGCTGCCGCACTTCATATATAGCGACTACGGTCGTCTTTGTGAGTCTCTCGACCATATCGAGCAATATCAGACTCTGCTACGCCACTTTGACCTGTCCGAAATAACTCGCTTGATCGGCTACCTGAATGAAGGCAACCGCATACCCCCTCGGTATGAGGTAGACAGCTATTTCGACCACGTCCGCGACATCACCTCCGTGAATGTCAAGCGGTACTACCTAAAGCTTTTGCGGAGCCTGAAGACCAACTACGCAGAGGTTTTCGCATACTTCCAGGAGACCCGAGAACCCCACCACCTCTCAAACATATATGTGGCCACGAAGGACGCGCATACCCTAACCGGAGGTCCAACAATCTTCCTCGTCGACAAGACCGAAACCGTAGCCAAGTTCTGCTTCAAGACGGCGAAGATTCCAAAGGATACGCTGGCAAAGATTCTGAAGGACATCCAGTTCAACGACAAACTCCGCGCCGTCATCGATTCACTGGAGCATGATCTCGTAAAGAACCAGGACGCTGAGGAGCAGAGCGATCGCCGCAAAGGCTCAACGAAGCCATCGAAGACCGAGAAAACGAAGAAGGACAGGGGTCGTGATCCACGGCTAGCTGAAATACGGGCGCGCTTGGAGAGCCAGAGAGCTGCCGTCAGGAAAATACAGCTGGCCGAGCGCTATATCCCAAACAGTCGCGGGCATCGGCGTGTATGGGGAAAGGACGACGTCCACGACGCATTCTGTTCCTCCATCGATGATGCCACGATAGAGAAGATTATGCTTCTGGCCGTTGAACCAATGTGGAAAATCCTGCTGATGATGGGAATCGGCGTATTCGCGGGGCACGAATGCGTCGATTATACGGCTATTATGCGAAGTCTTGCTCAAGCGCAGAAGCTATATCTTATCATAGCTTCCACCGATTATATATATGGTACAAACTACCAGTTCTGCCACGGATACATTGGAAAGGATCTTGGCGACCTCACGCAGGAAAAAACAATCCAGGCGTTTGGGCGCGTCGGGCGATCGAGCGCACAGCACGACTACAGCATACGCCTTCGCAACGACGCTCTGATAGACCGTATCCTTCTGAAGGAGGGAGAGAAACTAGAGGCAGAAAATATGAACCGCTTATTTGGACTGTCCTAGCACCCGCCCCTGAGGCGCAGCACGAGGTGGAGCGTGGCTTCCTTTTGGATGTTGTAGTCAGATAGCGTTCGGTTGTCCTCGAGTTGCTTACCCGCAAAGATAAGCCGCTGCTGATCCGGCGGAATACCCTCCTTGTCCTGTATCTTAGTCTTCACGTTCTCGATGGTATCGCTGGGCTCTACGTCAAGCGTGATTGTTTTTCCGGTGAGTGTCTTTACGAAAATCTGCATCTATAGGATACAGATATATTTTTTTTTAAGTAGCTTCCCCTCAATCTATTCCATGACGAGGGGAACACGACGCCCTGTGATGCTCCACTTCGCAACTTGCACGAGTTTGTCGAGACCGATCTCTCCTCGCCCGGGGCGCGCATGGCGATCTTTTCTCTCTCCACACGGCTCCACCGAGTCATTGAAATGGATTAATGCGATTGTCCCGGGGAAGTCTGTATCCCAGTTAGTGATAAACTCTAGGGGGTCATGGCCTGCTGCAAATATATGACAAGTATCAATGCAAATCTTGATCTTCCGTCTCTCCTTCTCACTGAACGCTGAGTAAAAGTCTCGCAGCTCCTCATATCGCCAACAGAGCTCACTTCCCTGACCAGCGGCCGTCTCCAGCAGGAGCGGGCACGTTTCATCAATAAACGGGAGCATCGCGCGCATATTGGCGAACATATTTCCCATTGCTTTCTCACGGTCCATCTTGAGAGATTTCCCGCAATGGACCACAACGCCTTTAAAGCCCGCTCGCAATCCCGCCTCTAACTCCCACTTGAGACAGGGGTGTGCCTTCGCAGCGAACTCCGAGGGCTCAATGCATAAGTTGATGAGGTAGATGGAGTGGACGAAGACTTCCAGAGATCGCTGCGCGAGATACTCTTTCGTCCTATTTAGGTCTTCCAAATCCATCTTTGGCCTACGCCAGAACTGGGCTGCGCCACTGAACAATTGCGCTGGCCGTCCCTTATTTCGTGGAATTTCGTAGAAATCGCGTAACGATTTCAGAAATTTGCCGGATTTCGGAATATGCGTCCCGATTTTGAGAGTTTTTCGCATCTCATTCATCGCCGGGTCTGTTCTGCGTAGGAACAACTAAGAACTTTGCCCTCAATTTTCTAGCCTTAGTGCATGAAGCAGCTACTGGCGAATATCCTCTATGGCTTGCATATTTTGCTTTTTCTTCCGGTATTTCTTGCCTTCTTTTACAAGAGCGGCCCTTGGTTGAAGTACAATGTGCTGGTCATCCCGCTTATCATGATGGACTGGCACGACTACGACCGGCAATGTTCCCTGACGGCGTTAGAGTCGCGCCTTCGCGGGACGTGGCGGCCTGGAACGGCCGAGGAGGAAGGTGCGCCCGCTTTCTTTGCGCCTGTCCTTAACCGCATCCTTAAGCCCCTCGGACATCAAGTGAGCCGCCAGCGCGCCGGTGACATAAATGCGCTTCTTTTCCTAAGTGCGCTGGTCGTCAGCCTCGTGAGGCTTGCCTGGACCGAGAAGAAGTTATCTTTAGTGCCAAAGACAGGAGCAGAGAAGGTATATGTCTCTAGTATCGCAGTTCTTGCAGGGATCTACTTAGTCAACCTCTTTTTATCCCTATCGTGATGGCGGCGGTGGTGGTGGTGATGGTGGTGGTGGTGGTGGTGACGGTCGCCATCACCCTGGCGGTGTCGGTGGTGGTGGTGGCGGTGCTTGCCGTCGTTCTGGCCCTTCCGGGGGTGGCGCAGATGGTGGAGGCGGAACTCCTGCGCCACCCGCGGCCGTGAGTGAACGCCGCGATCATCGGGCGGGGACCGCGTACAGTGCTTTTTGCCCTTTTTCACGCAATCCAAGTAGATTCGGATATCCCGGCAGTAAGGGCGGTCGGGAGTTTAGCTGCAGCTTGGGTGCCCGGCCTGCCCGCCGCCATCGTTCCAGTCCTGCATTGCCTTCATGACGTCGTTGCAGGCCGGCGTCGTCGGAGGTCCGCATGCTTTCGCGTGCGCCGCGCTGCACCACGGCCGCTCGCTGCAGTAGCCCCCGCCGCCGCG
>Ga0114925_10001805_pt1 | contig 10716 bp, 11 predicted proteins | sample SumtaG_2_FD_87287 | JGI IMG/M metagenome (GOLD analysis project Ga0114925, IMG submission 87287) | Deep subsurface microbial communities from Indian Ocean to uncover new lineages of life (NeLLi) - Sumatra_00607 metaG | ecosystem: Environmental > Aquatic > Marine > Oceanic > Sediment | place...
GATAGCATCGCTTATGTTGTATTTACTTTATAAAGAATCCCAATATTGCTGTAAATATTTATTAAATTGTAAAGAGTTTGCGGAATATAAAGAAACTATGAAAGAGTTTTTCGCTTAACAGATTCAGGGGGTATTTTTTATTAACCATCATTTATTATTTTCTCAATTATTTATTTAATACTCTAATTTTTATGTTTTTTATTCTCGTTTATTACTTTATTCTAAATTTCGCGAAACAGTGCTTTCACGTTCCTGAAAAATCTTTAATTTTTAAACATTGCATTTGACTAATATCTTCATGATTAAAACCACTATCTAGAATTCGCTTTTTAAATTCATTATAATCAAAATTTTGAATGTTATAATGTGAAATTAATGCATTTATAATGTGATCTATTTCCCGAATAAAATTACTTTTATTATTTGATAATTCTCTAGATAATAAATCGATAAATGCCTGTTCATTCACATCTACATATGAAATATCGGTATGAATTGCAATAACTTCCTTTATATCATAGATTTTGCTATCCCAAAACTCATCTAAATCAATTTCCATTAATGCATCTCTAAAATCATCTGTGGTTATAAAATTATAAATCTTATATTTCTTTAAAAATACAAATAATATTTTCACACATTTTTTTAATCGCCTGGAATCCTTATTTGTGTTCAATTCTAATCACTTTTTTGCTTAATTCAATTCTTATAATTTCTGTAATATCAACGGTCGGATGGAGCCCTTTTGCTGTTATTAAGATATATGCTGATAAATTAAATAAAAATTCAAGCCTGAAAAAATTGTACTTGATATGACTCCGGGTAGGAAATATATGTCAGCAATCAATGTTTATTATGGATATAGTCTTTCCGAAATACCCATTCAAGTCTATTATCTACATTTAGAGGAAAGTAAATATCAAGATGTTCCTTATCCTTTAAGTCCTATAATAAAAAATGAATTAATTGATATTTTAGAATCCACTGAGATTTTCTCAAAGGAACTTGAAAAAATCTCTTATAAAGAAGGAAAAGAAAATATTGAGGATTTAACAGATGAGTTATTAAATATTATGAAAGAGGATGATAAAAAGAAGGATTATTTAACATTACTAGCTATAAAAAAAAAATTTATTACAAAGACAAAAATTAGAAAATTTACATTTAGCTATGGCATCATCATACGAGGACATGAAATAGATAAGATTCTGAATGGACTTATTATAAAAAATTATGTTATTGCACAATATAAATTACATAACAATCAAAAATACATGACTTATGATTTAACCGAAAAAGGAAAGGATTTCCTCATAGAGTTAAAACAGAAAAATAATAATGAAAAACAGGAGGGCAAATAATCCTATGAAAAAACTTAAAAGTAAAAATCAAACGAATTTAAATTTAATTTTAAGCTCAAATGAATTGATCATGCTATTAAATGAACTTTATTTAAATTCAAACAATTTCATTGTATTACCTAATGAATAAAAAATTTTTAGAAATAGTTAACATTATTTTATGATCATGAAAGAAAAATCTATATTTGTGATATGAACGAGTCAAAATTAGAAGCATTTTCTGAAATCATAGAAAATATAAAAATTTCTAATACTATATTTAGAAAGATATTAGGATATTTTTATCCTAAATACCATATTTCGAGCAATAATATTCAAAAAATTGAGAGATTAATAAAAGAATCAAGATACATTGGATTGAATCATTTTCGCTTGAATAACTTCATTTTTTTCGGGATTATTGAATACATTAAATTGCCACTATCCTTGAAATTAGCTCCCTATAAAGTATATTTTGAAATTTTTTATGATGAGATTTTAGTTAGTGCTGATCGATTTAATAATTTTTGTGATAAAATCATTTTAAATTTTCCTGGAAATCGTTTTAAGAAGGAAGAGGGAATTAAAGAATGTAAAGATTTTATATTAATGTTATTGAGGATCTCAAAATCCTTCATTAACTATCAAAAAGAATATTACCTTATTAAATCATATTTCAAGCTTTTAAAAATTTTAATTAATATTAATCGGTATCTAAACTCATCATCATGTCGCTATTTAAAATTATTTAATATTTTTAAAAAAATTCCTAAAGACTATCATATCTTAGAAGGGTGGTTTTTACTCATAAGATATGTTTTTAATAATGATTGTGGATCTCAAGAAATAAAAAATCAAGTTTTCACATTTTTTACTAGTTATGAAAAAAACCTAATGAGAGAACTTAATTCTTACGGTTATCCTGATCCAATTAAATTTTGTGTTTTCTTAGATAATCTATTAATCAAGAATAATTTACCTTTATTATTGGAAATATATTTAGATTTTTATAATAATCACACTTCAAATTTTATTCCTCCACTATTTTTTAAAAAAAAACACTTAAAAGACTCTAAAATTATGGAATTAATTACAAGAAATCTCGAACACACGAGATTTGACCAGCCATATTTAGATAAAATCTCAAATATAATATTAAAATATAAACCTTCAGAAATTGAATTTCAACAATATTCAAAAATGATCATCACTCTTCAAAATCAAATTTTTCCATCAGATCTACTAGATAATATTTTAAACTCAAAAGTAATTAAAGATAATCAAAAACTCGAATTGTTAATAAAGCTTTATAAAAAATATCCCTTGTTAAAGTGGCGTAGAACACAACAAAAAAATGTGTTTTTGAAAATAAACATAAAGAAGAATTTCTCTCAGTTTCTTGAATATATCATTTCATCTGAAAATTATGATGATTTTTTAATGTTCTTTGAATTTTTACATAAAATACATATTTGTAAAATTCAGTTTTTAAAATTACATTACTTAAAAATTAAACAAATTAAGCGAGAGTCCTTTAGAAGTGAACTTGAAAATGAAAAGTTTTTAACATTAAAAAGAATATTAGAGCTAATTGAAGATGATTCTTATGATATTTATAAGGATAATAAGTACAACTCTGTTGAAGATTTTATGCTGAGTGAGTTTAAGAATCGATCTTATAAATTACTTGAATTTCTTTATAATTACTTAATCAGACAAGCAACAACTCATTCTAATTATGATGCTGGGAAAAGATTTAGAGAAGAATTTGAGATTTTTAAAAACGAAGTTAATGAAAAAATAAATGTTAGTAAAATATTATATTTTTATCCTCTTGAAAATTATTCTGATTATCATACTTCAGATTTCAACATATATTTATTATTACTAAACAAAGGTAAAAAACAAGAATTGGATGATTTCATCGAGGAAAAAATTGAAGAAGTAAAAAGGAAAAAATATATTAATAATTATATTATTGGTTGTTTAAAATACATAAAGGGAGATTTTCAAACTGCTTTTGAACAATTTCAAATTGCCTTAGATGATTCGAAAAAAACTTTAGCAAATATTTTTATTTTTAAAGATGAAAACATAGAAAGATTTTATGAACAAAGGTTAGAGCATATTGAAATAATTATCAATTTAATTTCATTTCAAAAAAATTTACAAAATTATTGCTCTTTTGAGGATCTTTTAAAGGATTTAAATGATTTACTGGTTCAATTTAATAATGAACAGAAATTTAACATGTGTTTTGTTTCATCGGAAGAAGTCTTCTTACATTACAATAATTTGAGTTTGTTCCTTAGATTAACTTTTAACTATATTAATGGAAATAGACCTCTTTGTTTGAGATTTTTTTCTTTGATTAAAAGAACAAACTTTTGTCTTGAATGGAACAACATTATTGAATTATGGAAAGATATCTTGAACAATAAATCTCCTTTGGCTCATATTGAACAATATTCAAAAGAACAGTTTGATATATTTTTATTAAATCCCCTTTTCAAAGGATTAAGAATTTTCTTTAAAAATTCGATTAATTTAAATAATGTTTGGTATAAATTATTTAACTATGAAAATATAATCCAACAGAAATACTTTGATGAAAATAATCAGAGATCTTTGTGGCGAGAGGTATATAAGTTTATTAAAATTAAGAATAGAAGTTATTATTATACTAAAGGAGATAAAGAGATTTCAGTAAAAAAGAAATTAATAGAATATCTAAAAATGAAATTTGAAGTGGTTTTATCAGAAGAACAAATAATTTCAACTAATAAAAGGATCGATATTCTTGTTAATGATTTAATTCCAATAGAAATTAAAAGAATTGAAAAAATGAGCAAAAGTTATGAAGCTAAAGGACAGATTGATAATTATATGGAATTAGGTGATTTTAAATTCGGAATAATTTTTGGAATATTAATTAAAGAATTTAAGGTAGAAAAAAAAGAATATATAACTGGTGAAAACGAGAATATATCTGTTATACTTAAATAAAATCTCAAAACTATTTTAAAATTAGTAATTTTTAAAAAAACTTTAAAGGTTTGAATTCAAATGTTTCTTGTATTGAGTTATATTTACAGCATTTAAAATATTAATATATCTAAAGATTCTGAGAAAAAACCGGTAAATAATTTAAAAGAAATGCATAGAAAATTTCCTAAACGCTTTAACCAATTGGAAACTAATTTCAAAAAATATGATGGAAAAGGATATAAAGAAGTTAAAGACTTATTATATCAGGAATTGATAAATCTAGAAGGAATACGATATTCTCTGCTACAAAAGTTAAAGGATACTGAAGTTCTTCCTCAGAAAAAATAGCTTGAAGAAAAATTATTAAATCTTAATTTTAAAATTCAAATTTAATAAGATCAGATTATCATGTTAAATGAAGAATTAGAGAAAAAAGTAGATTTCTTAGTTAATCATATTCATGATTTAATTAAGAAATTTAATATATGGGGCTATAGAAAAGACGCAGATTTTTACTTTTATAAATTATTAATGTCAGAAAGAAAGCACAATCCAATTGAAAACTTACTTAATACGGAGAAATTTGAATCCTTTATAGGTTTGATTTATATAACTTTAATCTCTTGGAATATGAATCAGAGAAGAGCAATAATAAGACCATTTAATGAATTTTCTTCCAATATTCAATCAATAAAAGAACACATTATTGACTTATCAGAATTTCAATTAGCGGGATTATCCTCTGCTCATGATCTCAAATTTATCTTGGATAAATTAAAACGAATATATAAAAAACTTGATTTAATGGTTAGCGCTGCAAAATTAGTTTCAAATGCAAAAACACTACACTTTCTATTGCCAGATTTAATTATGCCAATGGACAGAGAAAATACCTTAATGTATTTCTACAATAATCAAAATGAATCAATTAATAAATTTTTACAAATATTCAAATGTTCATATGAAATTGTAAACAGAATCGAGCTTAATAAATATTTAGACCATGAATGGAACCAAACAATTCTTAAAATAATTGATAATGCTATAATTTATTATATTCGTGAAAAATTCTACAAGGAAAAACTTTTATCAAAATATTGGAAATTTATTAAAACAAAAGGAATTTCTGAAAAACTAATGAAAGAATTCATTAATAATGTATTAAAAGAAGATCAAAAACACTTTCATTATTGAAATACTTCTTTAAAAGTAATTTTCGTATCATTTTTCAGTATCTTTTTTGAAACACGAATAGTGTCCTATGACCAATCAATAAGAATTTATTTATTATGAAATGATTTTCATTCCATAATTTTTGATATTTAGTATTATAGTAAGGAACGATGATTTTATGCACTAAAGTAAGACGTTTTGAAAAAATTTCATTTATTTTAAATTCTAAGTCAACCAATTTACCATATTGTCTTTTATTAGAGATAATAATAGCGAAATATCCATTTTTTTTTATGGATCTATTAAACTTTATATCAATAAGTTTCATAGATTTAACAAAGTTATATAAGTCTAGATTAGCTAAATCGGTTTTTTTATTCGAATATAGTTTGTAATTCATATTATAATAGGGAGGATCACAAAAAATTGCTTGAAAATAATTTTTAGGAAAGTCATTAGTATCTTTTAAAATATCAAATTGAATAATATCTTTTCTTGAAGGGTTTAAATCATAACCAATAACATTTCTGTTCATTAATTTCCCTACATCAATACTCGTTCCACTGCCAGCAAACAAATCTAAAATAGTATCATTTTTGTTTGAAAAATAGTAAAAAAAATTAGCATAAATTTGTCCAGGTAAACGCCCTGGATATTTAAAACCAAATCTTTTATCACAAACTTTAAAATCCCAAACTGAGTTTTCACATGCTCTTATGCCATGTTTTTTTAAAAATTTTATTTCCATTGTGATTTTAATCTGAATTATATGTATTAATTTCCAAATTAAACTTTAAAAAGTCATAAAAAACACTGGAGATAAAAACTCCAAAAAATAGATATAAAATTAAAAATAAATCATAATTTTTATGGTGTTTCCTTATTTTTTAATATCTTTCTAACTTAATATTAAATAGAATTAATTGTAGTTTAATAGAAACTTTAATAATTTTAATCTAAATATAATTTAAAGAAATGACAACAATAAAAAAAAATAACAATAGCAATAAAAAACTAAATGCTTTAGACGGAAAGGAATGGTTAAGGTATTCAATTAGTGTGTGGGATATTGTTAAAACACCTGAAGAGAGAAAATTACATCATCCCGCAATGTTTCCTTTAGAACTTTGTGAAAGATTAATTAAAATTTTTACAAAAAAAGGAGATATTATATTTGATCCGTTTTTTGGATCTGGAAACACATTAATAGCAGCAAAAAAGAATACAAGAAAAGCCATTGGTTTCGAAATTAATAAAGAATACATTGAACTTTTTAAAGAAAGAATTAAACAAAAAGATTTGTTTAGTTTTAATTCTCAGAAACAAGAAAGATATATTAAAATTTATCATAAAAATGCTAATTTGATTTCAGAAAAATTACATGAAAATTCAATCGATTTATGTTTGACATCACCTCCTTACTGGGATATTTTAAGAATGAGAAGATCTGCAGATTATAAAGAAATAAGACCTTATTCTGATGACCAAGATGATTTAGGCAATATTAAAGATTATAATCTATTCTTATTAAAATTGAAAGAAATTTTTCAACAAGTGTATGAAATTTTAAAAGCAAATAAATTCTGTATTATAATTCTTATGGATATTCGTAAAAAGGACAAATTATATCCATATCATATAGATACGATTAATTTTATGAGAGATATAGGATTTGAATTGGATGATATTATTATTTGGAATCGAAAAATGGAATATAATAATTTAAGACCTTTAGGATATCCTTATGTTTTTAGAGTAAATCGAATACATGAGTTTATTTTGCTCTTCCAAAAAAGAATATAAATGATTTGATAATGATTGATTATTTGGATGAAGATGTAGCTTATTTATTAGGAATGTTAGTAGCTAGGGGTACAATTTATGAGCATAGAGGACACTATACAATTACAATTGAAATTCCATATTCAAACATCCAAATAGATGATCCTCCTTATGATTTAAAGGGAGATAGAAATGCTTTATTAGTAAGTATCGATAAAATTATAAATCGGTTGAGTGAATTAACGACAAATACGCCAACCAAACATGCTGGAGATAATAGTGTCTCAATAGTTTTTAAAATATCAAGAAGGACAATATTTGTAAGAAATATAGAAATGTTATTAAATAAAAAAAAGGATTATACAGAATTCAGTATACCAATTCAAATTTTTGAATCACCATTGAATATAAAAAAAGAATTTATGAGAGGATTTGCTGATGTCAATGGAAAAGTAAGAAAAACTAATGATTATTATCGCGGAGAACACAGAATATATATTGATGTTTTGAATAAAAATTGGAATTTACCCATACAATTATGCTATTTACTACAAGGACACTTAAATATTCCAGTTCAAACATTAACTTGGGGTCATCCGAATTTAAGAAATAGTCCTGAAGAGAAATGGACAAAACGAGAACATCAGATAAAAATATTTAATAATGATTTTGAAGAAATTGGATTCTATATTGAACACAAGAATAAAAAATCTACGCAATTTGCCAAAGAAAATAAAAAAATGGAGATTTCTGGTAAATCTTGTGATCCTCTTATTAAAATGGCACGAAAACCTCGAATTAAACCTGCTCACCCTGATGAAAACAATAAAGATCTCCCAAAAGAATTAAGAAAAAAACATTATGATTCTTTTTGGGAAATTTGCAGAGATTTAGGTTGTGAAGAATTTAATAAACAAAAATCTATGGGTAATTTTATTAAAGAAAAATAGGTTTATTTAGGGAAATCTAAGAGTGGTTTATTGGGATATATAAAATTATAATCAAGATCATCTTTATCTACATCCCATTTTCCAATTTTAATATATTTATTATCATTATATTTTAATATATCAAATCTTCGATATATATCGAATAAAATTTTTACTGGATCACTTACCCATTTAGGAGAAACAATTAACGAATGTAAGGGTTTTGCAACTCTACTATATCCTATTAATTGAGAGATGTCTTTAAGACTTATCTTCGTGTTTTTTACTTCAACAAAAACTAAATCCAAATTTTCTTTCTTGATTATTATACCTAATATATCAATTTTTATCTGGTATGTTGCATAGTCAGAACGATATGATATCCAATTTTTATCTTGAATAAATTTACTTAAATAAATAGTTGATGTATCAAATGAATATACTGTCTTTTTCGGATAATAACTTTTAAGTAAATCTTCTAACCATTTTCTAATTTTAGGATAAAGATCTTTTTCCTTTTTTAAACTCATATCTTCATTATTATAAAATTAAGTAGATTAACTTTTATTGTAATATCTGCGTATATATTAAAGAACTTAATACTTATTTTACGAATATAAGGATGTATCTTTGTCATTTTTAGCAGTAGAGTCATTCAAGTTTGGAACACCAGCAAAAAATTCTTCAAACACAAAAAGATTAAGGATGTGAGCATTAAGACCTTTTCTTAAACATAAATAAAAATCGTTTTTCTTAATGAAAGAATTATTATCAAGATAAATCCTATCAATAACAAACTTTATTCAAGAATTAGAGAATGAATTCTCTCCTGTTATTCCCCTAATTTGGCTAAAAGAGAAATAAAATTATTTAATGGAGAAAAAATAAGCACAAATAAGGATTTTTTATAATTTATTGTTAAATATTTGACTACTTATCCCATATAGCTTTATTATTCCAGAATAAAGATGCTAGATTTCACTTAATATCAAAATAATCTGTTGTTACAAAGCATTACTATTATATAATGTAATGTTAATAATCATAGATATTAATTATCGGTATGTTATTGGGAATTAGTATACTTCTCGTTAAAAAAATCAAGTTAAAAGTGAGATTGAAATATTAAATGAGAGACCTAAATAAACATAACCTATTAGATAAATATGTATAATACATAATTTTTTAGATGATTATGAAGTCAAATTTAAATTATATATCTGAAAAAATAATAATAGTGATAATTGTAAATTGAATGATTTTTTTGAAGATTATAAAAAAAGGATATTTGAACTCAAGAATTTAGATGTTAATGAAGCAATAACTAGATCAAATCTAATTGATCCTCTATTGATATTCTTAGGTTGGAACATTCACGATTTAACGGAAGTAGAGCAAGAAAAACAAGTTATATCTCGAAATTTTGTCGATTATGCGTTAAAAATTGACGGAATAGCAAAATTGTATATTGAAGCAAAAAAAATAAATGATGATTTAACAGAAATGAGGAATGTATCGAGAGCTGTCAGTTATACTAATGATGATGGAATCGAATGGTGTCTAATGACAAATGGAGATAAATTGAATTTATATCAAACAAGAAAACCAGGAAACCTTAATGATAAACTGGTTTTAGAAATTCAGATTTCTACAGAAAGAAATTTAGAGTTCTTAGAATTTTTTAAGAAAAAAAATGTTGAAAATAATATTTTAGAGACAGAAGTTAAAGTTTTTATTAAAATAATTAAAACATTGAATCAAATTTATGATATTGAAAATGATAACTTCTTAGATCAAATACAAACAATTAGCCCTGACCTAACTAGAGATCAAATTAAAAAAGCATTAGGGCATATAAAACATTCCTTAATTTTTGAAACTAAATCAATAATAGTAAGTGAAATGACCTATTGGATGACATCAATTAAATCTGATAATGATGAAACTGAAACCGTTGAAGAAGCTTTGCATAGCCTTTTAGTTCAATATAATGTCTATGCATATGGGGATAGAACTCCGGGAAGAAAAACTATTAAACCTAAGGATAAAATATGCTTTTATGCTACAGGTAAGGGCGTAATGGCTGATGCTATTGTAGCATCTTATCCAGAAAGAAGAATGCATGAGGGAATTAAAGATATTGAAAATTTTCCTTGGATTTTTGATTTAAAAGATCCTAATCTTTATTTTGAAAATCCTACAATTATAGATGCAGACTTACGAGCACAATTAGATGCCTTTAAAGATAAAGATCCGCATGAATCTAATTGGGCTTGGTTTGTTCAAAGTACCAAAAAAATAAGTGAACACGATTTTAAACTACTTACAAAAAATACATGACTTCTATCCGTAAAAGGTTTATCAAATTTAAAATGAAATTAATTTTTTTGAATAATCATGGATGAAAAAAATTCCAATACTGATGAATGGTATATTAAGGGAGTAAACTTAATCGAAATGGAAAAATATGAAGAAGCCATTAAATGGTTTGACAAAGTACTTGA
>Ga0114925_10001807_pt1 | contig 10714 bp, 5 predicted proteins | sample SumtaG_2_FD_87287 | JGI IMG/M metagenome (GOLD analysis project Ga0114925, IMG submission 87287) | Deep subsurface microbial communities from Indian Ocean to uncover new lineages of life (NeLLi) - Sumatra_00607 metaG | ecosystem: Environmental > Aquatic > Marine > Oceanic > Sediment | place...
AGGTGTTTTTGGTCCATCAATGGTTATTGGTGGTTGCCTTGGGGGGGCTGTAGGTATTGTCTTTCATTCCCTTTTTCCTGACCTCGTCAAGCAGCCACAAGCGTTTGCTATTGTTGGTATGGCTGGTTTCTTTTCCGGGTGTGCTCGGGCGCCTCTATCAACAGTCTTAATGGTCAGTGAAATGACCGGTGGATACAGTTTGCTGCTGCCTACACTTTGGGTTTCCACGCTTACCTTCCTACTAGGCCGCCGTTGGACGCTCTACATCAAGCAAGTGCCGACACGACTTGATTCACCCGCGCATCGCGGTGATTTCTTTGTCGATGTCCTTGAGGGCATCAAGGTAGATAATGTTTTCAAACGGGCTCCGTCTCTCAAGTTGATCCATGAAGGAACAACACTCGATGACATCGTTCATGCATTGGCAGAATCGGTTCAACGATATTTCCCTGTTGTTGACGCTCAAGGGAAACTCGTCGGTATTTTCTCAGAAGAAGATGTACGAGGTTATCTCTATGACGACACAATTTGGCAGATTGCCAACGCTCGAGATGTAATGAACGGAAATGTCGTGACGGTGAGTCCAAATGACGACCTCAACACCGCCCTTGGCAAGTTTACAGCGACCAACGTTGATGAACTTCCTGTGGTTTCAGCAGAGGACCGACAGCACCTGATTGGTATCATCACCCGAAAAGATGTAATTACAGCCTATAATCTGAGGCGTCTTGAGCACGAAAAAATGAGGCGAGCAGCTGAGGTGTATCAGGAACCAACAGGACAAGCATAAGCCCGTCTTGTCCAGAGGGCCGAAGGCACGTTACTGTGCCATAGTTTCATAGTGTTTTTACTTTCTTCTTGTATCTGAAAGACAAGGACGTTTCGATTCATGCCGACCATTCATTTTGTTGATCACAAAAACTCTTCTGCCACGCCCGAACCTCAGACTTTTCCAACGGGCTCTCGTCTCGCAGATGTCGTTGCCACGTTCGTGACAGAAAAAACAAAGAAGAAGAAAACGCCGATTGCTGCAGTCCTCGGTGGCAAAGTTGTTGGACTCGATAGTCTTCTTCCAGAAGAAGAAGAGCCAACAGTTGAATTTCTATTGCCAGGTGACCCGCGTGCCCTTCCAGTCATGCGACACTCGGCTGCCCATATTATGGCACGAGCCGTGATGCGGCTTTTCAAAGGTGTCGAACTGGCATTTGGTCCGACAGTAGGTGAAGGGTTCTACTACGACATGCGGGCAAAAGAGCCAATTACAGAAGAAGATCTTCCGAAAATTGAAAAAGAAATGCGGAAGATCATTGCAGAAGACGAAGCTTTTGAACGAGTCGAGGTTGATCGTGAGCAAGCAATTGAGATCGTTCGTGACCTCGACCAGCCGCTCAAGGCAGAGCACATTGAAACCGGATTAGCAGAACACCCCTCACTTTCTTTTTATCGTCAAGGTGAGTTTGTTGATCTTTGTCGCGGACCACATGTTCCAAGCCCAGGCTGTATAGGTGGCTTTAAATTGACGAGCCTTGCCGGTGCCTACTGGAAGGGTGATGCCAACAATGCACAGCTTCAGCGACTGTATGGGACAGCCTGGTTTACACAGCAAGATCTTGACCGCCACCTCGAAGCACTAGAGGAAGCACGCAAGCGAGATCACCGTGTGCTTGGAAAACAGTTGGACCTCTTTACGATTAGTCCTCTGGTCGGTTCCGGGCTTGTCCTCTGGATGCCTAAAGGTGCTACGTTGCGAACTGTGCTTGAGGGATTCGTTCGTGAGGAACTCACCGCTCGTGGGTATGAGCCGGTCTACACGCCACATATCGGGAAAGTGGATCTCTATAAGATTTCAGGTCACTATCCCTACTACGCTGATAGCCAGTTCAAGCCAATCGAGATGCATGAAGATGAGAAGTATCTGCTCAAGCCAATGAACTGTCCGCATCATACGATGATTTATAAAGCTCGCCCGCGGAGCTATCGTGAGTTGCCATTACGACTTGCTGAGTTTGGCACGGTCTATCGATACGAGCAGTCTGGTGAACTTGGTGGAATGACACGGGTCCGTGGCTTTACTCAGGACGATGCCCATATTTTCTGTACACCAGCCCAAGTCGAACAAGAGGTAGCAGGTTGTATCGACTTCACGCTGAAAGTGCTTGAAAGCCTTGCCTTTGATTCGTATCGTGTTCGTCTTGGATTTCGAGATAAATCAAGTGACAAGTATGTTGGTGATCCCAAGCGGTGGGATGAAGCAGAGGCAGCAATCGAAAAAGTTGCTCGTGAAATGAATCTTCCGGGGTGTGAGCCAGAGCCCGGGGAGGCAGCGTTTTATGGCCCCAAGATCGATTTTGTGATCAATGATTCACTTGGTCGTGAATGGCAACTTGGCACGGTACAGTTGGACTACAACCTTCCAAGTGCCGAACGTTTTGATCTCGAGTACATCGGCTCAGATAGTGGTCGACATAAACCAGTCATGATCCATCGTGCACCCCTGGGCAGTATGGAGCGATTCATCGGCGTGCTGATCGAACACTTTGCCGGTGCGTTTCCGCTATGGCTTGCACCCGAGCAGGTTCGGGTTCTGCCAGTAAGTGAAAAAAGTGAAGCATATGCCAGAAAAGTTGAAGCGGCTTTTCGAGCAGCTGGCTTGCGTGTGGGCGTTGATCTCGATGCTGAAAAACTTGGAGCCAAAATCCGAAAGGCACAGCTTGAACTTATTCCTGCAATGGTGGTGTGCGGGCCTCGAGATGAAGCCGCTGGTACTGTGAGCTTGCGAGACCGGCTTGATGGTGACCTGGGTGCTATGAGTCTTGAGGAAGCTGTCCAGCGCCTGAGTGATGAAAATAAAGAACGTATTGTTCGACATAAACCGAAACCACTCGGCATTGGCGGGATGAAGCCTTCAGTGGCTGCCGACGACTACTAATACAGAGCATACGAAGGAACTCATGTCACGGTTTGTTCTTCTTGAGCACACTGGCCATCCAGATGATCCAATAGGAAGGCATTTTGATCTTCTCTTGGAGCAGTCAGACGCCTGTGAGACATGGCGGCTCAGTGATATCCCTCAACTTGAAGGGCCGGCAGTCGTGGCCACCCAACTGCCAGACCATCGGCTCGTCTGGCTTGATCGATTGGAAGGAGAGGTTTCCGGTGGTCGAGGGTTTGCACGTCGAGTGGAGAGTGGTTCGTATGTCTGTCTGAATACGACTTCTGCAATCGAGAAACGAGTTGTCAAACTGACGGGGGAAATAATTTCTGGAGTTCTGGCAATATCAGAGACAGAGGCATTCCTTTCTTAGTGAGCTACAAATTATCGCATCGATAAAGCCAAGATGTCATTCACTGCAGAACATCTCCAGCAATTGTACAACTATGTTTTGGTATCCACCAAGTGTCTGCCAGAAATTTCAAAGCGGCATTCGAACGGCTTTTTTTCGAAATTGAGTCTCTTTGGCTTTTCATTTTTTTAAATGCACTTGATCTGCTCGCTACGCAGGTCCCTAACAATTGAAATGAAGGGCAAGGCAGAATGAAGCAGCTGGTATCGCAGCTTATTTGCAATGAAAAACATGGTCCAGCTTCGTCTCCTGTTGGGGTTTCCGAAGCGTCGCGAAAGGCACGGTGGCACGTTTGCGCATGTTCAGCTAGGAACTGAGCAGTTGGAACCACGTGCTTTGCTTTCAGCAACACCAGGTACCGAGCCACTTGTTAGTGAGCCTGGTGATTTGTCTGCCCATCCTGTCGATATGCCAATGCAGATGACAGGTCACAGTGTGTCGACTCTATCAGAGGAAAACGTTGCACCCATTCTCTGGGGAGAAGGATTGTCTGATCCCGGACAGCCCTCTGCTTGGGATAAGACAGGTATGCCGCTAGGTGAATTCCATTCCCTCCTGAATTTTGTAAAACGCGACACAATCGACCCACTTCTTGCGCCGGGTAATCCGAACTTTTGGCATGCCCATGATTTTTTTGTGAACCCTGGAGTCAATGAGAACTCTACGCTCGAGAGTCTGATGCAAGCAGGTGAGTCTGCTGCTGCGCCAACGAATAATCTTTCGGTTTATTGGGTGCCGAGTCTGCTGAACAAAACGACAGGTGATTTTGTCACACCCCTCAATAGTTCGATTGCATACTACGCAGTTCAAAAGCCGCTGGAACCAAGCAAAATTGTTGACATGCCTGCAGGGCTTTCCATCATTGCCGGATCAGCCATGCCAAGTGAACGTCAGCCTACGGCAGTTATGTTCTGGAACTACATTGGTACATCAACGCAGTATGACCACATACCGCAGGGTGATGAGTGGCAGGACCTGCCACTGCAGGCTGTCATCATGTTTCCTCAGTTCTGGGATGGAAAAAGTCTTGCAGGGACCAATTTCAAAGACCACATGGCTTACGACCGAGGCGGTGATGGTGGTCCGAGTAGTCACCCATATCTTTTGCCAGAACTGCAACTCCAGATTCATTACGGTCGTGTACCAGAGGATGCTTCATTAGTCCTTACATCAGACTCCATGACCGCAGATCGACCCGACTATGCGCCCGGTTGGAGTATGCATGCCGATTTCATTCACACACCCTGGCCGGAACGAGATGCCGAAGGAAATCTCTACGATGGCTTTGCCCGCCGAGTTAATGACAATCTCCGTTGGCCAACAGTAGCTGGAACTGATGGGAATGCAGCCAGACCAAACCCGATGGGCTTACAGCAACCATTTACGCCAGCACCAATTGTTCTTGATCCGATTCTTCCTGGAGCACCACCTACGAATCCAATCAATGAGCCACCATACGCGATACCAATTATGGGGCCCATATCACCGATTCCTCGACTACCCAGTACTCTTCTTCCATCGCGTCCGCAACTAGAGCCCATTCTTCCTCTTCCAATACCTGATGGTCCTGACCTGTCTCTTGCCTGGCCAACCCCTGATGTCGTGATGCGCACAGGAGTCGCCAACGGCATTCATGGAACAGTACGTGATGCTGAGGGATTATCGAGCCTGAAGCTTTCAATCCAGCATGAAAATGGTGCCTATTGGCGACCTGATGGAAGTTTTGGTGTCCGCCAATGGCATGATGGCAATGTTGTGGCACCTGATGGTCACTGGCGACTGATGTTCTCTCCTGCTGCTGCTGGTGAATATGTTGTTACGGTAGTCGCAACAAATGTGTTGGGAAGCAGAAGCGTCACAACAACATCATTCGAAGTGACCGGTGAATCATTCATCACACCACCGCTGCTACCCCCGGTGATTGCAGACCCCCAACCACAGCCGAGTGATCCACCGGTTAATCCAGAACCAAGTCCAACTCCTGAGCCAGAACCCGAGCCTCTTGATCCCACTGATCCGGCCCCTGAACTTCCATCACCACCCGAACCAACGCTCCCAAACAACCCCAACCAACCTTTGCCGACGACACAGGTAATGCAAGCGATCACTGATGCGATAGCAGACGGTCGCATCCTTGCTTCACCAGCGGTTGGTGCTGCCGTTCCTCACCGATTTGATGGCACTCCACTTCAACCTCTGACGACGGCTGCCTTCAATCAGGCAGTCCCGTCTTCCGACTGGTGGTCATCTGTTGTCATGCCAGTCTTTGGTGATGATTTCTCTGCTCCACTTCACGCCCATCCACTAACAGTGCAGGCTACTTCAACAGGGATTCTTGTTGGCGCGCCCACCGAGTCGACTGTTGCTGTTACGGGTGCGACAACAGCAGAATATAAAACGCCACATCGGTTTGACCTGCGCATCGATCTTCTTCAACAAAGTCCTGCGAGCCGGTTTGCAGTAGAAGAATACGGAGACTGGTCGTTCACAGGAAGATGGCTCGGTGGCAACACTCAGCCAACTGCGACCTTGGCGCAAGGATCACCCATGGTGTGGCTTGATGATGTTGATTTTGAACAGATGGTTGTTGTGCCGATTGATGGAAATGCCGACATCGAAATTGGAAGCAACCATGCATTTGTTACAGTTGCTGGTCGAACATCACTCGTCCTTGGTCCAGAAGGATCGCGGGTTGAAGTTCTGCCAGAGGGAATCTTCATACGTGGAATGACGCGGGGTGAACTTGCTGTTGGACTGCTTCCTGAGAGTGATGAAGAAACACGATTGCAATTTCTCGAGATAGCAGGGAGTCGTCCAGAGACAACAAATTTTTCATGGGATACGGTTTCAAATCCATTCGATATTCGATTGCGATATGATTTTGGGGCAGAAGAGTCGTCAGAAGTTCTGCTCGCTGCCTATCCACATCTGACTCGGTTGGCTGCAACGCCAGATGCACTCGGGCAGTCTGTGGGCTCATCTGGTTATGTCAGTCCTCGAGGTACGCTGGACCTTGTCTCAACAACTGGTTTTGATATTCATGTTCCAGCCCGTGGTGTGCTGCCAACACTTCCAGCAGTACTCACCGGGGAGCAACTCAATACGCTGCGAGGTATGGTTCGTAATGACCCTGCAGCGATAGATCCTGCTGGAACATTGAATCGCTATGGCGATACCTACTGGGCTGGCAAAGCGATGCTTAAACTGTCTCAGCTCGCTCAGCTTGCCGAGATAACGGGCCAGACGGATGTACGTGACCGAATTCTCACAGCACTAAAAAATGAATTGACTGACTGGTTTACCGCAACAGGTGAATCAGGTGACAAGCATTTTGCCTACAACGCACAGTGGGACACGTTGCAAGGATATCCAGATAGCTTTGGTTCTGCTGGTGATCTCAATGACCATCATTTCCATTACGGCTATTTCATTCACGCCGCTGCACTTGTTGGTAGTTTTGATGCTGAATGGGCAATGAATCAAAAGCAGATGGTAGACCTACTCGTAGCCGACGTTGCCGGTACTGATGTCGCCGGAAACATGTTGCCACGTTTGCGAAGCTTCAGTCCAATGGCAGGACATTCATGGGCATCTGGACACGGAGCCTTTGCCAGTGGAAATAATCATGAATCAAGTTCTGAATCCATGAACTTTGCGACAGCTGTGATGCTCTGGGGTGAGATGACTGGTGATAAGGGAATGACAGATCTTGGTCAGATGCTTTACAGCGTTGAGGCCGAAGCCATTTCAGAGTACTGGTTTAATCGGTATGGCACGGCCTTTCCGGAGGGCTTTCAATACGAATCTCTTGGAATGGTCTGGGGCGATGGGGGGAGTCATGCAACATGGTTTTCAGCTGAACCAGAAATGATTAAGGGAATTAACTTCCTCCCGTTCCATGGAGGCTCACTCTACCTTGCAGAAATGGCTCGGGACCCAGCAGCGTTACTGAATGAAATTGAGCAACTTGGTGGCGGTGTCATTGATGATTGGCCAGGAATTATCTTGCAGTATGAGGCACTGGTTAACCCTGAGGCAGCAGCGACTCGACTTGCCCTTGGAGGAATAGGAAACGAAGAAGGGCAGACTATGGCACAAACGTATTTCTGGACAACGGTGTTATCAAATATAGGTACACCGACATCGGCGATACGAGGAGATCATCCGCTCTCTGCTGTTTTTCAAAAAGAGGGAGTCATAACCTACGTTACTCATAATGCTGGTGAGGAGGGTGTGACTGTTCTTTTCAACGACGATACGTCCATAAACGTACCAGCCGGAGAAACAGTGACTCGGCAAAGACTCGAGGGTAGTGATCAGCTTCTAAATCCAATGTTAGACAATCAATTACCCGATCAGCCAGTCAGTGAACCTACGTTACCCTCGACACCATCGCTCAGTCTTGTCTCTTCAACAAATGCAGTGCGTCTCCTTGTTTACCCAACAACTGGTTTGGCATTTGTACAGGAATCTACAAAAGACCCATTACGAATTAGTCGGGCCGATGATTATTTTAATGGGGACGTACCACTTGTTCGCGGAACGGCCACACTTATCGCGGCTGCTCGCGATGATCTCGGTAGAATGCGTGTGCTCGATGTGAGTGAATGGGGTGCATTCGCATGGATCCTTGATGAGAATGGACTTTTTCAGGCAGAAGAAGGGCCAGCAGACTCCACGCTGTCATCGAAAGAAATTCTATTCCAGACCGATCTCAATGGAGATGGGGTTTTGGGTTTGCCTGAAAATTTGTGAGTTTCTCGGCTCCTTATCGATCTTGCGGATCCGATCCGTACACATTACCCGCTGGCTTTTGTCTATGTGTTGGAATCCATTTTACGGTGAATAGAGTGCATGCGTTCTATTAGTTTACGCGGCAGGATACCGGTGGTTTATGAGGCAGGATACCGGCCACAAGCAATACTGCTGCCAATTGAGGCTCATTCGGTGTAGATTCGTATGGTCTTTATTTTCTTAGGCACCATCTTTTGAGAACACTATGAAGCCCCGTGAAGTTATCGCGATGTGTCGCGAAAAAGAAGTAAAAGCAGTCGACCTCCGCTTTGTCGATTTCCTTGGTACCTGGCAGCATTTCACAATTCCAGTTTCAAAGCTGGAAGAAGAAGTTTTTGAAAATGGGGTCGGTTTTGATGGTTCGAGCATTCGTGGATGGCAGGCAATTAATGAAAGTGACATGTTGCTTGTTCCAGTTCCGGATACAGCTTTTGTTGATCCATTTACAACCGTGCCAACACTTGCTGTCATTTGCATGGTGCAAGATCCAATCACTCGTGAAGACTATTCTCGCGATCCCCGATTTATTGCTCGCAAAGCAGCAATTTATTTAGAGGGAACCGGTATTGCTGATACATGTTTTATTGGGCCGGAAGCGGAGTTCTTTGTTTTTGATACAGCCCAATTTGATCAGACTGCACATGAAGGCTTTTATTCGATTGACTCAGCTGAGGCAGAATGGAATCGCGGTAGCGGCAGTCATGGGCATCAGGTGCGACACCGTCAAGGTTACAGCCCAGTTCCACCATCTGATCAGATGATGGATATCCGTACAGAAATGATGCTCACCATGATTCAGTGTGGTATCGATGTGGAAGCACAACATCATGAAGTTGCCTCAGCCGGTCAATGTGAAATTGATATGCGATACCAGAGTCTTGTACGGATGGCTGATCACCTCTGTCTCTATAAATATATTGTTCGGAACGTCGCGCGGAGGCATGGACGGACAGCGACATTCATGCCAAAGCCAATCTATGGGGATAGCGGATCAGGAATGCATGTAAATCTTTCCTTATGGAAAGAAGGGAAGCCTCTGTTTGGTGGTTCCGGGTATGCAGGGCTTTCTGACATGGCACTGCATGCACTCGGCGGAATTCTGAAACACGCACGAGCACTTCTTGCACTGACAAATCCAACAACAAATAGCTACAAACGACTTGTTCCAGGTTATGAGGCACCCATCAATCTGGCATATTCCCAACGAAATCGATCTGCAGCGTGTCGAATCCCAATGTATTCAACGAATCCAAAGACCAAACGGATTGAATTTCGTTGTCCAGATCCGACGTGTAACCCATACCTTGCATTTTCCGCGGTTCTTATGGCAGCAATTGATGGAATTCAAAATCATATTGATCCTGGCGAGCCACTTGACCGTGATATATACGACATGCCACCTGAAGAATTAGCCAACGTATCAAAAACGCCAGCCGCACTCGGTGAATCTATTGATGCGCTTGAGCAGGATCATGAGTTTCTTTTGCGCGGTGATGTCTTTACGGAAGATGTCATCCGCACCTGGATTTCCCACAAGCGGAATCATGAGATCATACCGCTACGGTCTCGCCCGCATCCTTGGGAATTCTGCCTCTATTTCGATGCATGACATCTCTGGATGCAGTTGGTGGAACGAAAGGTTGGCAAGTTAGGCAATCAGGGAAATAATTGCCTTCCGTTTGGAGAATACCGTTCTGATCATATCAGTTGTACCGATTCTCCTATTCAACGAGAGTGCATGTGCACTCAAAGGTGACGACGATTTGAATCGTACGCAGGGGGGTTTGGAATGCTCAAGCAGTGGCTAATAATTCTTCATGTCGTAATCGCGACTCTTGCTGTGACAACTGCAAGCTATGCCTTGGCAAACGAATCTTTCGATGGGTGGCGGCCCAAGTCGCACTCAGCACCTGAAGAAGTTGCTTCTGTACAGGAAAAAGAGATGCTCCAGTTCGTTACTAATGAGAGCAATCAGGTGGCTGCTGACGATGTAACACAAGAGGAACCATTTGATTGGATGGATGATTACTACGGACCATCTGATGCTGCATTGCAAGGTCATTCCAACAAAGTGAGTACCAATGAAGTGGTCATGACGGCCTCTCAAGCACCACCACCATCTGGAAGTCATACACAGGTAACTGCATGTAAAGGCTGGTGTACCTGCCAAGAGCGGCGCACCTCCAAACAGTGCGGACTTCATCTCCCGAGTGTCGCGATGTATCCAATTGATACAAAGGAGTCACCAGGAGGATACCTCAATTTAGCTGATGCAAATCCACAAAAAGACGTTGAGGATATTCGTGTTGGGCTCAGTCAGGTAAATGATCAGATTCAATCAACACTCGGGCGATTCTGAATCTGGATTGTTCTTTACCAGACAGTTTTTCCACCATTAACTGCAATGGTCTGACCGGTCACAAATGCGGCTTCATCACTGGCAAAGTAGGTGACCGCCCAGCCAACATCGTCAGGTTTGCCCCATCGGCCCATGGGAACTGTCTGAACGTAGCCATCCTTATCCTCTTGGGGGTCGTCTTTGTGCCGTTCTGTTGGAACCCATCCAGGAGCCACCA
>Ga0114925_10001808_pt1 | contig 10710 bp, 20 predicted proteins | sample SumtaG_2_FD_87287 | JGI IMG/M metagenome (GOLD analysis project Ga0114925, IMG submission 87287) | Deep subsurface microbial communities from Indian Ocean to uncover new lineages of life (NeLLi) - Sumatra_00607 metaG | ecosystem: Environmental > Aquatic > Marine > Oceanic > Sediment | place...
GTGGTGAAAAAAGATTTCGAAATGACGATGCACGATGACGACGTACACGACAACAGGTGACGTAGTTATCTGTCGTCATTGCAAAGGTTCAGGCATGGCGAATCCCGCGCAGCCGGGAGCACGTGATGTGTTCGATATTCGTGCAGGCAAATACGAAGAGCGGCACAAGTGCGGAGCGTGTAAGGGACACGGGGAACCGCATCCGTCCAATCAATTGGACAGCACGGGTACGTTTCGCCGTATCATTTGACAAATTAGAAGAGTCAGGCTATGGTGTCTGACCGAATAAAAACATGGAGGAAAACCGTGTCCACACGAGACGTACCGGGATTAAAAGACAAAAAAGGCAAGTCGAAAAATAACGATGAACTTGCAATGGGCTGTTGGGCTGAGCACGAGGATGGCTCAATGCTTTTCGTAGAATCAACTGAAGACGGTAGAGTTGTATATTCCGTTTTCGATCTAACCGGACCAACGGTTTTTGAATACCGAGATACCATGCGAGAGCTGGGCTTCAAAAAAGCATTCAGCTATCACGGTGTGAAGGATGACGATTTTCAAACGCCGTGGACGTGGCATGACAAGACTCCGTTTCCGTGGGATTCGATTATTGCCGCAGGCGGTCAGGACGGTGCCAGACATGCGTCCGCAGAACACATCATGTCGGCAGCTGCGAAAGTTGCCGCGCATCGCAAGATGCACCGACGTCCATTCGAACGGGTTGAACCAATTGCCAAAGCTGGCACTGTTGGGCGTATGATCCTCGACAAGATGAAGCGAGCGATAAGCGAATTGGGAAAATGAATCGAGTCCTGCTTGCCGTTAGAAGCAGGGGTTCCGAGGTCACGGAGCGCGAAGATTTGCAGGCACGTTGCGCAGTCTGCAACAACTATCAAAGTGACCAGCGTTAATAATTCGGAGACGTAATGAGCGAATACGATGCGGCATATTGGGCGAAGTGTTTGCGTGATCCCGGTTGGGTCGGCAATCATTTGGTCAATGAGCAGATGGCTGAGTTCATTGAGAAACAGGATAAAGAATGTACGCGATGGTTTGAGCGGCATTCTGAAGTGACGAAGGAACGGGATTCGTTTAAGGCGCAGGTCGATACCTTCCGAAAGAACGCGCCAAAGCTGATGAGAAAAAATAAAGACGGTGAGTTGGTCCCGGTTGAGGCTGTTGGGCTGGGGATTTTGCCGATGCTAATGGAAGCGCTGGGGGCCGGAGGGGTTGGGCGTGATTTTCAATCAGCTCTTGATCAACTGAACAAAGCAAAAGACATGACCGATATTCAGAAATACGTATTGGGCATGTTGCAAAACCCAGCTGGATTGGAGGGTGCGGATTTAGCAGATATCGCTAAGCGATTTCAGAGCATGGTGCCGGATGCCGAGCACGTCATCGATGTTGAGCCTATTGAGGCGGTGACACGATACCGGCATACGAATTGTCCGCACGATGGGCAAAAGTGTCGGCACGATTGTGAGCCGGGTGAATGCTGGAGAGAGTTGGATGGCTCGTAAGAAACTGGACCCGATCAAGAGACCCGAGGATTTGACCCGGTTGGTGCTGGGGCAAACTCTTGTTGCATTTATTCCCCGGATATTGATGTACCCGATAGGCAAGCGATTGCACCAGATTATCGAGCTGGTGATGAATACGACAATTAAATTGGAGCGGGAAAGTGAACCAGATGCAGGAACTGCCAGAGATTAGTTCGCACACAGCGTACATAACGACAACGGCGCAGACAGCAGACCCGGAGGCTGGGGTCAGGCGAATTAACTTGGGCAATCAACAGAATATGGTTGGTGCCCATGTGTTTGAGAAGACGATGGACGGTTTGAAAAAAGCCGTAGATGAAGCTGAATTTTACGAGGATGACGATATGAGTGGCAAGCGATTAGTGCGTGTGTTTGTGGTTGATCCCGACGACCGGATCGACATTGAGCAGAGTTTGCTTTACGACAGCAAAGAGATTCTGACGGATCAGGATGATCAGGAACTGTTTTTCGAAATCGAAATCAAGGAACTGATTACGAAACACAACGAATACCGGGCGACGGTTATCGACAAAGACGTCAAGGATCGAACTGAGCATCTGGAGCCGGTTCGTATTCGCGAGCTGAAAATGATGGTCGTGACTCTCGCTGATTTTTAAGCGTGACTGGAAACGGGAAAGCAAAACCCAGCAAGGTTGAAAGGCGAACGATTACATTTGCTGAGTGGCAGGCCGAAGGTACGGAGAAATTCGGCGATGACATGCACAAGTGGCGATTCAAATGCCCGGTGTGCGAAGAGACACAATCGTTTCGGGAGTTCGTGGATGCACGAGTCGATAACCCGGATGCGAAGTTTTACTTTTCGTGTATCGGTCGCTGGGTAAAGGATCGTGGTTGTGACTGGACGCTGGGCGGGTTGTTTCGTATTCACAAAACAGAAGTGATCGATCCCGAAGGTACAACGATTGCAGTGATGGAATTTGCTGACGTGGAGAATAAAAATGAGCCGTAGGTACACGTGGGGTGCGAAACTGTTCATTGTGTTTCTGGTTGTTGGTCTGGTCGGGTCGCTGTACGCATTGGTGCAGGCGCTATGAAAAACGGTGAGCTGGAGCTGGATGGTTTCAACCTGAAGGGCAAAGGCATTGTTCGCACGGAGGAAAAATGCAGCGAGTGCAGCAAGGTAATCGTTGCCAAAATCAATTTCGATGTGAATGGAAATCACCGGATCATTTGTCCGCATTGTGGGCACGTGCATTTTCGGGTGGTCAAGGATGGCGTGATGACCGGGGACCGTTGGTCAATGAAGGATCGCAAGGGGCACGAGGATTGGGTTGATGCCCCTACCGAAACGATGTGGTCTGCTGAGACCGAGAATATAAAAACGACATCGGCGCACCAACATATTCGCGAGCGGTTTTTGGATAAGTACACGTGACCCGTTGTTACTCATGCAATGCACCGCAACGTCCGCAGCCGCCGCCACCGAAGCCAAGGTTTTGCATGAATGTGCCGAATGGCCAAACAAAAAGATTTCAATGGATGGAGCGACCTGACATGGCAGCGTTTATAAATGCGGGGACTAATAGCGTACAGACAGCGACAGCGGCGACGCACATGCTGACGATTGGAAATGATAGTGGACAGACCTGTGCGGTTAGCCAGCTTGACGATGACAACTTTTTAATTTCGACGCAGACAACGAATACGAATACCGGCATTACGATATTTGGCGGCACCAATGGCGGCAGTATTCCGCCGATGACAGTCGATACTCCGCGTATCGATCCGAGAATCCTGAACCAGTATCTGAGTGCCAGTGATCTGCTGGAGAAATTCATTGCCGATATTGGAGCGCGAGGCATTAAGGAAGGCGAAGTTTTGAACGTCCCGATTGAGCTGTTCATCAATTGGTTGGTTTGCAAGGCCGCAGAGGAAGACGGTCACGCGCCACCAGAGGGCCTGAAACAGCTTCCAAGCAACGTGGTGCCTATCAGGGGGGACAGGTGCCGGTGTTGTGGACAGTTCATTACAGCTCATCGTAGGAAGGCTGGGGTGCTGTTTTGCAGTGATGCTCACATGGATCAGTATCTCGCGAAGACTGCATGAGCTGGGAGCACGTTCATCGAATGCTGGTCGGGGGTCCGCTCGACAATACGATTGTTTACGTGCAGGTCAATGTCGATCCTTATCAATTCTCAGTGACCAGTCCTAATGGACAGACGCTTACGCCGCCTTGGCCGATGGTCACGCCGGGTGATGTCATAGCTGTTGGCAGCTATCATAGAGACGAATTTTACTGGGGCAACGGGCATCATGAGTATTTTCGTTTCGAAGACATGGGTCGTAAAGCCGCCGCTAAAATTTACATGCGACGAATGGGCGCGAGCATCCACGATATTTACAACAAGGTTGAGTGGGCAACGTGGTTGGAGTAGATTGCTCTGACAGGAGGGCGTTATGTTCAGATACTTGATGATCGTAGTTGCGTTGGTTTTTCTTTCCGGGTGCGCCAAGCAGTATGACGCCGATGCTTACATATGCGGCGAGCCGCCCGATGAAGTCACGTTTTATTGCAAAGTCGGCACCGGCCCCCCGAGAGCGGATTGCTCGGCTCCACAGACAGGGAAGTTCGCGACTGAACCTATGACCTGTTGATACGAGTGCGAGTGTAGCCAGTATGTCTTTCGAGAAGGGTGCAGGGTGCCAGATGATTCCGACTCAGGGAATGATGACCGGTTAAATGGCAGGCATTGCCCGAGAAATTTGGATGAACAGTTTGAGGATTGTGTTCAGTATGCTCGTGAGGGGCATCGGACGTACACTCTTATTCGGTCGTACTGTATTCGTTATTTTCAAGCGATTGAATCACCGATGCCGATTGCGGATGCAGATTTTTTAGCGGGGAAGTGGCACCCGTCTCGCCGTGGGTGTCGATCTGAGGGACAGTGGAAAGAGTTGAAGCGGTCAATGATCGCTGATTTGAAGGGACGGAGCATCAATGAAAATACCGTTTTCGAAACGAGAATGTACGTCAATGATAGCGGCGGCGTTGGAGGAAGGGTGGAACCCGCTTGGCCAGATAGCGGAAGCCGTGTTTCACAGTCCACAAGCCGAGCACATATTGACGCTGGTAATGACGAGCGGGGTAAGTCTCAAGATGACCCCGGAGGCAATCGAGGCCGCAATAGTCGTGGCTTTCAACAAGGATGTAGCCCCAGTAAAAGTGGCGGAACCAAAGGTCACGGAAATATCCTTCCACAATTCGGCGGACAGCTTCGTAAAAGTCAGCGTAGAGAGCGACGAGGTAGAATCAAGATTCGGGGAGAATGATGAATAGATACGCAGTCATTATTGCGCTGTGTGGCCTAGCGTTTGGGGCACAAGCACAAGAGGAATTGCTTCCTTATTTTGAGCGTGTGTGGAATGAGGGTGATGGCGTTGTCGCGTTGTCAGCGTCGGACCTTGAGACGTTTGGGCAATCAGTCGGCAGGCTTGAGATAGATTTCACGCCGAGACTATTGCACACCGAGGGTGACTCCCTGCGGATACTGAACATACCGAATCATTTGGGCGTTTGGGTTTGGAACGATGGCATTCATGGCGAGTGGTACAACGATGCTGATGAACGCAGATTATTTAGAGCGCAGTACGGCTTGATAGAAAATGGTGTCGAGGTCAAAATTGTAGTTACGTGGGACGCGGATGGTTATGCCGTGATCATTGATGGTGTGGTCAGGATTCACGATTGGCAGACAACTCCAACGACGGTGTTTCCCGATCCCGATATAGTCAATGGTGTGTACGGCGCAAGGGTGGACGGAACTCAGCCAGCCAACGGCACATTCAAGTTACGCACTTACGATTTGGCTCAGCCGTATGACGGTTGCTCGGTTGATATTCTTGGCACGATTAACGGAGCTGTTATCGGCATTGACCCGGCTTGCGATGGCCCAACCGAGCCGCCCGTTGATCCGCCACCGTCCACGGAAAATCCGCCAACATTGAGTTGGACGCTACCTATTGAGAATACAGACGGTACCCCGTTGGAAAATCTTGCCGGGGTGCGTATCTATCGTCAGGTGCACGACACTGAAGACCCAACGGTTACGTCGTGGACTGCTGACTGGTTGCCACCGGGGACTTACAGGTATGTGAGCACGGCGTACACTACCGAAGACGTTGAGTCGATATTTTCTAATGATGTGTTCTCGGTAATTGGGCCGTTGGAAGTGTCAGATGATAAGGCGTACACGGTGGCGCAATCAGGTGGTAATTTCGTGGCGTTTATTATTGGCACGGTGCCAGTGGGAACGGCTTGCGATGAAAACAGTATGGTGAAGGGGCTGTTTAATTTCCTGCCATTCACGGGCTATAGCGTTCCTGTGGCTGATGTCACGATCACGGGAAACACAGAACCCGTGATGGTTGTGGCAGTATGTCACTGATCGACCGACTGAAAGGATTCTTGAAAAGATTACGCGGCTGGATTCGCGAGCAGGTATTTGGGCAACGGAATCGTCCGCCACATTCGCGGGATAAGACTCCGATGCCGGTTACGAATTTTACAGTGGAGGTAGAACAATGAGCACTGCAAGACTGACGTGGACATGGCCGACGAGTCGAGTTCTCGGTGAGGCATTACCCGAGGCACAAATCGAGCATCTTGAAATCAGCGTGAGCGCTGATGGTGGTGAGAATTTTTCTGGTCTGGCTCAGGTACCGCCGCCTGACACAGAGCACGTAGTGGCTGATCTGGCACCGGGCACGTACATTTTTCGGGCTGTTGTTGTGGACACCGAAGCACGGCGCTCCGATACTGCTGAGGTAACGACGGATCAGATTTTGTCAGCGCCTGAAGCCGTGGCAGATTTATCCGTTACGATTGAGTAGCCGCGTCCAATTGATTGGACAGGGGGGCAGGATGAAGACTGTAGCTCAGCATTGGGGTGGACTGAGTGCAACATGGAAGTGGCTGACGTCAGTTTCGACTGGGGCGGCGGCAATCATTGCGGCGTATTTTGCAATCGCCGGAATGTGGGAAGCGGTTGATGAGTGGGTCGTTACTGAAGCTGAGGCATCCGAAACCCAGCAAGCACAGATTGCGGTGCTCAACGAATACGGTGAAGACCTTGCGGCTGAACGCAGGCAGCGCGAAATAAATGATACGGTGCTGGAGTTGCAGCGGATCGAGTTTCAGATTACGTACCTGAATAATTTGGAGAATCAAAACCCCGATCAGAAATTGCAGCTGGAAACCATCAGGGAAATGCAGGCTATATTACGTAAGCGAATCAGGTACTTACGATGCCTTGACGATGACAGACCCCCGGAGGAATGCTCAGTTTGATTTGACAACACGGACCCATTCTGCGACAATAAGCAGGAAAGTAAATAGACAGGGAGGCGGGTATGAGTACGTTCGTTTTTACAGGCACATTCAAAGTGGACGGTGAGCACGTCGTGCGCGATTTGCTGATCGAGTCGCTACATGAAAAAGGCCACGTGGTGAAAAACAAAGTCGATAGCTTCACCGATTATTTGGTGCGAGCTGCTGACGGTTTTGGCACCGTTAAAGAGAAAGCTGCTCTGGCGAATTGCACTGTCATTTTATCCCCGCAAGAGTTTTGGGAAATCTATACGAACCCGGAGGCAGGCGGATTTTGAAGTACGATCTGACACAAGCGATGAAGGCCCCGAATTCCGCGAGCACGTGGAACGGGCTGATTTATTTTCATGACCAGTTAGTGAAGTTCAACAAAGAAAAAATTCGTGAGGTCGTGAATGCGATGGTGATCGATCCGACTACGCAGGAAGCGATTCGAAAACACATGAACGTCAGCGAGCGGCACGATGTAAAATTACGTGACGCATTCAACTACCTGCATTCGACGTATCAGGCAGCGGTAGATTTTCACGAGAGGGCCGGAGACTGGACGTCAGTGATCCGGGTATTTCCGCATTACCGGTCTGTGTTCGTTTCGCTTGAGCAAGGCGAAGGATCGGTTGAGGCATACGATGTTTTGCGCTACGGCATTCAAGGCATGACGCCGTACGAAATTCCGGCACCGACAAAACGATTGGGTATAATCCGTACAACAAAATGGCGCGAGGTCTTGAATAAGACGGACACGCATTTCAAGCTGGACATCGTTACGCTGGATAATTTTGCGGGATACGCTGGGTATGCAACTGAATCTCTTCTTTCCGAGCAACACGAATGAAGCGATATTTATCGATGAAGCTGGACTCGATAAATATGTTTGGTGGACGGAATTTGATCAGGTGCACATCGAGATTGATGGCCTCAGTGAATTGGAAATCGCAACACTGATCGCGATAGCTGAGGGGCTGGGGGCAACGATAAATCGCATTTGACAACGTGATCCACTTTTGAGACAATGACAGTATCAAAGACAGGGAGGCACGAATGACAGAGGGCCAAGTAATTTATCGATTCGGTCACACGACCGAAGGCGATGCTTCAATGTCAGACCTGCTTGGTGGCAAGGGCGCGAACCTTGCTGAAATGGCCAAGCTGGGGATGCCGGTACCTTTCGGGATCACAATTCCGACAAGTGCCTGCAACTCATATCGAACAGACATGACCGGCAGTTTCGAAAAAGAAAAATACGTTACGATGCTGGTCGATAATTATGTGATGCCAGCGCTGGGAGAAATCCAAATTGAGCTGGATTACAAGCCGCTCTGGTCAGTCAGATCAGGGTCGAAATTTTCGATGCCGGGTATGATGGATACCCTGCTGAATATCGGGCTGACGTCCGACAATCTTGATGAGTGGAAATCGCGACTGGGTGAATGCTCAGCGCTTGATTGCAGACGTCGTCAGATTTCTCAATACGCCACAACGGTTAAGGGCCTGCATGGGTTCGGACAGCTGTGGGATTTTTGTAAAGGCTACAAATACAATCTGAAATCGCCGCCGAGTTCTGATGCGGAAATGGTGAAGAGTGTCAAGCATTTAACGAAAGTGGTTGGCAACTTTGAGAAGCATTACATCAAACGATTCTCGGATGAATTTCCCGACACATTGCGCAAGCAGTTGATCGGATCGATTACTGCGGTGTTCGATTCATGGGACAGCGAGCGAGCAAAAGAGTATCGAGCGCTGCATGATATTGACAACGATTTGGGGACTGCGGTCAACATTCAAATGATGGTGTACGGCAACATGAACGATGAGTCATGTTCCGGCGTTGCGTTTACTCGGGACCCGGCGACTGGCGATCCTTTCCCGATGGGTGAGTTCCTTGTGAATGCTCAGGGTGAAGACGTTGTTGCTGGCACCGCGACCCCGCAACCGTTTTCAGAATTGGCAGCATTCGATCACAACATTGCGGTTGAGTTGTGGGAAATAGCTGAAAGGCTGGAGGCGCATTACAAAGAAATGATGGATATCGAGTTCACCGTGGAAGACGGTAAACTTTGGATGCTCCAGTGCAGGGTCGGCAAGCGATCAGGCAAGGCAGCATTCAGAATTGCGCATGATATGGCGAAGGGCGGATTGATTTCTAAAGAGGAAGCGGTCAGTCGAGTTAGCGCAAAACAGTACATGGCAATGAAAAAAATTCGAATTAAGGGCGACGTGCCGGAGGTTGATTATCAGGGTATCGCGGCAGGCGGTGGTCTGGTTACTGGGCGGGTGGTTACGACTGCTAGTCAGGCTAAGGAACTGGGCAAACATGACCCGGTGATACTGGTCACGGATGAAACGACGCCGGAAGATTTTGGGGGCATGGCAGCGAGTGTCGGGATTCTGACGCGAACGGGTGGTGCCACGAGTCACGCAGCGGTGGTCGGTCGATCACTTGAGAAACACTGTGTTGTTGGTTGCGTGGACTTGCCTGATCTGATGGGCTTCCCGCAAGAGATTACGATTGATGGTTCCAGTGGCGAGGTTTGGTTGCAGCCGTTATCGCTCACCAAAGGTGATGTTGATGACTATGCACGAACCGTGCTGGGCTGGGCGATTGACGCCAATGATGAAGTCATGGTGAAGACGCCTCACGATAGCAGTGTGCTGGACAACCGGTACATTACGACCGGGGCGTCGGACATTGATCAGTTCGTAGAGTTTGTGAAAAAGGCAAACGCGGATGACGATATTGCTGAGTGCTATATCGATCTGGCGTTGGCTGGTGAGAACAAATTGGATGCCGATGCGATGCTTTGGAATCTGGTTGGGGAGCCTAACGATTCGATCAATGAGATTGAAATAAATAATCGAATGGCAGTGCTGATGAAGTTCAAGCTGGCCAAATTAAAATCGAAAGCGATCATTGTTCCGTCCAGTTTTTCGACGCTGACGGAGCAGAGTGCATTGCGGGATGCCGGTTGGAAAGTGGTGTCACGTGTGGAAACAATTGAGGAATTGCTGGAGTCTGATGGTATAGTCGAGATTGATGAAGGGTTCGCCAAACAAATTGGAGGCGAGCAAGTCGCGACCAAGCTATTCGAAATGATGGAGAAAGCCGGGACTCCGGTACGGGTAAAGCCAAAAGCCGTATCCAAAAATCGCTTGGTGTTTGACGTGCTCAAGTGAGGGGATATGGCAGTCAGGATCGTGCGAAAGCAGCCGCGAGTGATGAACGAACGGGACGAATGTCCAAAATGTCACGGTAATGCTTGGTACGAAATCACAGATATGGATATCATACAGCGCTGCATCTGCGGATTATTTCGGTACGTCTATGCGAAAACTACTGATGGTGGTTTCCGCATACACACACAGAAAAAAGAAGAGTTTCGAATGCCAGAGCAGGGCACGAAACTCAAGAAATGTTTAGGGCACGTCGCATCGTTGTACCCGAAGACAGTAACGACGCGGGACTTGTGCGGGGTGAGTGGGCAGAATACATCGGACGTGAGTAGTCAGTTGATTGTATTGATGCACAAAGGTTTGATCGAACGGGTGGAAGCTAGGCCCGGTACTAAGGGCGGCTCGATTTGGCGAGTGACCCGGCGAGCATTAACGGCGCTGAATATCAGCGTGACCACGGAGGAAGACGATGGGATTGGTACTAGAACTTTACCCCGATGAGCCATACAACGATTTTTATGTTGACGATGTGCGCGTTGTTCTGCACGATATTCGTCACGAGTTTAATTTCAAGCTGAAGGTTTTTCAGCCAGCGCTGCACACGGTGCATGATGTTACTGATGAACGGGCGGCGGAGATTTTGCCGCA
>Ga0114925_10001809_pt1 | contig 10709 bp, 10 predicted proteins | sample SumtaG_2_FD_87287 | JGI IMG/M metagenome (GOLD analysis project Ga0114925, IMG submission 87287) | Deep subsurface microbial communities from Indian Ocean to uncover new lineages of life (NeLLi) - Sumatra_00607 metaG | ecosystem: Environmental > Aquatic > Marine > Oceanic > Sediment | place...
AACGTGAGATACTTTGAAAGAGAATGGATGGACTGATCACCGTGAAAGGTCGGAATCTTGGAAGGTTTCTTGAGGTGCTTTCTTCTAAGCGAAGCATACGAAGTTTGATTTATGCATGTACGGTTATCTTCTTTTTTGCATTAATCTTGCTTCCACCAATTCTCGGGATACTCCTCAAATGGAATTTGATTGGCCAAATCTTTGAAAACTCAAACTTGATGTCTAGAGCAATGTCAGCCATCTACGCGTCGTTTGCAATCGCTTTGTTTGTTTCAATCATAGACGTAGTCGCTGGTTTGCCGATGGCTTGGTTCATTTGGAAAGGAAAATCTAAATGGCTAAGCGTTCTCGACACACTTGCCGATATTCCTTTCATTGTACCCACCGTGGCTCTTGGTTATTCAATATGGCTATTCTGGAGCAATGAAACTCAAGGCATCTCTTCACTCTTTGGAGCAAGTTTAGTGTCACCAGGTTGGCTCTTAATTATTCTAGTCCATTTCGTTTTCTCCTATCCCGCCGTGGTCAGAGTGATGGTTGGTGCCCTCTTCGACTATAAACGAACGTATGAGGAAGCATCCAGAACTTTGGGGGCAGCGCCAGTTACTGCAGACAGGACCGTAACGTTCCCGATACTTAAAACATCTTTTATTGCAGCTTTCACATTGGCATTTGCAAGATCAATTTCTGAGACGGGAGCAACCGTTATAGTTGCAGGAACCTTTGAGAACGGCCCAGTTTTAATTAATAACCTTAAAACTACACAACAGCTTGGATACGAAGGTGCTTTGGTTTTCGTTAGTTTCATTCTGATAGCGGTTTCTTGCATGATCTTCGCAACCATCATGATACTTGGCCCAAAACTAAAAATGCCAGTAAGAAAAGTTTGGCCGGTCGCTGAAAGAAAACTGAGTAGCCATGGTCTCACAAACTTGAGAAACATTTCAACTCTCTTGGTGTTTTTTGTTCTAGTTCTCATTCCCTCACTTTTCGTCGCTCTTCCAGCCATATACGCCGTTTTAAACGGTACGCTCAACGAAGCACTGAGCAGCACGGGTATTTGGCAAGGATACTGGCAGAGCCTTTCCCTATCATACGGTGTAGCATTCGTCGCGACTTTGTTGAATACTGTAGCTGGTTTGCCGATGGCAATTCTTATCGCCAGAAAGAGACTTGGAGTGTTGCCTTCAACGATTCTGGATGTGCTAGTGAATATTCCTATGATAGTTCCGTCCATTGCGCTGGGCGTCTCTCTCAGCATTTTCTGGAATAACTTCCCATTTATACCTGAAATTGGATTGTTGCTTTTCGCTCATCTCTCAATTACCTATCCTTACTTTGTCAGGTCGATGACTGCTGCCATTGAAAGAGTTGACATGGATTTGGAAGAAGCCTCTAAGACGCTTGGAGCCAAGCCATTTGCAGTGTTTAGAACAATCATTCTGCCTCTAACAAAATATTCTTTGTTTGCGGGTGCAATCATGATGTTCACAAGAAGCGTTAGTGAGACCGGTGCCACTTTGGCGGTGGTAACTGAACTGAAAACTGCCCCAGTTTTACTGGTTGAATGGGTCAAACAAATCGTGCCAGCCAGTCCGTTGGAAATTGGTCTTGGATGCGGCTTTTTGATAATTCTATCCTTCGTTATCTTATTAATTTCAAGAGGCATGGTTAGAGGAAGATATTAACATGTTAAATATATTAGCGAAATGTATCCTCATCTTAAGCTTATGGGGCTACTAGAATGCCTGAAGTCCGCCTAGAGAACGTCACAAAAAAATACGGCAAAATTATTGCAGTAAAAAACGTAAACCTTCATGTGCACGACAAGGAGTACTTCTCGCTCATAGGTCCGAGTGGATGCGGCAAAACTACTCTGCTCAGATTAATTGCTGGTTTAGTTCAACCCGACGAGGGAAAAATCTTCATTGAAAATAAGCTTGTCACCCATATTCCACCAGAAGATAGAGGAATCGGATTTGTTTTCCAAACTTACGCGCTTTTTCCTCACATGAACGCTTGGGACAACGTAACTTATGGACCGCGAGTGAAAGCATGGGAAGAAGAAAAACGTGAAAGAATCGGACGAGAAATGCTTGAGATGGTTAAACTTTACGAACGTGCAGATGCTATCCCAAAAGAGTTAAGCGGCGGCATGATGCAGAGAGTTGCCTTAGCCAGAGCGTTAGCTGCAGACGCAAAACTTCTGTTGCTTGATGAACCCTTAGGCGCCTTAGACGCTAAGATTCGGTTTCGGTTACGGTATGAACTGAGAAAACTTGTGAAAGATTTGGGGTTAACCGCCGTCCATGTTACGCATGATCAAGGCGAAGCAATGGCGATCTCTGACAGAATTGCTGTTATGAAAAAGGGGAAGATCTTGCAGGTTGGGACTCCTCAAAAGTTGTATATGAAGCCCCAACACGTCTTCGTTGTTAATTTCATCGGTGAATCCAACTTTCTTGAAGGTTACATTGTGGAGATCAACGGTAAGGGTTGTGCCATAGAGTTGCGGGGAGGGGTAATTGTCAATGTTGTGAACCAAACGAGAAATAAGGGAGAACGCGTTGTTTTGGCGGTTAGGCCGGAAACGCTTAGCATAGAAAAGGGTCACAAGAAAGGGTTAAACTGCATAACGGGTCACATAGAACGTTTCAGATTTGAAGGCACCGATGTCCGCTATGAAGTGAGACTTAAAAACGACGATGTTGTTGTGGTTGTGCGCCCAGCCTTAATGGGCGAATGGTTCAACGAAGGCGAAAAAGTCACAGCCTGCTTCCCCACGGACAAAAGTTACCTGTTCACCTATCCAAGCTTAGGATTAAGGAGCGAACTAGCCCTTGAGTGAACTAGTAAAATGGTTTGAAAAGAGAAGAGAAGCAAAAGTCATAACAATGATGCAGCGCCACCTAGCCACAACCATAAGCGCCGTGGAAGACCTAGAAAGATCCGTGAAAGCAGCCGCAGACAACAACGAAAAAAAGATGAATGAAAGCATTGTCCGCGTGACGAGCGCGGAGAAGGAAGCCGACAAGCTTAGACGAGACGTAATGGTCGAACTTGCACGTGGAGAGTTGCCCCCCGTAGATAGAGAAGACCTTATGCACCTTATGAAACGCATCGACATGGTGGCTGACTGGAGCCGAGAATCAACGCGCATATTAAGCGTGATTCCAACCCTAGACGTACCAGACAACCTGAAGAAGGTGATGGTTGAGATGATGAGAGGCACAAAAGAATGCGCCATTGGACTGAGAAAATGCGTAAGTCGCATGGCGGAGAAGCCAGATGAAGCCTTGAAGGCGGCAGATGAAGTGGAGCGACTGGAAGAGGAAGTAGATGCTCTGTACGAAAACTCTAGAAAGCAACTTGCGAAGGAGACAAAGATGAAAGTTGGAGCAGCAATTATGTTTAACCAGCTTTTGGATGCTATCGAAACAGTTGCCGACTGGTGTGAAAACGTCTGCGACCAAGTAAGAATAATTATAGTTCGTCGATAGTTAACTGTTAAAGGAGGCGAGAGTCTTGCAAAGTATAATCATCAACGTATCCGAGCTACGGGATGTGGAAAAAGAAAGCATCAAAGAGCTTGCAGAATTCTTAGAGGAGAGAGTTAAAGCCAAAATCAATGTGGGCAGTAACGAGATCACAGTGAAGCCTGAAAATAAAGGAAACGCTATTCCACCAAAAGCCTATTTACGCGTGCTTCTCCGCAAGTTCCTGCACCAAACAGAGTTAAAAGAAGAGTTCCGAGTGATTTCCAGCGGAGAAAACGTGTTAATGATAAAGACCCGAAGAGAAGCTAGGAGAGCGGAGTAGAAGACCTTTCTACGCCAATCTTCCGTTGCTTTTCAAAAATCTTTTGCACCTTAAACAGGTAGACTCTTGCCTTCCATGTTTTCCTATGAGCCTTGGCAAAATCGTCGTTTTCAATGCAACTTTTAGCTTCTTCGAGCATGTTCAGCGCGGATGTGAGAACTGACGGTATCTCTATCTGTTTAGAAGATGATTCGCGTTTCAAAGAGAAGCTTTCAGCTTCGTTAGGGTGGAGAAGCGAAAAGAGGAAAAGACAATATTCAACATCAGATGAGGCGCGCCAAACCAGATTATAGGTTTCTCCCTCCTCTTTGTTCGAAAATAGCTTCGATGAATTTTCCAAGTAACCAATTGCAGATGAGATGGCGCTGAGGATTTTTTCTCGATCCATCGTTATACCCGAAGGTGATGATTCTGCTGAAGAGGATTAAGATGTGTGAATGAATATATTCTTTGGGTTATCCCTCAATGGAAACTCTGCTGACATTATTTTCCTTTTCAACGCGTATGACGTGTTCAGCCTTTTCCGCAAAGGCTTCACTATGAGTCACCGCGATTATCTGTTCAATTGCTTTAAGTCGGGATATGGATTCAGCTAGGCGGTCTATGGAGCCGTCTTCTCTGCCTAGGCTTTCGGTGGGCTCGTCTAAAAACAGTATGTAGAGTCCATGCCCCGTTCTCGCCTGCATGATAAGCTGTCCCAATCCCAAACGATAGGCGAAGGCTAACAAGGTTCGTTCACCGCCTGAAAGGTAATTGGTGCTTCGTTCGTAGCCTTCTTCGCTTTGAACAACAGGCGTGTAGGTTTCATCGATCTTAGTTAGAAGTGTGGGTCCAGCGGCTCCAATAAGGTCGTCCAAAACATGCTGAACCATTCTTTGCAGATAGGTAACAAACTCCTTCCGCAGTCGAGGCTGAATGCTTCGGTAGGCGCCTCGAATTCCATTGACAATTCCCAACAGTTCCCCAATCTTTTTCATGCGATCCATCTTCTGTTGGGCAACGTCTAAGCGTTGTTTAAGCTCCTCAATTCTGGTTGCAATGTCGCGTTTTCGAGTTTCCTTAAATTGCAAGCTATTTTTCAGCTCTGAAAACTGAATGAAGGTTTCATCTCGGAGTTTTCGTGCCAATTCCAGTTCTGTGAGATCGAATTTGGCAATTTCCATTCGAACAACGTTAAGTTGCTCTCGAAAATCTTTTTCTTGTTGTTGTTTCTCTTTGAATTCAGCTGAAAGCTTGCCTAAATACTGTTGTTCTTCAGCGATTCTGTTCCGTAGGTCACTGATTCTTGGCGTTAGAGTTTGCAAGCTTGAAACAACTTGACTGACAACGGTGTTCAGATTTTCTAGTTCGTTTAGGCTTGTCTGCAGCTCAGTTATGTGTTTTTCTCGTTCAGAGTTTTCCTGGGTCAGCCTTTCCATTAGGCCTGTTTTGTAGGCGTCATTGAGAGACTGCAAACATAAGGGGCATTTGCTTTCGGCTGTGAGGCTGGAAATTCTTCGCTGGTTGTTGGACATCTCCTTCTTAGCAGCTTCTTGTTCGCCTCCGATGCTTCGTATCTGTTCTTCAACGGTCAAAAGGTGCTTTCTCAGCTCGTCGGTTGTCTGCGCAGGGTTTAGTTCCAGTTTTTGAAGGGTTTCACGATGATGTTTTTCTTGGGTTTCTAAAGTTTTGAGTTGTTCGGTTATGTTGTCGACAAACGTGTTTTTTCGTTGGGTTTCGCTGGCGAGTTTGCCGCATATATCTTCTGTGTTTGCGATGTGAGTTTGCAGTTCGGTTTCTTTCCTCTTCAGTTCTTCGGTTTGTTTCTTCAATTCTTCTAGGCTTTCAAGCTTGGCTGTGACTTCGTCAAAGTCGGTCTCTGCTTCCGCAAGTTTTTTCTTCAAGTCTTCAAGCTCGTCTCCGATCCGTGAGAATTCTTCAACCGATTTGTGGTATTCGGCTTGAAGTTTGTCCATTCCTAGTACGTCAATGTCTCGCTCGAAGAATTTTTTTCCCACCTCGTATTCTTTTTGAACTGCAAGCATGTTGCTCCATGCAGCCTCGTAATCGGAAAGCCCGAAAAGCTCGTCAAGCCTCTTTTGGCGCGGTCTTGGGCTCATATTCAATAGTTCTTTCAGCTGTTCCTGCTTAACCCAAACAATCTCTCGGAAGACATCTTTGTCCAGTCCTGTGATGGCTTTCAACTGCTCCTTAACTGCCTCGCTTTTCACGCTGGCAACTAGCACGTTGTCTTCGTAAAGTTTGAGTTGCTCCGTATCTTGGCTTATGCTCTTGCCTCGTCTTCTCAGAGCACGTGTAAGCGTGTAGGTTTTGCCAACATGCACAAACTGCAAAGTCACCTTGCACGCGTCTGCGTCCTCTCTGAGAAGATACTCGAAGCTTCTGCCAATAGGGTCGCCGAAAAGCACGAAGTCGATAGCATAGAGCACGCTGGATTTTCCGCATCCCACACCGCCGACGAGGCAGTTGAAGCCGCTGCCAAATTGAATCTTTGACTTAACGTGGGAACGAATGTTTTCCAGCTCTACGCTTTCAACTCGCATGCAGGAAAGCCTCCAATTCGGCGCGTACTTTATCTTCGTCTTTTCTCACTAGCGGCTCGAGAATGTTGACCGCTAATCTTGAAATCTTTTCAGCTTCCCCGCGACTGTAACGTTCAGAAAAGATTTGGAGGAAATATTCGAAAGCCTTCGTTGTCAGGTCTTTCAACTCGCCGTCGAATATGGATCGAATGACCTCCTCTGAAACTGCAGTTTCCTGTAGGCGCGAATGAGGACGAACCAGCAACGCTTTTTCCGCAGCGTTTCTGATCTGCGTGATGTCAACTTCCGAACGGTAAGACTCGCGGGGCAGAACTCCCTTCAATACGGGGATGATTATCACACCTTCTTCATCCGCTTCTTTCACGAGTTTCACCGCCATTTCGGTAATCTTGGATGGAAGCACATTGCTATAATCGTGTTTTAAGATAGCAAAACGTCGTGGAGTCTCAAGCTTGATTCGGTTAAGCTTTGGAGCGCCTTTCCTATTCACTTCCACATGGTAAAAGCCCTTCGGGATTTCAGCATCATCGTAGTTCACGGTTTCAGTGCAGCCGCTATATACAAGTAAGCCACGTTTGAACTTGCCACTTGAAGGTTTGTGAACATGACCGCCGGCAAAGTAGTTGAAGCCTTCGGGAATAAGCTCCGGCGAAGCTTCAGCTTCAATATAACTGGGCGTAATGCTTGGAAGTTCTAAGGCCATGTGAAAAACAAAGATGTTGAACAGCGAAGGGTCTGGCGAAGGCTTCTTTTTCTCTAGGAAAAGGGGCAACTGCTCATCTGTTCGTCGTCTGGTTCGGAAGTTGGGCACTCCGTAAACATAGCAGTTCGCGTTCCGCCAACAAGCGTCCTTATGACGGGGCAGGTAATAGATCAAGCCAGCGCTGTCAAGCGGATTTAAGATGGTGCCAGTAATCATGTTAGGCTCCGCGTCGTGTCCGCCGTCTACCGCGAGCACGGGTATGCCCGCTTCCTCTAGTCTGCGGAAATTGGTGATAGCCGTTTCCAAAGTAACATTAGACGGCCTAGCGTGATGAAACAGGTCTCCTGCAATGATCATGAAGTCGGGTTTCAACTCGAGGGTTTTGTCCACAACCTCTTTGAAGACATTGGCAAAATCTTGTCGTCTCACCTCCAAGTTATACTGTGCATAGCCCAAATGTGTGTCTGACACGTGAACGAAACCGAAAGGCTTCAAGCATCATCCTCCCCCTTTCTCGCTTAACTATTTGATGCGTTGCCTTTTAAATATGAGAGCATAATCTGAGTATTGCGGATTTGGAAGGTTAAGACATTGGGTCGGGAATACCCTGAGCGCCCTATTGTTGGTGCCGGCGCGCTGATGATTGAAAATGGAAAACTTTTGCTTATCAAGCGGGGAGCTAAGCCGGGACAGGGCAGATGGAGCATTCCAGGCGGCATCGTGGAGCTAGGTGAACGAGTTCAGGACACCATTGTTCGAGAAGTAAAAGAGGAATGTGGCTTGGACATAGAAGTGGAAGGGCTCATGGACGTTTTTGACAGCATTACGCGAGACAAGAAAGGTCGTATCCAATATCAATTCGTCGTAGTCAACTTTCTAGCTAAGATTAGGGGTGGAATCCTGAAAAACGCAGACGACGTGCTTGAAGCCCGATGGGTTCAACTGAACGAAGTGGAAGAATACAACCTTACAAACTCGTTTCGAGCTTTTTTCCAGAAACATCACGAAACGTTGAAGCATCTCTCTTCTTCCAGATGACGGCTATCAGTGAGACATCATCTTATCTTCATACTTCTTAAGGTACCTTGTGGCTTCCGAGACATCCATGAAGAGTTTACTGACCCGTTCCACATCTTTAATCGTAACATCCTTTCGTTTGGCACTCTTTGCGTTTTGAGCAGCTAAGCTCAGCAGCTGAACCGAGAATCGCAGCGAGGTCTTGGCTCCAACCTGCGTGATCTTTTCCAGCGCGTTGTCTTTAATGTTAATCTTCTCCTCTTTAGATCGTATTTTCAGGATTTCGCGAATGCTGTCGGCGTCATATTCTTCAGTTCCGATGATTACCGAGCGGTCAACGAGACCAAGAGGAAAGATTCGCAATATGTTAGAGACCTTAGTTTTGAAGAAACTCTTACCCTTGCGCGCATCAAACATTTCAAAATGCTGAAATTACGCCCGCAAAAAACTTAAAATAGATAAAACCTAGCTGTTGTGACTTGTTGGTTTTAGTATGAGGATACTCGTATTGGGCTATGGAAATATCGGTTCTGTTTTGGCAACGGATCTGGCTGAAAGCATGTCTTCAACCGAAGTGGTTATCGCTGGCAGGCACCGAGAGAAGGCTGAAAAAGCGGCGACTGCTATCTGCAGAGAAAACGTCACTGGGGTTCAACTGGACGCGCATAACTACCATGGACTCGTCAATACCATGAAAAAGTTTGACATAGTGATAGGGGCTCTGCCGGGGAACCTTGGTTATCGATCGGTTAAAGCTGCTATTGACGCAGAGGTGGATATGGTGGACCTCTCTTACATGCCAGAAAACCCTCTCACGTTAAACGAAGATGCCGTTAAAGCTGATGTGACGATTGTACCTGACTGCGGAGTAGCACCTGGACTAAGCAACCTGCTTGTAGGTCGTGCCATCAGTAAACTCGACCAGGTTGAGAATATTAACATAATGGTTGGCGGTCTTCCAGAGGTGCCAGTTCCCCCGCTAGGTTACACAATAACATGGTCTATAGAGGGTCTCATTGACGAGTATACTCGGAAGGCAAAGATAGTTGAAAACGGCGAAGTGGTGGAAATAGAAGCATTAACAGGACTGGAAGAGATTGAATTTCCAGGCGTTGGCAAACTTGAGGGTTTCTATACAGATGGACTTAGAACGTTGCTTCACACGGTAAAGGATGTTAAGAACATGTGGGAGAAAACGCTCAGGTATCCGGGACATATTGAGAAGATAAAGCTACTAAAGACGTTAGGCTTTTTTGATGAAAATCCAATAGAGGTAGAGAACGCCCGCTTGTCCCCGCGAAAAGTTACGATTAAACTCTTAGAGGAGAAACTTCAAAGACCTGAGATCAAGGATATATTGGCGATGAAAGTGGAAGTAAGCGGGGTAGCGGATGAGTTAAAAAGATGCTACGTTTACCATCTCCTAGACCGTTATGATCAGAAACATGGAGTAACAGCGATGGCTAGAACCACAGCTTACCCTGGCTCAATCTTAGCCCAGTTGATATCCCAAAAAGTCTTAGAAGAAAAAGGCGTTATCCCCCTAGAAGAGCTTGGGAAAAAAGAGAAGATTTTCAGTAAGATACTCGCTAAACTGGAGAAACGGCAAGTCAAAATCACGGAAAGCCTACATTAGCTAATGTGTGCACCATAGATATTCTTATGTTTTTTCGCTTGTCTTAGATTGTCAAATTGAGAATATCCTAGTTTTCATATACGCACAGTACGCATGAGAATTTGAGCAAGACCTCTAACGATAATCGATAACCCTACTACAACGATGAAACCAGCCAGAAAACCAAACCAAACAACCGATTCAGTCAGCAAAAGACCCACAAAGAAAGACAGCCCAAGCCAAAAGACGAAGCTGGAGACTGTTCCAGCCTTGTCGCTTATTGAAGAACCGAAAACAAACCGCAAAGCCAGAACTACAATTTGAAACAAACCGTAACCAACAGAGAACTGTTGAAATGCGCCGTATACGACTGTGTGACTCCTTTCAGATTTTGGGGCGGGCAGATAAACGTTTGGAAATGCCTCTTTAAGACGGAAGTCTTGTATGAAGGCAACGACTGCATCTTTGAGACCTGGGGTGTTGAGCCAAATGAACCCCACTAGGATGAGGAAGAAACCAAAGGAGATGAGACCAATTTTTCGCGAAACCCACTTGCGCTTCAAAGTCACCAAATACCTTTCTCTTGCCGTTGGCTTATAGATGCTGTATTTATCCCTTTTAAATGCTTACAACTCAACCGAAAAAGTCAGCATGTTTAAGTGCCAAGTGGCTCAGTTGAAGAACAGTCGGGTTTGCCCCATTGTTTGCACATCTAAAGCGCGCACTTTGACAACTATTGGAAAGTCTTTTACAACCCTGCCTAAAAGAAGGCAATACTGAGGCGGCAAATCTCGTGCTAAAGACTTGACCGTTTCCGAATCCACCTTGGCTGCTCTGCTCACGGTTTCCAAGTCATGCTCACTGGTGAAGTTGAAGAGGAAGATGTTGTCGACTTGGCGGTAAATATTCTCTCGTATGGTGTCAGGCTGGTTGGTGACAAAAGTTGTGAAGACACCGAAATGTCTCATGCGAGTGACGATGTCGTTCCAATAGGTTTCCCTCAGATAGAGAT
>Ga0114925_10001811_pt1 | contig 10708 bp, 14 predicted proteins | sample SumtaG_2_FD_87287 | JGI IMG/M metagenome (GOLD analysis project Ga0114925, IMG submission 87287) | Deep subsurface microbial communities from Indian Ocean to uncover new lineages of life (NeLLi) - Sumatra_00607 metaG | ecosystem: Environmental > Aquatic > Marine > Oceanic > Sediment | place...
ACCGAACACGGCTGCGATAGAACAGAACTTCTCGCTTCGAAGAAACAGGAACTACAGACTGGCATTCAAATACCTGAATTCAGCACTTTTAAAACACGCTGAATTCATGCTGTGGAATAGTGATCTGAATGTATCCCTAAAGGCCGACGGGACTTGGGTAGGTGGTCTGGCTTATGAAAAGTTGGCCAATGTTTTGGCATGGACTGACTATTCGCTTGATTTCACAAGCCATCCGGACTTTGCAAATTACAAGCTTTATTTGGGGAATTTCGCAGCCGCATCCTCATCGATTTACTTTGATAACGTGGGAATTCTGACCGCTGGAATAGCAGCTTTAATCTCTGATATCACAGAAGGGCTTTTTCCTCGTGGCTACAACAACATCCAAGTCATAGGGACGATGGGCGAGAGCGGAGCAGTACCCGAGGCGATAAAACAGGCTGCGGTCATACTTGCTAAATGGGAGAACGATCCGACTCTCTATACCTACATGGGGCTGAAAAAGAGCGAAAAGATTGGCGACTACTCTTACACGAATCTCGCTGCAAGCGAGGGAGACGTGTTGACGGGAATCATGGAGGCCGATACGTACTTGCGATTGTATGTGAAGCGGAAGCCGATAGTGCTGGCTCCATGAGTTGCGAACTCTGCGAACTGAAGCACCTGACGCGCTGGTACTGGTCCTCGAAGGCATTCGTCATCTGCGACTGTCTGACGTGCGGGACACCGATGGTCGTGTTCCGCAAGCACAGGCCCGATACGAAGCCAGTATTCGAGCAAGGCACGGAGGAGGTGTGTCGCTGGCTTTTCGGAACGCGGTTCCGCAGATTCCGGAAGGAGGCACGGAAGATAAGAGACCACTGTCACTGGCATGTCCTGCTGGAGGATAAATGAAGCTCGACGATTCGAACATACCGGGTAAGGAGAAGTTCCCGTTCCCTGCCGAGCAACTTTCGAACCGTTTCCTTTACGAGGTGTTGCCCGACAGGAGCTGGAAGGGCAAGCCGTGCATCGTGGTGGGTGGTGGCCCGAGTCTCTGCGACTTCGACTGGGAATTACTGCGTGGATGGCGCGTGATAGGCGTGAATCGCGTCTATGAACGCTTCGACCCGACCATCCTATTTTCCATGGACACGCGGTTCCTGCGCTGGATCATGGAAAAAAAATATGGAGATAAAGCGAGAAAGAAATTCATGGAGTCGAAGGCCTACAAGGTCTGGCTCTGCACCTACAACTGCAAGCTCCCGCCTGAGATATATATTGTGAAAGTCTGGGAGAATTACTCGCGAGGATTCCGCGCCTTCCCCGACACGATGCGGAATGGCATCGGGCATGGCAACAACTCAGGCTACGGTGCGCTAAACCTAGCTGTTTGCCTGGGGGCGAACCCCATATACCTGCTGGGCTTCGATATGCACTACGTGAGACCAGATCCGACGGATGTAATGAAACGCCACACTCATTGGCATGAGGGCCATCCCCAGCCGCATCGTCCCGACACGGTAGCGAAGTTCATCCAGTACTTCTTGCTTGCGATGGTGCGTACGAAGGAGCTGGGTGTCGAGGTCGTAAACCTCAACCCCGGCAGTACGCTACCCTATTTCCCGAAGAGGCCGCACCAGGAGGTGCTGCATTGAGGCAAGGAAAGAAATGGGGCTACATAACCGAATTCTTCCGGAATTCAATGGTCTCGGCCCATCATCTTGAGATTAAAAAGGGCGGACATTGCTCTGAGCATATCCACAAGCACAAGTACAATCTTTTCTATGTTATATCGGGCAGGCTGAAAATAACCATCTGGCGGGAGAATGAGGTCGAAGACATGACAGTTTTGACAGCAGGCCAGACCTCAGCCGTTTCGCCCGGCTTTTATCACAAGTTCGAGGGGCTGGAGGACACGGAGTGTATCGAAGTGTACCAAGTCCTGCTGATCGAGCCCGACATAGAGCGTCGGACACAGGGAGGCCCTGGGAAATGAAGGTCGCCATATTCTCAAGAACGCCTCTCGCTGCAGCTCCTTGGGAGCTCTACAAAGCGTTGAAGAAGTACACGGCGGTCGAACCGAGCCTCATCAATGGGAGTGCCCGCTATAGGGACGGCCGGTCATTCCCCTACCATCTGCTTCTAAGCTCCCCGAACGGACATGCTATGAGGGTCATCCAGGAGAGCGAACTCTGGCATGTACACAATTATCTTGTACCCCAGCTCATCATACTCAAAAAGGACCACAAGGTAGTGGCGCAGTTTCACTCCCTCCCGCGACTAGGCAACTGGAAACAGCTTATGGATTTTGCCGATGTGAGCTATACGATACGTCAGCCGAATCAGGAGGAGGAATACAAAGAATTGAAGGCATTGCCCAACATAATAGATCCCGACGAGTATCGCCCAAGAAGGAGGAAGCCGCCCGTGAAGATCGCCTTCGCACCATCGACGCGTGCTCCGATAGGACATCCGGGAAGCAAAGGCTATGCCCAAGTCAAGGTGGTACTCGACAGTGTGGCCCGGAAGAGGGACGTGGAGATTGTGTGGATAGAGTACAGGCCCTACGAGCAGAATCTGGCACTCAAGCAGCGGTCGCAGATTCTGATAGATGATGTCGTGACGGGCAACTGGCACCGGACATCGCTTGAGGGCATGTGCTTCGGTTGTGCCGTGCTGAACAAGGTAATGAAATCGCCTTTCGTTTATGCGACGTTCAACACGCTGGAGGAGAGGCTATTGTGGCTCGTGGACAATCCTGCGATATTGAATGACTTTCAGGAACGCTCCCGGCTCTGGGTACTCCAGCACTGGCATGCGATGGACCTGGTGAAGGAATATGTCAAGGTTTACAAAGGGGTGCTGTAGTGAAGCATATAGACTTAATCATCCCGACACGGAATCGGTGGGACAAGCTCCAGCGGTGCCTGCGGTCGATACCCCAGACACTGCCTCAAATTGAGCTGAATATCATCATAATTTGCGATGGGGATAGAGAGACATGCCGAAAGCTTTTCGAGAGCAATGACTCGCAGATAAGTCAGGTCATATTCGTCCGCAAACACAGTGGCTCGGTCTACTGCAGGAATCTGGCGACGCAGTGTGCGGAGGATGTGGTGCTTTACGCGACAGACGACATAGAGTTCAAACTCGGAGCGATAGAGGCGGCGGTAGAGGCGATGCACAAGTACTACCCCGACGGCGACGGCATAGTGGGATTCAATCAAGTCGGAGGCAAAGGCTTCTCGAAAGCCGGAGTCGCGCTTATTGGGCAGAAATTCCTGCAACGCTATCCGAACCGCAAGCTCTTCTATCCGAAATATTTCCACTTCTCATGCCAAGAGATAGAACGGCTGGGCAATCATCTGAGAAGAATCCATTTAGAGGAGAAGGCACAGCTCATACACTATCATCCGAGCTTCGACCGTAATGAGGTGGATGAGACGCACAGAGAGGCGAGAACACGAAGGCAGGCGGACCTCAAAATATCGCTTTCCCGCAGAGAGAAGCATGAGATATGGGGGTTGCGGAACGATGAATAGAGCACTTATAGACATTGGAGAACTCGGCTGGAGCATGTACGTGCATGCCCACATACGCTGGCTCAAAAAGAACACCGATGACTCGATAGCTGTCATAACGTATCCTGATCGGAGATGCCTCTATGAGGGGCTAGTGGATATCGTGCAATCCGTTCCTTCCGGATTCTATACAGCCTTCAACATAAAGGCACAGAATTGTCTCGGAATACAGAAAATATTATCTAGTACGATAAAAGTATATTTTATGCCCCATCTTCCAAATGGCTATAGGATACCCGATGATTTCGTTTTAGGTTGTGGATGGCACTTCGGGGATCGTCTTGATTTCGCCCCATACAAATACGCTAAAAGATTAACCGGCAAATCAGAATTGCTCATTTTCCCTCGCTATCGGACCGGAGGCTGGTACAGCTTCAGGAATCTCAGGGAGTCTTTCTATGTCGAACTCATAAAGCGGCTCTGCGATGAGTATCCGAGTTTCAACATAAGAACAATCGGAACAACAATGGGCGCTTATAACATCAATGTTGATAAGGCGAACTACATAAACTATGTGGGCAAAGGCGATGGGCTGCAGGATATGATAGATCGCTGCCAGTTGGCCGTGGCAGCCACAGGAAGCCAATCGGGGCCGGTTAAGATCGCTCTACTGCAGGGAGTGCCGACCTATATAATAGGCCATCAGCGCGAGCGGCATATCGGGAGAGAGAACTGGATGAAGACAGAAGCCGAATTTTATCAGGTGCAGAATAAGGACTACAGCAAATATGATGCAGACGAGTGCATAGAGGCTATCATCTCGTTCATTAAATCTAAAGGAAGGATAAAGCGATGATGGTTCTCCTGCTTTTCCCGATGTATGACAAGCAGACAGGCCCTGCGATAAAGCGGGCTTTTGAGAATTTAGGACACGAGGTCTATGCCATAGATGCGAAACAAGAGCCAAGCAACTCATATGCCATGAGCCTTCAGGTATCACCTGATCTTGTGTTCTGCTCAAGGACAAAAGAGCTCGCGGGGCAAGTGGTGCAGATAAAACAGCGGTTCCCGAACGCCAAGACCTGCGTATGGAATGTCGATACAAAATATGACATAAATGAATGGAGCCATCTCTTCCCGCTCATCAGGGCATGCGACTATTATTTCGTCGTTGCCGACAAACTGATTCCGCAGTGGCGGACAATCAATCCAAATACGCATTGGCTCCCACAGGGCCTACAGGATGAGGTCTATGACAGATCGGGAACCCTTACCGAAGATGATGTGAATAAATACGCTTGCGATGTTTCTTTCGCTGGATCATGCACAGGTCATCACAAGATGCGTACACCTTATCTCGAAGCGATTGAGGGGATGGGAATAGATTTCAGACGGTGGGGATGTCTCGGTATGCCGAGGGTCTACAATGAGGAACACAACAAGATGGTTGCCCTGTCGAAAATCAACCTTGCCTGCTCAGGTTGGCCTGAGAACGGGAGATACTCATCGGTCAGGAATTACAAGATACTGGGTGCCGGAGGATTCCTTCTGGAACTCTATAGGGAAGGGACATACGATATTTTCCCGCCAGATACGCTTGACTGCTATTCGACAACACAGGAGTTGGCGAAGAAAGTGCGGTATTGGCTTGACTACAAAAAAGAGAGAGAAGAGATGGCCGAGAGAGGATACAGATGGGCGCATACAAATGCGACATACACGCATAGGATTAGAATGGCACTAGATTACATGGGAATGAAATCATGAGACTTCTGATGGTAACGCGTGCCGACGAGAGCGTTTCGGCCTATACGAAATATACGCATCCGATATTGAGGAGATATGCTGAGAAATGGGGAGCACAATTCAAGGTATTGGACAATCCGCTAAAAGGACATCAATGTTGGCGGATATTAGAGATTTATGACATTTTCGGAGAATATGACCGAATATTCCACATAGATTCCGATGTGGTGATAAATAAAGATTGCCCAGATATGTTCGACCTTGTGCCATACGATACAATCGGACTGGTATTTGAGGATAAGGGGTCAAGGCTCAAAAGTAGGCATTTGCGGATAATGCAAATAAAACAGAAACTTGGTGGCAACAACTTTCGGTGGGTCTCTGGCTACTTCAACATGGGGGTCTTCCTTGTTTCCAAGATACATCGTGATATGTTCAAGAAGATTGACGGCCAAGCTTGGGAGATGGACGATGGGTTTGAACAGACTCAAATGAACTATCAGATGATGAAACTTGGATACAAGTATGTCGACCTCGGGTATAAATTCAACCACATGTCGATGTTCTCTGAGAGGTGGCACGGAAAGCGTTCAAGATTCAATTCTCATATCATACATTATGCAGGCGGTGGAAAATTCCGAGACAAAGGCGATCGGACAATGGCACAACTAATAAAAGACGATATAGCGAGGATTTACGGCCAATGAGATACGACGAGGATTATTACTACAATCTTTTGAGGATACAGACTGAGCATGCGCAGAAGATTGCTGATATTCGATGGGAATTCGTTCGGGAATGCAATGCACGGTTCGTACTCGACTATGGCTGTGGCGTGGGATTCTTCAAGGCATTTGCACCACAGGGCATACAAATCGATACCTATGATATTGGACCTTATGTGATGACGGGAATAAAAAGGAATAAATATGATCTCAGTTGCTTCTGGGATGTTATTGAACATGTGGATTGGGAGAAAAGACCGGATATGGGGATGGAAAAAGTCTTTGCAGTAAGCAAATATGTGGCTATCAGCCTGCCGATTATGCCAGAAGAAAAGAAACTAAAAGAATGGAAACATTGGAAACCCAAGGAACATCTTGTCCGATTTAAAAGCATTGACCGTGTCATTTCATTCTTTAAAAAAAGAGGATTCAAATTAATAAAAATGGAGGACATAGAGAATCCACCGAGAGAGGATATTTATAATTTTCTATTCAAGAAGGCATCTTCATGAAAAGAGCTTTGGTATGTTACTGGCATGGGCTTGGCGATGTGATAATGCTCACGCCTCATCTTAGATACCTCTATAAGCAAGATTATATCATAGACCTTATGTGCAGGGCTGAGGTGAGAGAGTCTAAACTACTGGATGAGTGTCCGTATGTGGGTAAATTGATAGAGATACCGAATCCCTGGCAGTCACCAAAGTACGGATTTACAGGGCAGATGAACAGAAATTTAGCTCTTTTCCAGGAATTGAGAGGTAGATATGATTGGTCAGGGGCAAGCCCCCATAGGCTGCATAAGAAAATAGCGGGTATACACAAGATAGACATGACAAGCAAGGAGCTGGGAATAGAGATCAAGGATAAAAAGCTTGAAGTATTTATTCCTCATTCAATAGAGAAAAGGGCTGACTCTGAGATTAAGGGGGATTACATATTCATTCACCGCCTGTGCAGATGGCATCCCTATCATACTTGGGATCCTGATGGATGGATAGATGCCAACCTGCCATCACTGGAAAAAATCTACACGGACAAAGACGGCGAGACCACAAAGTTCGACAATATAAACACTATCTTTATGCTGGCGAAACGGGCGAAGCATCGGGTTCTTGCCTCATCAGTGCTGGTGCCAGCATGCGATGCGATGGGTTGCGTTATCGATGCCATAAACTACGGCCGTTCAGATCACAAGGTCTGGCCGCTTGATCAATCGCGAGTACTTCATATAAGGGAAGCAGGAAAATGGATAAGATGACGATACAAGAAGAGCTTAAAGACATCTTTAAAAGATTTGGCCTAACCGTAGCTCAGGTTCAAGCTAGATTGTCTGAAATCGGAATGGCTGATTATGGTCAGTATCTTACCCATCCGCCAAAGAGATGCTGGGCGCAGGATGTTTATTTCGCCATGGCCTCTTTGGTTTTAGAAGATGCAAAATTTATTCTTGAGATAGGAACATCGCGGGGAGACCGTACTATAGTACTTTCAAAGTTATTTCCAAATAGTACGGTTTATACCATTGATGTCGGTCCAAAAGACCCCCTATGGAACCAGTCGTGGAGAAGTAGACATCCAGATAACATTGCTATTTGTGATAGTCGCTTGAATTGCGGAAATATCAAATTCATAGAAAGCAACAGTTTTTTTCTGCCGGGGTTAGAATTGCCAGAAAAATTCAGCTTTATTTATGTCGATGGCGATCATACATATCCCGTGGTGGCTTCTGACATCTCATTCGCCTATAGCCATTTGAGAAAAGGAGGATTTTTATTTATGCATGATTACGAAGTAAAACGAGTATGTCTTGATGTCAGCCATGCGGTCAATTGGATGCGGAAGCGCATAGAGGAGAAAGTGTTGGAATTTCCGATGGTCATAAGTAATAGCAATAAGAATTCAAACCTGAAAATGGCTTGCATCGTAAAGGAATGAAATTGAGTCAGATGAAGATAATAGTATCAACATGTGATCGATATCTTCATATTTTAAGAGGGTTTGCATATATGTTCAATAAGCACTGGTCCTCTGATGCCGAAGTGACGGTTCTTGGCTACGGCATTCCGCCTTTTGAATTGCCGGATAATTTTAAATTCATATCTCTGGGGGAGCAGGAAAAATATGGCAGGGATTGGACAAGCGCTCTGATTCCTTTCTTCGAGCAATTGCCTGATGAATATTTCGTATTATTACTTGATGATTTTTATATCTCAAATATAGACAAATCTTTACTGCAGAAGGCCGAAAGATATGCAGCAGATGGTGTTGAGAAGATTCATCTCACAAACTTTTGTGGCCGGACTTTTAAAGAGGAGAAAGATGTTAATTTTAATACTTGGGAACAAGATGCTAACTACCGCCTGTCTCTTCAGCCGAGTATTGTCAGGAGGGATTATTTCCTCAAATACTTGAAGCCGGGGAAAACCGTATGGGAATATGAGCTTCAATCGGCCTCAATGAATGACGGTGCTCAAATATTAGTGTCCAAAAAGAATATTGTTTTTTATTCCAATTTTATGACCAAAGGAAGAATTTCGGATTCTACGCAAACATCTAAGATAAAAGAAGAGGACTTGATTGCGATAAAACAATTGGTGAGGCTAGGTTAATGATTCCGCTCATGAAAAGTGCCTTTCTGAAAGAACAGGAGACAAAAAAGAGGCTGAGTGAATTCATCCTTCATACTGGCAGGTTGAGCATGGGTGAGCAGTGTGCTGAGTTCGAGAAGGAATTCTCAGCTTTCCAGGGTGCCGATGAAGCTGTTCTCTTCAATAGTGGCGCTAGCGCGAACCTCGCGATGATCCAGGCATCGAAGAATCTCGGATTGCTCAAGGATGGCGATAAGGTCGGATTCTCGGCATTGACCTGGGCCACGAATGTTATGCCCCTAATCCAACTCGGACTGGAGCCAATTCCCATCGACTGCTGGCCAAGAACCCTGAATGTCATGTCGCATAATCTCGTAGAACGATTGGCGAAAGTGGAGATCCAGGGACTCTTTATCACCAACGCATTGGGTTTTGCTGGGGACTTGGATGCCATTAAGCAAATCTGTGAAGAAAGAAATATCTTCTTCATTGAGGATAATTGCGAAGCCCTGGGAACAGAACTCAACACTGGAATGACGGGAAGCTTCGGGGTGATGGCGAGCTTCTCATTTTATGTTGCCCATCACATGTCTACTATCGAGGGTGGAATGGTATGCACAAGCGACAGTGAATTAGCAGAGATGCTTAGGATTGTTCGGGCTAATGGCTGGGACCGCAATCTTAATAAAAATCAGAAAGAGAAGTGGCGCACAAAATATCTCCTATCGGATTTTGATGCGAAGTACACATTCTACGATCTCGCTTATAACCTCCGTCCGACTGAAATCACCGGATTTCTCGGATGCTGTCAGCTCAAATATCTGAAGGATGCTATTGCCATAAGGGAAGATAACTATATCGTGCTGGAGGCGGCAGTTGAGAACAATTCCGATCTAGTTGAACTCGACCGTTCTCACATATCATTCCTCTCAAACTTTGCGTTCCCTGTGCTGTGCAGGAGTCCAGAGATAAGGGATAAGTATATCGCCCGATTCATTGATTCGGATATCGAAGTGCGCCCCATGATTGCAGGTAATATACAGAAACAGCCGTTCTATAGGAGATACATTGCCGAGTCATATAGCCTTTCTGGGGCGAATAAGATCCACGAGTGCGGTTTCTATTGCGGGAATTATCCAGAATTGACCGAGATTGACATCAAGATTATTCGTAACTGCCTGGATGGCGGGGGGAAATAGGATGCGAGATGAGAGGATTCTCATCACAGGAGGCACTGGTTTCTTGGGCAGGACCGTGGTCGCAAGATTCAACGGAAAAAAAATTCGGAGCATCGGCAGAGAAGATGCGGATTTGAGAAATTCTAGAGCGGCAACTTTCTGTACAGAGGGGGTCGATATTGTGATTCATCTTGCAGCCGATTGTGGAGGCATAGAGTACAACAGGAAGAATCCCGCTAGCCTGTTTTGCAACAACATGATGATGCTGCTGAATATTCTAGAGGCTTGCCGAATAAATACCATAAAGAAGGTTGTGTTGATTGGCTCTACTTGCGGATACCCGAAATCGATTTATGTCCCGTTCCGGGAGAAATTCCTATGGGACGGCTATCCAGAGGATACGAACGCCCCCTATGGGCTGGCGAAGCGGGACGCTCTGATGATGGCACAATCGTACCGAAAGCAATATGGGATGAATGTCATCTATCTGTTGCTCGCCAATCTCTACGGGGAGTACGACCATTTCGATGATGAGAGGTCTCATGTGATTCCGGCCATGATTAAACGGTTCGTCGAGGCAAAGGAAAGAGGGAAGGAGAACGTCGTCCTCTGGGGAACTGGCATCCCGACCCGGGAGTTTCTTCATGTCGAGGATGCGGCAGAGGCGATATTCCTGGCGACAAAACTATATGACAAGCCAATGCCGATAAACATCGGGACAGGCCTTGAGATAACGATCAAGAGGCTGGCAGAAACCATAAAAGGGTTTGTCGGATATGGAGGCAAGATTATCTGGGATGACTCCAAACCAGACGGCCAGTTGCGTCGTTGTCTGGAGGTAACAAAAGCAAAGGAGTATTTTGATTTTGAGGCGAAGATTCCGCTAGAGGAAGGGCTCAAGAGGACGGTTTCCTGGTATCTTGCGAACAGGATAGAGAGATGAAAAGAGCATTAATCACCGGCAT
>Ga0114925_10001812_pt1 | contig 10707 bp, 11 predicted proteins | sample SumtaG_2_FD_87287 | JGI IMG/M metagenome (GOLD analysis project Ga0114925, IMG submission 87287) | Deep subsurface microbial communities from Indian Ocean to uncover new lineages of life (NeLLi) - Sumatra_00607 metaG | ecosystem: Environmental > Aquatic > Marine > Oceanic > Sediment | place...
CCAAGATGATACTAGCGATACATAAGTAGGACCATCAAAAAAACATGCGCGAAGGTATAATCACTACATTGTAATAGAACCTATCCAAACATACTGAATAGGATTTTTTGCTATGTAGAAACTACTTGCATCAAATCATCATAGAAAGAATTTGATTTTTTGGGTTATTGCGATTTGTACTCACTTTTGCTAAATTTACATACTCTGACTTAATCTGCAGATAATATTATAGTGAAGATACATATAAAGAAGTGAAATGTCCTAACTGTGGTAGCGAAAAGACACGGAGGATTTTCACCTCTCCCCATATTGAAGGTGAAACCGTTGCAGGATCAGGATTTGGGAAAAGCTGAATCTCCCCAGGTAGGTCAGTGGTTATGAAAAGAATGACGCGAGATTTACAAATCAAAGCGGACAAATATAATAAGGGCGGTGAAACCGTGACTTACAAACTCTTGATTTTCACGTGCTATGGCGGATGTGCAACAGGTGTTGGTGCATCCAAAGCTTGTATCAGGATATGGGAGCAAAATCCAGATGATGTGAAAATTGGATGTCTTCCTGCTGTGATTGTGCCATGGAAGTTTAATGAAATTATGAAGAAATCAGCGAAGCGGATTTTGATAGATGCCTGCGGTGTACAATGTGGTAAAAAGCTTTTTAAGAAGGAGGGAATGTCAGTAGACCGTTACATCGAGCTTACCTCGACTCTAGGTCTCAAAAAGACAAAGAAATTACCTTCAGAGGATTTAGAGAAGGGGATTTATAAGATTGTCCAAAAAGAAGTAAATACCCTTTTAGGAAAGAATTTATTACAGGAGGAAAAGACAGGAAAGGAATTGTTAATAGCTTTTGGCACGGACGATGGTGAGAATTTGAACAATGATCATGTAGGAATGGCCAAATATTTCTATGTTTACAAATTCATCAATAATAAAGAAGTGCTTATTGAAAAAAGAAAGAATGTAGCGTTCAAAGGTAATGAATCAATAAAACATGGAGACCCAAAGAAAGCCAAGGCTACATATTCTGTTTTGGAAGGTATAGACGTTCTTGTGGGCAAAAAATTCGGCCCTAATATTACCAGGTTGCTTAGGAAATTTGTCTGTGTAGTAGCGAGGACGCAGAGCTTCAGCAATGCGATTGAAGCTGTTCACAGCAACATGGGCAGAATAGTGGAGGAGAAGAATAAGGAGGGAGATAGGAAACATATCGTGCTATAAGCATAGGCGGGAGGATATAAGTATATATATAGCCTCACTAGTGTCAGGTTATAACTCAAATAATTTCAATTGTTTTGACATATTGATATTAATCAAGTTACTTGTAAATTAAATTTCATTTTCCGGATACCAGTGATGTCAGATGGCGAAAATAGTAAAGAATGGTTAGGGGTTTTTAGCAAACTCCAAAAAGAAATTCTTAAAAATTAGGAGAAAGTATGCGAAAAGTATTTTTAGATGAGTATGTTCCTCAGGTATGGAAATTATATCTTGAGCAAGCTGAAGAAGCAGTAAAAGATGGGGCTCTCTCGAATAAAATTAAAGAACTTATAGCTATGGGTGTTGCAATTGCCGCACATTGTGAGCCTTGTGTAAAAATCCATATCAGAAGAGCAATAAAAGTAGGTGCCACTGCCAAGGAAATCGCTGAAGTGGTTGGGGTTGTTGTGATGTTGTGCGGAGGTACGGCAGAGATATGGGCAAGAAGGTTAGTTGAAAATGAGATAAAGGAATTGAGAATATATTAGGGACTAAATAAAAAACTCATCCATGACGAAGACTTCCATAATCTTATCCTGGTAGTTTTCTAATATAATATTTATTTTCTTTATATTCTGTTTCTATCAATTTATTTTCTTTGATCAACTTTTTAACAATATTCCAATCTTTCCCGGCTTTTGTTAAAAGGTTATTCACGCCCTCCTTCCTCATGGGATGTACAGATACAATACTTAACAAATGTGGGTTCACCATCAGGAACAAAAGTTAGATAATCTATAGACTCTTGGTTTTCTTTGGCTCTTTGGATTTTTCTCTTTACAACCTCCACAACTTTCTCCGGTTTATAAAATGTTTGTCTTTTAATCTGCATATTCAGGGTTCTTCCAAGTTGACAATATATACATGAATATGTGCAAATTTTCGGTGGAATATTGTTTATTCCAATACTCTGCCCTAAACGCCTGGAAGGCACAGGACCATAAGCTATCATCATTTTTTCATCAATCATATATTTACTCCTCTATTTCTTTAAACTGGCCATTCCTGTTGGTTGTAAACCGCGTCCCAGAACATATATTCATATCTGCTCGCGGCAATAAATACAGATTTTAATTTTTCATATGAAAATCCTTCTCCTGCATTGTTGGCCAGCATTTTTATCTTTTCCACCAGACTGAGGTAAGAATTTGTTCCATACACCTCTCCCCAGTCTTTGTATAGTTGATTTTTATTGGTGCTCAACATCTCTCTGTGGTGGTCCGCGATTTCCGCATAGGACCAGAAACAGGGGAGAACCGAAGTTATAGCTTCGGCATAGGATTTCAAGGAACTTGTAGAAAGAAGAAAGCTGGTGTATGACACACTTACAGGGATTGGCTCTATCACAGAGGCATCTTGTAGGGTATACCCAAGTCTTCTTAGGAACTCTATATATCCATCGAATTCACTTTTTGCTTCCAGGTTGAGTATGTCAATGACCTCTCTCATGGCTTCTACCGATGGGGTCCTGGAAGCAATAATACCAAAGTTCTTCATGGCTGTAATAAGATATTGATAATCCTGTAGGATATAGAATTTGAACTTATTAAGGGGCAAATCCCCTTTATACAATTCCACTACAAAGGGGTGTTCGATTATTTTTTTCCAGATGGCATTGGCATCTTTTCTGAGCCTATCAACCACTTTCATGGTCTTTTCCCCTGAACTACGATGAAATCACCTTTTTCATAGCCTTCCACCGGCTTTTCTATTTCTTCATTGGTGTACTTAGGATGTTTAGTCAGCGTTTGTACATATTTTATATCTATAAAACCAGCCTTCTGTAATAAAGTGGTTACCTCTGCTGTGGAAAGCCAGTGAGTTCCTCGAATAAATTTGACAGGATAAGGATGTTTCGGTGAGATCGCAAAGTCATGTTGGCCATGAAGATATGCCAAATCATACATCATGGCATAGGAACCTTCTCTCGTTAAAAACGAAACCACAATGTATCCTCCTGGCTTGAGAATGCGGAATGCCTCTTGGACTGCCTGCTGAGGGTCTTTCACATAGCTTAGAACAGTGCTCAGCAATACTGTGTTAAACTGCTCATCAGGAAAGGGAACATTCTCGGCGGTTCCAATCTTCACTTCGATTCCTCTTTCTCTCGCCCGCTCAGCCATCTTCTCCGCAGGTTCAACACCGTATTTGATTCCCAGCTTGGAAGCAAACAACCCGCTTCCAACCCCGATACTTATGGCGTTTTCTGGGTTTTTCAAAAAATGTTTTTCTGCGAGCAGTTCTGATTCAAAAATAACCCTATTTTTGTCAAACCAGGCATCAAAGTCCTCGACGGCCTCTTCAAAGGCAGAGGATTTTAGAGGTTCTATTTTATGATAGAGAGGACCGCTCCCTTTTCCAATATCATCGGGTGCATCTTGTATGGCTCTGGTGACATAATCTTTTGCAGCTTCGACGGCGTTATGGACGCTCATCCCCTTGGATAAACAAGCGGTTATGGCAGCAGAAAATGTACAGCCTGTTCCATGTGTATTCACCGTATCAATTTTAGCTGCTTTGAAATAATCGTATGTATTTCCGTCGAACAAAATATCGATGGCCTCTTCTTCATGGAGATGACCTCCTTTTAGAAGCACAAAATCAGGCCCTTTCCCCTGAATAATTTCAGCGGCCCTTTTGGCATCCTCTATACTTTCGATTTGGCTGCTACTGATTATTTCTGCCTCAAACACATTGGGAGTAACCAGAAAAGTTACAGGTAAAAGATCCTTTACGAGTGATGTTTCTGCATCTTTCTGCAAAAGACGGTCACCACTTTTGGCTACCATAACAGGATCCACCACCAACTGTTTTATCCCATATTTTTTAATTCTGTCCACTATTATCTCTATTATCTCTTTGTTGGAAACCATCCCTGTCTTTACACCGTTGATTCCAATGTCTTCCATGACAGCGTCAATCTGGGCGCCAACTATGTCAGGTGGGACATCATGGACAGCGTATACCCCTCTCGTGTTTTGCGCGGTTACAGAAGTCAACACCGACATTCCAAAAACATTAAACGAATGAAATGTTTTTAAATCAGCCTGTATACCTGCTCCTCCCCCTGAGTCAGACCCTGCAATGGTGAGAGCCTTCCCCTCATAATTCATTTTTTTTCCTTCTGAACTGCCCAAGTTTAAATATTATAGTTAAATTACAACAAGCTTTCAAAGGGAAATTCATGAAAAAAGCATATAAGCAATGAGCCTCAATATTGGAAATCAGAACATGAAAGATCAGCGGTGGAGCCGCTGTGGAATGGTTTGTAGATTTTGCCATTAAGACTGGTTTAGAAGTATAGATAGGGCCTCGGTTTTCTGAATCTCTTATTGTCCGGTTCTAGGTAAGTTCAAAGGAACATGGCAATTTGATGAAATATAGCCTATATTTAAGAATGAAAAAGGAGCCAGCACGATGACATGGTTTTCATCTTTACATCCCATTGTACAAGCGCTTATCGCAACCCTTTTTACGTGGGCGCTTACAGCCATAGGGGCAGGGTCAGTATTTATATTTAAAACGATCAATCGGCATGTTCTCGATGGTATGCTCGGTTTTGCGGCCGGAATTATGATAGCAGCGAGTTTCTGGTCCTTATTGGCACCTGCCATCGATATGGCAAAGAATCGCGGTATCCCCTGTTGGATTCCTGCTGCCGCAGGGTTTATGGGAGGAGGTATATTTCTTTTTATAATAGATAAAATAATACCGCACCTGCATCCTGGAATGCCGGAAAGCACAACGGAAGGTATCCCCACAAGTCTCCATCGAAGCATTCTGCTGGTACTCGCAATCACATTGCACAATATTCCAGAAGGGCTGGCGGTAGGTGTTGCCTTCGGAGCCCTTGCAAATAACCTTCCCTCCGCTTCGCTTGCGGGCGCGATTGCCCTAGCGTTGGGTATCGGTATACAAAATATGCCTGAAGGTATGGCCGTTTCGGCTCCTTTGCGGCGTGAAGGATTTTCACGTCTTAAGAGCTTCTGGTACGGCCAGCTTTCAGGAGTAGTGGAGCCAATAGCCGGAGTTATCGGAGCAACAGCCGTCATCATTGCAAGACCGCTCCTTCCATATGCGCTCGCTTTCGCTGCGGGAGCAATGATATACGTGGTAGTGGAGGAATTAATTCCAGAATCACAACAGCAATCTAGCACCGACGTGGCTACATTTGGGGCACTCTTAGGCTTTACTTTGATGATGATCCTCGATGTCGCACTGGGATAAATGGCGAATTGAGAGAGGAAATCAATACCCTGTTTTAATTGGAGCAAAAATAAATTGATTTTTTAAATTTAATATTGAGTTTATTATTAAATTCCTTATCAATTAGCTAAAGAATAATTCTTTTCCCCAGCCCGAATTTCCACTTGCAGCCAGTTTTCTGGAGGTACCAATGGACATACATAATTTTTACTGTATGCACACCAAGGATTATAAGCTTTATTAAAATCAACTATCCATTTTCCCTCTGAGGTTAGATGTTCTTGTGGTTCTAAATCAATGTAGCGTCCTGCTCCATAGGTTTCTTTACTGCTTGTAGAATCTCGAAAAGGAATGAAAAACCTCTCTTCTGCACGATCGCTCTTGTAAGCCTGAAGCTTAAACTCATCATTTCCTATCATGAATCGGAATTCTGCCCATCGAATAAAATTTCGTTCATTGCCAGTAGTATCCTCTATTTTTAATACTTTCTTCTCGCTATGCTCATGAAGTTCTAATTCAAAATAATAATCTGGATTAGGAGGGTAATAATCAAGACCTTTGAATCTGCTGCGATCTTCAAAAGAAATTGGAGATTGGAAATGTTCTGCAAAAAACATGTCCTTTTGTTTTCGTTCCATCTCGATCTGCTTCTTCCATTTAGAAATTTCCATAACTATTCAATCCTTTCTAATAAAGATTAATTATCGTTTAACGTCTTCCTCTTCTATGTCCTATTCTATGCTTCCCGTAACCTCTTCCTCTACTTCTTCTCCCAAATGATGGCTCATTCCTAAAAAAATTGTTTGCCATTCTTTTTATTCCGCTTAAAAACATTCCACCAGTTTCGGGTACTGGTTGTTTTTGCCTATCGGTCCGAAACGTTTGTTTGGCTTGAGGCGAAGTTCTATTTACAAAGTCGGGAATTGAATTCTGTCGTTTTATAACAGAAACCTCTTTATCAGAAATTTGATAGATTGCATTGGCTGGGCATTCATCAATACACTGAAGGCATTCAGTACATTTGTTATCGTCAATAACCGCTTTATTTTTTATGATCGATATAACCTGCACAGGGCATATCGGGATGCAAATACCACAGCCCGTACATTTTTCACTATCAACAAATACTGACATTGCTTGATATCCTTTCTTAATTGCTAAAAAATACGAAAATAAATATCGGTTTGGCTTTTAGCGGCAACATTCTTCTTTTTTCTAATATAATTATAGATTTTTTAAATTTTTTTTCCTCATACTCTGGAAAATAATTTTTGATGATCATAAGTTAAGTTTTGGTAATACTCATCAGCCAATGCTTATTTTGTATTCCCTCTTGATCACATAGAGAAGTATTTAACCTTCTGCCAAATTTGTTTTATACTTTCTGTGATAGGCGCCTTGGTATATTCAACAACCGAAAGTGCCTTCATTTGAGCCTCGGTTACCTTTTTATCATAAGGTATAATTCCTATAAATTCAGCATTGTAATCTTGACTTAAGAGCTTTATTTTCTCAGTCATCTCAATATTCAGATCGTATTTATTCACTACAATCCCTGATCGAACTCCAAAATGTCTTGTTACCTTTAAGATGCGATCCAGATCATGGATGCCCGATACAGTCGGTTCTGTGACAACTAATGCATAGGTTGCACCAGTTAAAGAGGCAATTACAGGACAACCTGTACCAGGAGAGCCATCTATTATTGCTTCATCTATCCCTGCTTCTTGAGCAAGTTGGGCCTCTTTATTTCTAACCAATGTCACCAATCTTCCTGAATTTTCTTCAGCAACTCCAAGCTTTGCATGGCTCATCGGACCAAATCTTGTCTCTGAAACAAACCATTCTCCATTTACGGCATCTTCTATCTTTACAGCTTTATCTTCGCATACAAGATAACAAACCCCACAGCCCTCACAAGCTAGATGGTCAATAGAAAAACGGGATCTATCGTTAGATACTTCCTCTCTGATAGCCAAAAATCGACATTCTTCTTTACATTTGCCGCATCCAGTGCATTTAGCCTGTTCTATTTCAGCGATGACACCACCGCTAAAATCTCCTCTCGCTTTAATTTGAGGACTTAAAATAAGATGTAAATCTGCTGCATCAACATCGCAATCAGAAATGACTGTCTCTCTAGCTAAAGCGGCAAAAGAGGCAGCTATAGAAGTTTTACCTGTACCACCCTTCCCGCTTATTATAACAAGTTCCTTTGGTTTTTTTGCTGCAGGAGCGTCAGATTGTTTAGCTTTCTCAGGCTTTTCCTTTCTTTTGTGAGCTTCTTTCCCTTTAGTCTTCTTAACAGGCCTTTTTTCTTGGGCAGTCTTCATCAATTTAGAAGTTATATTTTCAAACAATTTTCTATACTGGGAAAGTTTTTCAACGACGATATCCCCTCTAGAATATATTTCTGCTATTTTACGATCATCAGGAATCTCTCCTACAATCTCTAATTTCTCGCTACTCAAATATTCCTTTAAACTGTCATTTCTATATTCAGCCCGATTCACTATAACAACAGGCTCCTGTCCCACTTCCCGGGACATAGCCACTGCTAATTTTAAATCATTAATGCCAAAAGGAGTGGGATCAGTCACCAGAACACATAAATCTACATCTTTTACTGTCTCCACAACAGGGCATGCCGTTCCCGGAGAAGAATCGAGGATGTTGATTCCTTCTCCTGCAGAGTTCTTTACTTTTTTAATTAATCTTGGAGACATCCCTCCTTCTGCAGTTTCAAGAAGTGCATAATGAAAATCAACAATGCCGCTTTTTCCATGTCTTAAAATGCCTATCTTTTTTTCTTTTTCTATGATGGCATCCGTGGGACAAATTATTTTACATGCGCCACATACGTGACACATTTCTTTAAAAAATAGTACTTTATCTTTTATTACCGCAATAGCATTATAGTGACACACTTCTGCACATTCACCGCAGTTAATACATTTTTCTTCATCAACTTCAGCAGGAGAAAAAAGCATAACATCCTCTTCTTTATCAATCTGAGGTTTTAAAAAAAGGTGCCCATTTGGTTCTTCAACATCACAATCAAGATATCGAACCTTTCTGCCTTTTTTCGCGAGAATAGACGCTATATTGGTAGCAACAAATGTCTTACCAGTTCCACCTTTACCGCTTGAAATAGCTATTTTCGTTATCATTTGCTTCATTCTTTTACTTCTATTCTGATTTGTCTGATAACATCAATCTTTCACTCATTTTCTGAGTAATCAAAAAGATGTGCACAAATTCATCAAGTCGAATTTCTGGCTCTGGGTAAGATTTTATTCTTAACCATTGTATTAATGAATTTTAATGCTTGTAATCTTTTCATCTTAAATAATTTTTAATTTTTTCCTCTAACACATTTTGAGGCATGGCACCAATGATAGAATCTATATTCTGCCCATTTTTAAACACGAGCAAAGTTGGAATAGACATTATTCCAAAACGTTGGGCAATTTCTTTGTTTTCATCGATGTTTAATTTTGCAAACGATATTTCTCCCTTATATTTCTTAGCTAAATTTTCTATTATCGGATGAACCATAAGGCAAGGAGCACACCATTCTGCCCAGCAATCAATCACTAGAAATGGGTATTTCTTTGTTGCCTCATCAAAATTAGAAGCGGCTAAAATAACAGGATAATCTGGACTATCAATAAGCATTTTCTTTTTCTTCTCCTCTTCCTCCATTTTAGCCAGAATTGCATCTTTATTTGATGAACCGTGAAAGATAAGTTGATAAATAAGCTTTTCTTCAGAGATACTACCGGATATTAAAGACTCTCTATTTTCATTTATTAAAACAGATGGCAAAGTAGATATACTGAAGCTTTTTGCCCTATCTATTGACTCATCTACTTCTATAGAACGGCTTATAACTCTACCAGGCAACTCAATTGCTATTCGATTGCTCAAAAGAACTGCCTGAGGAGATGCAGGAGAGTCTAAACTGAAATAAGTTTCTATTAGCACATTTTTATCTATATTTTTTAATTTTTCTCTTATAGAATTATTTAAACCACTTTTCCTTTGAGAAACAAGAGATGCAGTCTCAAAAAGTGTACTTGCTATCGGGCCAGCAGGTACTCCCCAGTACTGGATAGAATAGCCATTATTTTCACCGATTAAAATTGTGGGAGAAAAGGATATATTTGATTTTTTTGCTATTTCATCTACAGGGCTTAAATATTCTGCTTTTATTTTGTTATTTATTTGAGAAAGCTCTTTTACCAGTTCTTTACTAAATTGAGCATACTCAGGATTTTCACCTCCAACAATAATATCTCGAGTGAAAACTTTGATATCCACTTCCTCTTTTAATTCCTGGCTGAACTTTCTATCTAAGAGATCTTTTGTCTTTTGATCAAATAACATATTAAATTTACTCCTTTAATTTTTTTGTAATAATAGAGAGAAAAGCTTCAAACCTGCTTATCTAGTCCCACTTTGGTTAACAATTTATTTAGTGAAATTGCATTTAAATCAAATCCAAGAGCAGTTTTCGGATCTCCACCTAAAGCAAGACCAAGAAGTTGAGGATAAAGAAGAACAGGAATGTTATATTGTTTTTTAAACTGCCTATTTATCTCTTTTTGCTGATCACTATACATAAGATAACAAGTTTGACACTGAAGAACCATACAGTCTATTTCTTTGTCCATTATATTATCAAGCTTTTTTTGCACCAGAGAAAAAGCCAAATCCTTGGAAATTGGAAAGCTCTTCCCTCCACAGCATAAATTGAGGGTTTCATATTGAATGGGGAAAGCGCCTGTGGCAATAATAAGCTGATGAAGAGTTTTTGGATTATCCGGTTCATCAAATCCTTCAAACACAGATTTCGGCTTTAGGTAGTGACAACCATAATGAGGAGCAACCCGAAGCTTTGATAAATCTCTTTTTGTTTTTCCTTTTATTCTATCAATGCCCACATCCTCATATAAAACTCTTGAAATATGTTTCACTTGAGTTCTTCCCTTATACTCTAGGCCTATTTTCTGCAATTTACTGTTCACTCTATCTCTTGTTTCTTGATTTTTTAATCTCTCCACCGCCTCTGCTAAAGCTCCAGTACATGCAGCGCAGAGCGTGAGAATATCTAATCCCTTAGCTTCAGCCAAAGCTAAATTCATTGCTGCTAATAAGAGTCCTGCCTCTTGACTTAAATTGATTTGATTGATGCCACAGCAAACAAAATCTTCAATATCAACTAAGTCAATCCCCA
>Ga0114925_10001813_pt1 | contig 10705 bp, 12 predicted proteins | sample SumtaG_2_FD_87287 | JGI IMG/M metagenome (GOLD analysis project Ga0114925, IMG submission 87287) | Deep subsurface microbial communities from Indian Ocean to uncover new lineages of life (NeLLi) - Sumatra_00607 metaG | ecosystem: Environmental > Aquatic > Marine > Oceanic > Sediment | place...
ATTTGGAAATACTAATAATGTATGTATAGGAGATTGGAAAAGTCCAAAAATAAGGCTACCTGGAGCCGCAGGAATTTTAGATTTTAGTATGTTCTATAAAAGAGGATCTTTTTTATATACCCCCCGACATGATTCAAGAACTTTTGTATCAACAGATAGGCTCTTCTTTATCTCCGGAGCAGGATTCCCTGAAGGAAAACCATCAATATGTGGAGGATCTGGTCCTCAATGTGTCGTAACTAATCTAGCATATTTAGATTTTGATGGAAAAAGCAAAAGAATGAGGTTGGCATCAATTCATCCAGGTGTCGATATAGATACCATTAAAGAATCAACAGGGTTTAATTTGATTATTCCGAATGATTTAAAAGAAACTAAACCTCCTACCGTTAAAGAAATAGACCTATTAAGAGAGAAGGTTGATCCTTTAAAGATAAGAAAATTAGAAGTTCTTTCAGGCAATGAACGAGAAGAGCTATTAGATGATATAATTCAAATAGAATTAGCAAAGCAAAATAAATTTCCAAAATTACTAATTAGTTAATTGTAAATATCAAGAGAATGCCTTCTCTTTTGCTTCACGCCTTCAGTCTTTGCTGAGAACAGCATGGTTATTAATTCGATTCCTAAATCCTAAACTAATAAAAGAAAATGTAATGCATAAAAAAATTAAAAAAAAAATTATTTGTAAGGGATTCAATATAGATTAACCGATCATGCCCATTCCTTTTATGATCTGATAAATACCATAAATTATCAGAACGACTGCGAGAATTGCAACCACTATTTTAGCACCTAATTTCATTAGATACACCTCCTCTTTATTATAAAATTTAACGAAATTACTTTATGTATCACATTCTATGAGTGATATTAAAATTGATAAGATACGATTTTTTACAAAAAATACATCCCCAGGAAAGAAAGTGTAGAACATCAGAACATCCACAAAAATACTAAAATGACTAACCAAATAATTCCGATTATTTTTTCTAATTTCAATATCTCCCATTTTATAGATCACCAAATTAATAATTAAATTTCATTTTATTTAAATCTGATATCTTTATGTTGAACAATTAAAAGCGAGAAGATTTAATAATTCAAAAAGAATTAGCAATGGAAAATAAGTTTCCAAAATTACTCTCTTATGGATAAGATAAATATAATTCGTTAACGCGTCCTTTCTTTTCTAACCTTATTAAGTGTTTTTCTAGTAGCTTATCAACATGATATTTGATGGAATTACGAGAGAGATTCAGAATGCGGGAAATCTCGGCAGAATTAGTTCCAGGATATTTCTTAATAGTATTCAATACTTCCAAAGTAGTTTTTGATTTAACAAATTGATTTTTAAAAATTTCAATTGCTTCCGTCGATGATGTGACAGGAAAATAAATAGCATATTGCCCATATTTTTCTTTTTTTATAATGCTATGCTTTAATAAGGTGTCTAAATGCCATTGTAATTGACCTTTATTCAAATTACAGCTTCGGAGTAATTCGTTGTGATGAATACCGGGATTATTGAGGATTTCAGTTAGGATATTTAAACGATTTTCGTTTTGAAATATATCCGCAAGAGTAAGATACGATCTTCCTTCTTTATTATAACTCCTTCTAATAAAATAATTTCTATATTCTTTTATTGTGAGAGCTGTAAGTGTTGAAACGAATATTAGAGTTGGTACTAAAAGAAAAATTAAAAGCGATCTGAGGACGATTATATCAGTATCGAAAACTGGTTCATCATACAATTTAATTAACAGGTAGGATATAATCGATAACGATAAAAGAGAAAAAATAAAAAGGATAATCTTCGTTATAAAATTTCGTTTGAACTTTTCTGATTGTATAGTGATACTCGACATTTTTAAAACTATTATAAATTATGTTTTATCGGTTTTATTGCCTTGTATTTTTAAGAAAGGAACAATAAAAGCAACTCTATTTCTATACTCTAGGAAATCATCTCCATATTTAGATTTTAAGGCAAATTCTTCGATCTTTCCCAATAGAATGTAAGCTAATACTTCACCGATCCATATAAAAAATAAAATGCTTAAACCATTTTCATAAGAAACTGCAAATTCAAAAATCGGTGACGTTTGAAATGCAACAACAGTCATCCCTAATGTCATGGTAATAAAAGCGAGATATTGAGGGTGTCTTACAATCTTATAGGGTCCCTTTTTAATTAATTGCCTCCGGTGCGATAATTGATAGAATAAACTGTAGATGTATAAGATTAACCCAATTATTATGATATAGAATCCATAAGTTCCGACTAGGAATCTAATATCATATAAAAGAATGCCTGGATTCTGAAAAAATAATGCTAAGTAAGTTATTAAAGGTACGCTCATTATACCAAACCATATAGATGTACAAGGCACATATTGAAGAATAGGAATCAATATCGATGAGATACTCGTAAGAATCGAGCTTATTTTATTTTTAATCTTATTATATTCACGATGCATTTTCTTTTACTATCCATTCTGTAATGTTTATTGAATAAGAAACAACGACGCATTTAAAGCTTTAAGGTGCACTTTTCTAACAATTCCCACTCTTTAATGGTGTATTAAATCGATTAATAAGAGATTAGACCTTTGTGTTTCCAAACGATCTCTTAAAACTTAAGAGTGAGTATTAATTACCTTTTAAAACAATTAAATTAATTGACTCCCTCGAGAAGAATTTGGTAATTATGAATAAAAAAAATAATACTACAATAGATTTAATAGAAAGTAGAAGGACAATTAGAGCCTATAGCCCTAAACCACTAACTCAAGAAGAAATAGACACCATCATCCAAGGAGCAATGAGAGCTCCTACAGCTGGAAATTTAATGATGTATTCGATTATTCAAGTTAGTGATCAAAAACTAAAAGATAAATTAGTAGTAACCTGTGATAACCAACCGCATATTGCGAAAGCGCCGCTAGTTCTATTGTTTTTAGCAGATATGCAACGCTGGTGGGATTATTTTAAGGTTTGCAAAGTAGAAGAAATGTGCCAAGAAAGGAGTAAAGATTTTCAAACACCACAAGAATCTGACTTGCTTCTTGCTAGTTGCGACGCATTGATCGCGGCTCAAAACGCAGTTATTACTGCTGAGGCTTTAGGTATTGGGTCGTGTTATATCGGAGATATTATGGAAAACTATGAAATTCATAGAGGAATGTTCAATCTTCCCAGATGGGCATTTCCCATAACATTATTGTGTTTTGGTTACCCAAAAGGAGATAAAAATAAAATACCACTTACCTCACGCTTTCCTCAAAAATTTATCCATTTTACCAACAAATATACAAGGTTAAGCGAACAGAATTTTACTGAAATGCTTAAAAATGATAGGAGAGGGATGCGCATAAAAGATGCGCAAAATTTGGGGCAAAATCTTTATCTATCTAAGCTAGGAGCAGACTATTCATTAGAAATGCGTCGTTCTGTCAAGGTTGCGATTAAAGAATGGATTAAAAAAGAATAAAATTATATAAATTTTTAATAAAAAAAGTTAGATATCTAAATTCATTAAATAATACCTTCCCATGCGGCTCGTTCTTTATCGAGAAATTTTTCAACTACTTTAAATTCCTTACTGATTAGCATTGTCGATCTCTTGTCAATATCGTAAGGGAGCCATTTAGGAATACCATCGTGGTTAGGATTTCCAGTACGAGCAAATGCAATCCAAGCATCCATCATGTTTTTGCTAATGGCTTCAGTTTCAGGATTTTTACCGGCAAAATCCGCCATGCCGGGAGCATCAAGCGTGTTAAAAACGAATGGTATTTCGAGCGCGTGACAAGCCCCTAAAATTCCGTCTAATGCTGGGGATGGCCAAGTAAATAAGTAATTATATGTATTGGACTGATGTGTACTCTGTGCTTCAAGTAATTGTATCGTTGAAATGCGAAAAATGTAATCGGTGAGAAGAGCGTTCATTATCTCTATAGGTATTGTGGAAAATTTTCCTTCCCTCGCCTTTCTGTACATATCGATCATTACTTTACTCTTGCTCATGTTTATCCCCAGTCTACCCAAAAAACCGATTAAGAGTTTTTCCCCCTCAACATCACCCATCTTACTTATTTCAGGACTAAGTGCTGTAAATAACTTAGCTTCTTCTAAATTAGTACCTATTAAAAATTCAAGATTTTTACAATCTCCGTTTTGAAATGCCTTTAGTGGATGTATGGGTAGCGTGTCACCTTCAATTAGAGGACGAAAAGCAAGGAGATTTGTAGGATCTTCAGCGAGAAGTTTGTTCTGTGCTTCAATGATTTTTTCAGGAGGTATTTCTCGCAATGCGTTAAGGTCTCCCCTTTGAATTCCTAACATGCGCATTAAACTTCTTGTAGGTTTCTTGGTAACTTTCGGATCAATGGTAGGGGCACTTTGAGCAATAATGCGATGGAAGAGACCCTTAGCAGCTGGCATTGCGGGTAGTGTAACAACTGCATAACCTCCAGCAGACTCACCAAAAATTGTAACATTCGCAGGATCACCACCAAATAATTCGATATTTGCTTGAACCCATTCCAATGCTAATATTTGATCCAGTTGTCCTATATTGGCAGTAACATCCGGTATATATAAATAACCTAAAGCTCCTAACCGATAATTAATAGTAACCACTACAATATCCCCACGCTGTGCTAAGGTTGATCCATTATACATAGGGTCGATCCCACCTCCCATAATAAAAGCACCACCATGTATCCAGAACATTACTGGGCGTTTATTATTATCTGCGGCGGGCGTCCAAATATTAAGCGTTAAGCAATCCTCACTTTCGGGTTTAAGTTTGTCCTTAATTTCTTCGAGCTGAGTATATCCTTGAAAAGCACAAAAACCATATTTGGTAGTATCAAGCACATCATCCCAATTCTTTTTCGCAACGGGAGGAGAAAATCGTAAGTCGCCTAAAGGAGGTTCTCCATAAGGTATTCCTTTAAATATTTCTAATCCGTTTTCCTTAATGCCTTGTATCTTTCCAGACTTAGTTTCAATAATAGATGTTTTATTCATTTTCTTTCATTTTTTTTTATTTTAATTGATTAATATTATTTATTAAACTAAAAAAGTATACTTTTCTAATGGATAATAAAGAAAATGTCTATTATAAAAAGAAATAACACATAAAAGAAATGAAATAAAAAAAAATTCTTGCTTGTTTTAATATTCTATTGTAGTTGATTAAAGCCCTATTTCAGAAAAAGAACATACCCCGCAGATATCGAAAAAGAAAAAACTCTACCCCAAACATATTCAATAAAATTAAAGTATTTTAATATTTAATCAATTTATTAGTTATCAATGAAGGATATTAAATTAAATATAAATTCAGATGATATTTTAGCGTTAATCAAGGTTATTGATTTAATTGAAGAATTTATAGGAAAGAATATAATTAGAAAGTATAAAGTTAACTTTAGTAAGATTAAGAGAAAAGCAATTTCTTTAAAATCTTTAGGAATTGGAGATAATGAAAAGAAAAAAAAACAATATCATAGTATTTTAAAAAAGTTAAGTTTACTAGTAAAACGCGAGCACCGTATCAATACTTTTTTTATTACCGGAGCTCATGGCGGAGTAATTATTAATGATATTGGGTTCTGTGAATTTGATTCTCCAGATTATGCCATAGATATTCTATTAAAGAAAATGCAATTAGCTATTGAAACAAATATGCCTTATAACCTTGAAATTGCTATATGTTGTTTGGAGTGGCTAAGTCGAAACTCTTCTGATAAATTTTCTGAATTTTTAAGGTTATTCAATCTTGGGAAATTTGAAATAATAAATCCTACATATTCTCAACCTTATAATTTAATTATAGGTTCTGAATCTAATATCAAACAATTTGAGTATGGATTGAAGAATTTAAAGAAGTTAGGGTTAAGTTCAAACATTTATTATTGCTCAGAAAGCTCAATTCACCCCCAAATACCTCAAATCTTAAGAAGGTTTAATATTATGTGGGGTTCATTAAGAACTCGGCTAATGGGTGTAAATCCCACCGCTAATTCGGCAAGTATTAGTTGGGTAGGTTTAGATAATACAAAAATCGATGCGATTATAGAACAATCTGGAGTTTTTAATGGAGAATATTGGCATGGCACATTTTTTAAAGAGATACCAAATCTATTATTTCAAGCAGTTGCTCGTCCTTTTATGGATTATATTGTGTATTCTTCTCTTGAAGATCTTGTTATGTCTCAACCAAATAATGAAGAAATCTGGCGAGTCTCTCAATTTTCAGAAATTTTTGGGAAATTTTTACTATGTTCGGAATTTTTCAAGCTAATCGATAAAGATGGCGAATTTAAATATCAGCGGGACGATTTTCTAATTGGAGATATAATTTTTCTTCCTACTAAATTGTTTCTTCAAAACAAAAATTCTGAAATAAGTATTCTATCAGCAGAAATATTAAATTGCATTTTAGGTTTTATCAATATAAAATCTAATGATTCGTTTTTAGAGGAGTTATGGGAAAAGTTATTATTAACTCAAGCTCATGACTGCTACGCTGTACCTTTTATACGATCAGGTGATTATTCTCAACTACAATTAAATAAAGACGAATTTAATAAGTTAGAAATCAATGAAACAAATATATCGATTTCTGAATTATGTATCCAAATACATGAAGAAATTCAGAATAAATGTAATGATTTTATTAAAAAATCACTTATACACTTATCAGAAGGATTATGCAAAGATAAAATCAATTTAAATGAAGTTTCAAAAAGTTTATTAGTTTTTAATCCAACTCCTTATTCAAGACAAGATTTTGTTTCAATACAATTAAAATTAGATAACCAAATAAATAGAGATCTCTTTGAACAAGAGAAAAGAATTAATTATCAGTATCATGATTCTACTTTAAAATTTATTTCAGATATCCCTGGATTTGGATATAAGATCTATACCTTTGCAAAAAAAAATATCGAAAAACCAATAATTGAGCCTTTTTTCCCATATGAATTAAAGATTTTAGACGATTTTAAAACAATTGAAGTTAAATATAAGAATAATATAGTTTATGAACTAAAATTTCAAGCTAGTCTTAATTATGAATTACATTTAAAAGAAGAATATATCGATAATGTGGAAAAACGATATATAATAATCGGAAAGACTAAGATTTACACGTTCAAAATTAAAATAATTCAATATAATGGAGTGAATAGACTTGAGTTTTTTATTGATTCTAATTCGTTAAAAGAAGTCATTATCAGGCCAAAATTTAAAATTAAAAGATCTCTTATTAACTATCCTTTTGGAATTGAAGAGACAAAAAGATCGAGAATTCAGACTTTAGATTTCTTATGGTTAAAAGGATACAAGCAAGGAATAATATATATTCAGAAAAATAGTCAAAAATTTATTATAAATCGAAAGAATTTTGAAACTCGGAACTTATTATTTACAAAAGGAAAATTTGAATTCGCAATATCTATTACAGATGAAACTGATTCAGTATCTCCCTTATTTTATGTGAATTCGTTTTATTTTAAATTATCGGGAATTGATTTTAATGGAAAATTTGAATTAAATAAAATCAATGATTCTTTCCTTTCTGTTAAGCCTCCTATATCTGTTATAAATTTATGGCGCCGTGAAAATAGCTCATATTTAAGACTCTTTAATCCAAGTAATAAAGAAGTAAATATCCAATTAGACGGAGAATTAATAAAAAATCAATTAAAAGAACTTGATTTTAATTATAATGAAATTTCATTATTAGAGTCTAATGAACTAAGAATTAGACCTTGGAAAATTAAAATGTTTAAACTATAATTTAAAAAACAAGTTAATATTAACTATTTTTTTTTATTTCTAAGGTTATTTTATCAAAAATTTTATGAATAGAGCTATAGATATTGAATTTACCGTCTTCCAAAGCGCTTTTTACAATATTATTTACTTCGTTTTCGTCTACAAAATTTTCCATGATAAGCTTTTCAACTTTAGTAAAAAGTAGTTCCTTTATTTTGTAAGAATAGCGATTAGCTAACATAGACACAATTACAGCTAAAAAAAATTATCCTACTTCTACATTCAATATTTCTAAGAGTGTAAAAACTGATCCAAAATCAAGTGATTTTCCAACTCCTATAGGTGTGCCATTAGAAGTTAAAACAAAAGAACCTAAGAAAAAATTGGTTAGAGATCTATTTGAAGGAAAAGCATTGGGTTATTTAACGGAGAGGGAAAGGATTAAATCATTTGGCCATTTTTTGAAATGGGACATAAAAGTTTTTTTTACTTCTTCAAACTGAGGGGCACAAAATCCTCCTATTTTAATTTCTTCATTCATTAGTACTCAACCTAATACTTCTTTTCCATTGATGAATTTAGCGTTTTTCAAGATTTAAAATTATTCAACTATACATCTATCTATCTAAACATTTATATAAATTTTAAAATGTTTAGAAACCTTTTTCGATAATTTTTCTTTTTATTCGATTAAAAATTTTAATTGCTAAATTTAATTTCGCTTTATGTACTTATTGGTCGTCATATAGTTTGTAAAAAACAAAATAAAAGAAAAATAAAAAAATTATTTTCGAGAAAACAATTAATCCAAGACATATTCGATCGATAATTGATATTTTATTGAATCTTATGATAAGTCATGATATTAAGATTCAATTAGAAAATAAGTTAATCTAGACGATTTTTGAATAGTTTAAACCCAAAATCTTGGAATAGTAATATCATCCATAAAATTAAAAGAAGACTAGATGTTATTTTGAAATTTGGGGTTGGAAAGGTAAATTCAGAGTCTGATTTCAATGAAAATTCCTTTGAAAAGGCAAAAAATCTTAAATCGAAATTATAGTACAAAAGGCTTTTAAGGAAACTTTACTTCCTAATTTTTAATCTATAAAATTAGAAACAGCTAATTCTAATGAAAAGGAGTAGAAGATGTCAAAACAATTATTAGTGGGTTCTTGGAGGCTAATGTCGTTTGAAATGCGTGACACCAATGGCAACATTAGTTATCCATGGGGAAAGGATACACAAGGCTACTTGATGTACAACGCAGACGGATACATGTCTGTTACCGTTATGAGTTCTAACCGTCTTAAGTTTTCTTCTGCAGACGTCAAAGGCGGTACAACTGAGGAGAAAGTTGCAGCTGCTGATACTTATGTATCCTATTGCGGGACGTACGAAATCCAGCAGAATACAGTTATACATCATATTGAACTCAGCTTCTTTCCAAACTGGATTGGTGTGGATCAAAAACGAATGCTCTCACTCGAAGGTGATCACCTTTCACTAATTATTCCACCGATAACCGTGGCAGGAGTTGAACGAACAGGTTATCTAATCTGGGAACGAGTAACTGGTTCTTGAAAGGACATTATGAGAATTTTCAAGAAATTATCTTGATGAAGATATTAAATATGAATCTAAAAAACTTGATCGGGATGTTGTTTCCTTTAACCAAATCCGTTTAATAATAAGAACATTTAAAGATAAACTGTTTACTGAAACTTTTAAATCAGCCCAAATCGTAAAAATGCTATTTCTTGTTGATTTATTTTTAATAAGAAACGATGCTGTTCTTAATTTATCTGAAGAGGTTTTTATTGTATTATCATATTGATTTTTATCTGTTTTAATTTCAAAATTCAACATAACTTAAGTAAATCATGGTAGAATATCACAACAAAGCCTTTTTTGGCTCGAAAGTGGGGATGTTTTTTGATAGCGGTTCCTGGACTAGTCCGTTTTTTTATCTTAAATTTATCAAGAAGCGAGACAACAACACGTGGGAAAAACCCTCGTTAAGACAAGGTAAGTCCATCAAGTTTTCTTTAGAAGACACGGCGCTTATACTAAGGGTATTGAACCAAGAGGCACTAAGCTGGAACACAGTTCATGTGTTTAAAGAAAACAAAACGCACATCTCTTTCCAATGGGAGAAGGGCAACAAAGAGCGCCTTCACGTTAACGGCGGCGAATACCACAAGATGTTAAACTATGCCGAGATAATAGTATTTAAATCGTTGTTGGAGCACGTATTTGGCGAGAAGATCGTCCGTTCGACTGTTATTTCCAGAAATGGAAGCTTTAAGAAGTCAGTTGGCGTCCAATCCGGAGGAAAAAATCCCGAATTAATCGTTACCGAAGAAATAATAAGAAACACGCGGTCTGAAATTCAAACTATTGTTCAAGTCACGCCCATGCATTTGAAGAATGAACTTACTACCGAGCCAGAAACCGTGACAATCAAAGGCGTATGTAAGGGCGAAACGGAAAAAGCGCTATTGATCGAATTCGAGGAAGCTCAGCAAATCTGGATCCCGAAATCTACGATCCGCTCGGGTTTTGATCCAAGATCGGTCGCAGTCCCACAGTTTAAGATCGATATTCAAGCGTTAAGAAAAAATCACCACTCGGAAAATCTTCTGAGTAATAAAAAAACAATAATAAAAGTTTAAACTTATGACCGAGAAAAAAATAATTCCACAAAGGAATTAACGCAAATGATTGCTGCAATCACGCAGGTATATGAAGAAGCGGTCATTCAAATAGACCTTTTTCATGTAATATTACAACCTGAAATTTAAAGAACCATTCAAGTCCGGAAATAACCTCCTTAAAAAAGAACGTGTGCTTGGAAGGCTAGATACGCAATTATCGGGGAAAATAGAATGGTTTTTAGAAGAAA
>Ga0114925_10001816_pt1 | contig 10688 bp, 12 predicted proteins | sample SumtaG_2_FD_87287 | JGI IMG/M metagenome (GOLD analysis project Ga0114925, IMG submission 87287) | Deep subsurface microbial communities from Indian Ocean to uncover new lineages of life (NeLLi) - Sumatra_00607 metaG | ecosystem: Environmental > Aquatic > Marine > Oceanic > Sediment | place...
CGGACCTACTGGAGCACAAGGAAATGTCGGATCCACGGGGGCTACCGGACCTACTGGAGCACAAGGAAATGTCGGATCCACGGGGGCTACCGGACCTACTGGACCCCAGGGTACTCCCGGAATTGCCACAAATACTGGAGCCACAGGAGCACAAGGAGATGTCGGAGCCACAGGAGCCACAGGACCTACTGGATTGCAAGGAAATGTTGGAGCCACAGGCGCAACCGGACCTACTGGATTGCAAGGAAATGTTGGAGCCACAGGAGCTACCGGACCTACTGGATTGCAAGGAGCTACCGGACCTACCGGTTCAGCATTCACTACAGTTACCACTTTTACGGGTGCAGGTGGTACTGCGGCTTTCTTGGTCCCCGCCGGTATAAACTCCATCATTGTAGAATGTGTTGGAGGCGGTGGAGGCGGTGGAGGCGGAGTTGGAGGTGATCCTTTGGGTGTAAGTTCTGGTCCAGGTGGCGGAGGAGGTGGCGCAGCAAATTATGTCACTCAATCTATTTTTGTCATTCCAGGAGAAACTTTAACTGTTTTGGCTGGAGCTCCAGGTGCAGGTGGTGCAGGAGGACCTCAGTTGGGTGTTGGTGGAGCCGGAAGTGATGGTGGGGATTCTATTGTTTCGCGTGGCGCAACACCTTTAGTAAGAGCTTCAGGTGGTCTTGGGGGTGGAGGTGCCGATTCTACGGCTCTACCACCATTTGTTGGTGGTAATGGAGGCGGAGGTACTTTCGGTGGTGGCGGAGGAGGGGTTGATTTAGGTGCTACTCAACCTTCTGGTGGTGCCGGTGCTTTCCGGGGCGGTGAAAACGGTACTACCGCACTTATTGGCGGCGGAGGTGCGCCTCAACCTTTCACTTCAACCGTTGACTATTTTAGTGGTGGTTTAGGAGGAATTGCTGGAGGACCAGGTGCACCGGCTGGCGGAGGTGGAGGCGGGGGCGGTTGTGGCGTTTGGCCTAACCCAGACTTTTTACTCAGCACAGCAAATCCAGGAGCTGGCGGTGCCGGAGGAGCTGGCGGTGCTGGTATTGGAGGTCTCCCGGGGGGCGATGCTACTAGAGCTGGAGCTGGTGGTGGAGGAGGAGGAGGTGGAGCCGCCGGTCCAGGAGGATTCACTGGTGGAGCCGGTGGATCTGGTGGTATAGGTTACGTCACTCTAACTTATTAAATTCAGGTTTACCATTTCTAATCGCGGGAATATATATTCTTATATAAGAATATATCTAAATGTGTAAATTAGATTACACCCTCGAAGCACAACCTCCACCCACCGCTGAAAAATCTCCAGAGCTAGGATCGACAGGTTTAGTATATGAGATGTTTGCTTTTCTGGGACATCTTCCACCTAAGAAATCCATTTCAAAAGTGGTATTGTCTGTTGGGCTTACTAATTTTAACGTGTAGCACTGTCGAGTATCCTTATGGAAAATACCTAAAAGTTGATCTCCAGGCACTATAGGACTGGCGCCCGTAGGACCACTTGTCACCGTTGCAGTAACAAAAGCGTCGTTAGGTCGTCCACATTGAGTGAGAGAAAGTGCAATTTGTTGAGTAGAAGTAACATTTGTAACGTTGGCACAAGTCACATCAGGACCTGTGGCATCTCGAACAAGATTGGAAAGTGTTACATTCCAATTTCCGGACACTTGTGGAGGAGGTAGTCTAGAAGGTGGACAACACCCTCTTTTATATCCACAAGGGCCGCAACCGCCATAACCATAACCATAACCGTAGTCACCCATTTTACTATCTTCATAAAATATATTGGATTTATATTTTACTTTGTCTTTATGGGCTTTTATAGAAACAAAATTTAAAAATATTATTGGATTCAAAATAAACTTTTAGAAGAGACTTTATAATTTGGTTTGAAAATGGAGTCTCTTGAAACAGATTTGCCCGCGGCTTTTATTCCTAATAGCCAATGGGAACCCTATAAATATACAAATATACAAGTTTTGGGTAAATCTCCACCTGGGTGCCCTGATTACACTATCGAGCAAGCGTTAGAAGAGAATGATTATTTTTCTGCTGAAGCACAAGAAGCCATCAATTTGATTACGGTTCAAAGAGACATTTTGCCTGTAGGCAGTGCTAAATTTAAGGTACACAGTTATCCTTCTGACATCGATATCTTTGAAAAGATCCAAAGCTGTTGTACCATCAATCAAGTGCGATTGCAGTTGGCTTCTAAAATTCAAGAAATCGTTAAAAATACTGTAGATAGCGATACCATATTATTTGGCGACTTTAAAGCTGGATACGACAATCGATACGATATTTATTTTGGCGAAGAATATAAGGGCGAAATAATTGACTACAACCAAGAAATAGCCCTTTTGGAGATTGAGAATTTGCGCCGGCAAAAACTTCTCAACAAAGGAGAATATGAGGAATTTAAGAAATTACTTCCATTTTCTATGAATTTGAAAACGTTTGAAGAACTTGAAGATTATGCAAGAAGTTTTCGCGTGTTGAAATGGACTGTGGACGAACTTTTACAAGGGTACAAAGATTTACGGGCGGGTAAAAGAATGTATCTCTTTGATGCGCTGATTAGCCGTTCGGTAGTTAAAATGGATCTATGGGTACCTCTACCATACGACGATATTACGGAAGATTGTCTTGGAGATTATAAATCAAAATGGGAGTTTGATCAACCCCAACGTTATGTAGAAGTAACCAATTGGATTTTGATAGAATTAAGAGATTTGGAAGGTGACATAAAAACACTAAGTGAAGAACTTTCTGATTATGCTAAATCGTTACGTTTAGACGTGTGGCATTATTTGAATTCATCAGATCTTAATATACTCAAAGCAACCAAACGTTTTTGGTCTTATTTACTATTTCAAAGAAAAAGACTGTTACGCAATGTGAAATCCTCTGAAGGGCGTAGCTATTCTAAGACTATGCGAGAACAATCTCAAAACAAGTTGGCTTCTGAGATAAATCTAGAAAATGTTGAAAATATAATCGTGGGCATTGCTCCTTTATTTGGTAGCTATATCGCTCTCATCAATGCTGTTAAAGGCGATTTAGAATTGATAGCCGATATTATGGAATCTGATATATATGTGGATCCAGATTTTTTCTTACAATCGTTAGACGGGTTTCAGCTCAGATTGAAGTGCTATAATTCCAACAAGACCAAAAAATGTGAATTTGATTCGAAGGTTCAGAGTCAAATCATTGAATCTATAGAAAAATTAAAAACGGATCTAACCTCGGATGCTATTTTCGAATTAGTCGATGAGATTCAGGATATCATCAATTCCAAAACACAAAAATATCTTGATAGCATCAATGTAGATATCAACGCAATTCTCTTTCCCAATCGTAAGATTTGATAAAGATTCTGGTAATGCATTAAAGAAGTAAAAGATTTAGAATGAGAAAATATAACGTGTTATTCACCAATTATATAAATATATAATTTCAACTATTAACACGTTTCTTTGACTGCGATAATACCCCACATAATCCGACTTCCGCTATGACCTGTAGTTTTAGAATCCTCATGACCTCCCAAACCCAAATCGTCTTCCCCTTCATGCACTACGAAACTCCGGCCTAACACGGAATATTCTCCACGCAAACGTACGTATTGAGCTACAAACTCAACATCAACCGTCCCTTCGCTATCAGCATAAACGTTGCCCAAATCTCCTATATGAGCGTCCGGGTCATTTAAACCGCCGTGTTGTTTTCCAAAGGGATTGTAATGAGAGCACAATCCCTTTGGACCACAAGAAGAGTCACCACTGCGATGGATATGAAATCCATGTGCTCCTGGAGGTATATTCTCAATATAGACTTTTATGTATACGGGCCCACCAGGAGTAATCTCTTTTAAATGAATGTGACCCCACATCTCCAAATTTTTGGAATTCAACATACAAATTGCTTCTCGAAGATCGTCTCCCATCTTTTTAGACCAAACGGATCTTATTATATCTAAAAATGAAATTTTATGGATCTTATTCTTTCGACAAAGATCTTACAAATTGCGCGGTGAAACATATAGAATTCGATTTAGAGATGGTTGATGTTTTTCCTGTAATTCCAACTTACACTGAAACTCCATCTTCGCTGCCTTTCAATAAAACCCCAACCCCTTTTGAATATGAAATTCTATTGAACAAAAAGACAGTATGCGAATTGGAAATACGAGGTGCGGAAAGGACACTCATCAACCGTTTTCGTCGCTCTATCATGAGAAATGTGAAAGCGTTAGCCATTGAAGACGTTGAAATCGAAATCAATTCCTCAGTAATATGTGACGAGTCTATCGCGCATCGTTTGGCTCTGTTGCCTCTTAACGTTTCGGGAACAGTAACCACAGATACAAACATTCCATTTACGCTCAAGGCTGTAGGAGATTTACCTTACAAGAAAAAGATCACTTCTAAGGACATCGTTTTTGAAGGCGATGTCGAAGTAACCGGAGTTTCGCCTATCATACTGCAGTATCTCCATCCTGGAGAAGAAATATCTCTGAAAGGCTTTGTAAAAACCGGTAGAGGTAGAGAACACTCCAAATGGTGTCCCGTGAGTGGAGTGCAAATTGTTAAACTGCGACCCAGAATATTTCGTTTCCGATTTGAGAACAACGGTCAAATTCCAAATAATTTGTTACTGAGAGAAGCCTTAAGTGAAATGCTCCAAGAAAGTTTAAATTAAAAGATTTCAATGAAATATCGGTTGAGATAATTCGAATGAATTACAATATATATTATATAATATATATCATTTTGAGTCAACCGTTTCTTCTAATATTGGAAAGAGATGGTTGTGAAGAAACGATTGCAGACTCGGATACAATTTCTTTTCCCAGTAAGAACGATCAAAGAGTATTCGTTCTCGAAAGACTCGACGATCTTCTGTACAGTAAACCAAATAGTCACACCACTTCTTTCCTAAAATGGCCATACCGCCTTGCATTTGAGCGTAATGACTGTCCCATATATGTTCATGATAATATGGACTTGGTGCTTCCCAGCCAACTCCTAGGTTGTATGTGTGTTCTATCAATGGTCCGTACATCCTTTTTGGACATTTAATTTCCAAAATGCCTTCTTGTCCTACAATAACGCCATCTACCGAAGCCCCCAAATGAAAATTCCATTTTGGAACAGCCAAGCCTACCTCTTCTACTTTTAACCCGGTAGCGTTCTCGTACCACGTTCTCGCTACAGGTTCGTATTTTGTACCATGAGCCATATTCTCAATGCTTTCGGGACTGAAAGTACGTTTCTTTCTTCCTGAAATATATTGAGCTAACTCTTCTGGAGTAGTGAAACGACTCCATCCACTTGCGGCACCAAAATTAGAACCGGTTACTCGAGCATTAATATATTGTTCGTTGTTTTTTGATGCACGGTTTTCACATTCGACACTAAGATACTCAATAGGGATTTGGCCTTGACGTTCCTTCAGCCAATTTTCTGAGCCTTGAACCGAAATATTAAGCCAATATTTGCCGCAGTCCTCCCAATTCTTCTTTGGGAAAAGTCGAGAGATTTGAGTAAATTTAGGCTCAAAAGGAAAATAAGTGCAGACTTTCATTAAATCGTGGAGATAAAATTCGATTTTTAGCTTTCATGTTTTGATTAAAATTTCAATTAATTTTAAGAATGTTCAATCAATGCCGTCTATTATACATATTATTTAATCTCGGGAACGACGATGTCTTCTACGGGATTCGCGCTTTTTCTTCAAAGACCTCGAAGATAAATCAATGATTTCTTCGGAGGCGCTTTCAATTTCCTCACTTACTATATCTCGAATTTGTTTTCGAAAACGTTTCAACTTTCTTTCTAACAAAATATCAATTTCTTCTTCGATGGAATCTCGAGCTTTGTACATCATTTCATCTACTTCTTCTCTCACATCATTCGGCACGTCACTGGAATCTAATACGCTTCTCATATTTGCCATCTCATCCCGAAAACTCAACATTTCTCTTTGACAAGCTGATATTTCTGAAACAGACAATTTACAATATCCCGCCATTGTATCTCTCAGAGAAACATTCATATCTTGCGATGGTCCGTCGTCGAATAGTGGACTCCACTCATTACAAAATCTCAAAATTTGACTCATCAATATTCGACCTTTGCAGTATTGACTATGAGTAGCAATTGCGGTGGCAGGTTGACATATATAACGGAAAGTATTCGCATTAAGAACGTTTTCATCTACAGAATGAAATGGAAGAGTGAATGAAAAGGGCAACTCCGAGTACACGCGGTCTTCAAGTAAAAATTTCAAACTCGCTACATAACTTGCCACACCAATAATAAAAGAATCGAGTGCCATTTGATTCGTAGTGGCCACAGGATCCATGATCATCCCGGAAGTATCACTGAGGGATTGCAGTACCATACCTTGTACATCCGATTCCCCATATAGCGAAAGATAACTGTGTATCTTTTGAGAAATGGATCCTTCCGGAAGAATATCCGAGTTTAAAAGATGTTGAAGATTTCTTATCTCCGAATCTAGAGTAACAGAGATATCTCCCTCACCATCGTTGTATATAGCCGTGACCGATTCCACGTTTTGGGAATCCGGAGAGGGCGTCACCGTCACCAGAAAATAAGGTGGTGAAACTGAAGATCCCAAAGAATTGATATTCATCGCTCCATTTTCATCATTTAAAAGTCCGTATCCGGAAACGGGTCCCTGAGATTGTACAAAAATCGTAGGTCTAATTTTTAACATTTTAATTAAGGGAGAATTGAATTTTAAGATAAAATGCTAACGAAGTGTAATTTATTTCATTGACCAAGATATAACTTTCTTAAATCTTCCACATTCCAAATTCCATCGAATCTCAAGAAAAATATCACTGAGCCCAATTGGAGAGATAATAAATGTAATTATAGTTTCTGCAACTCAATTAATCTTATCCGCTATAGCAAAACAACCATTTGCCCTGTTCTTATCGGTGTAACAGGAGCATAAAATTTTATTCTCTCCGAAGAGAGGCAGCCAAAAATGGATTTCGAGATACTCTTGAGACACCGCTATTTCTTGTGGGCCCCAAAGTAATCACCACATCTCTAGGATCCGTTGCAGGATCCGGTCTAAGAAAAGAAATGTTCCCGGAAGATCGTAGATTCGTTCGATCTAAGCCGCAAGTGATTGCATCCATATCGTCCATTATCACTGTGACATCGTCATCGTCCGATGACGATGAATACGACTCTTCCTTCATATCAATTTCATATGAGGTGTTTGTAGTTTCAGATGATTTATCTTTAGCGTAATACATGTTAATTTTATACACGTGTATAAAATTATAGCAGGCGGCTTGTATTTATTACAAATGAATTTTGCCTACTTTTTGACTCAAATACACCACATCATCTGTTTCTTCTTGTATGAGTAAATCCTCTTCTGAAGTTTTGTACATATCACCACATAAGTCATCACAACCCATATCACCACACACATCATCGCACCAAGAATTGTCTAGTGATTCTTCCGAACTCATAAGTCTATATCCTTCTTCTGAAGCCAATTGATTTTGAAGCTCTGAGATCATCTGGCCTTGTTCTTTTACAATCTGCATAAGAGCTGAAACCAAATCGACTGTTTCTTCGAGTTTCTTTAAAAGCTGCTGATTTGTCCATTCTTCAGATACATGTGTCATTTTATAAAAATGGTATTTATGCTCTCTTTTTTGGGAGATTGATACTTTGGAAGATTATCACTTTTATTACTTTTCATATACAAATGGTTGGGAGTGATTATTTTAAAAATTGATTAAAGAACAAGGATTATTATTTCCAAAGTCTCTTCTAAAATCTTTGTGAACGAAATATGGCAATTGAGGTGGTGGGTCGCATAAGATATCAAAATAAAATGGCATCAAAATTATTGATCCTCAGTGAATCTCGATTAAGAAACATCGTACGCCAAGAAAGTCTTGGAATGTGGGATGTTTCTGGGGACGAAATTATTTATAGAGGAAATGCCATAGAAGATTTGAACATAAGAGATGTGGCTTTTTCACTTTTTGATCTTGTAAATATTTTATCTGGAAAAGCTGTTTTCTGCGATGGTAAAATAGATATTATATCGTTGGAAGAAATCGTCCATTTACGACTTCGAAAAGAAAAAATCGACGTGAAACGCAATAGAATTCTGAAAAAAAAGGAGAAAAAGTTTGAGATAAGAGACGATTGGTGATATATAAATAATTTATATATTCCTTCACTTTGAAGCAAAGAATTTTGAAAAGTTCTCTCGAATGTGAAAAGCAAGAACGGTTGCTGGTATACTCCTAGCAATATACAACCAATAACCCTTATACATATTCCAAGGATCCTTTACAAAATTCGATACGATTTTTTGATAAGAAAGCTTTGAGTCAAATCTTCTAGCTGTTCTGTAACTGTCGATGGGATAAGTAAGCGTAGTGGCGATTATTTTTCCAACACCACTTGTAATGTAAGCCGGTAGGAGATAGTTTTCTGATAGATATTCGTGTATAAAAACAATGATAGCCAATTCCCAATTTTTTGCCAAAGTAGCGTTTAAGCCTTGAGTCAGAGCTGAAACGCCTTCGACTCTATAAATGTGAAATAAAGTATTTGATGTGTTTCGTGGTTTTAGAATTTGACTTTGAGCTCTTATTCTGACAACATGAAAGGGATTGGAAAGAATAGATCCTACTGCCGCTGAAACGTATCCACGTAATAAAGTCGAAAGAATGTTGTTTGATTGCTCTTTAAAATGGTTTTTCAGAAAATCGTTAGTGTAGAAGAAAGAACCGTAAAATATAGAATAGGCTGTCATTCCCTTACCTACGCCTCTATAAAACCCTAAAATACCTTCACGATGCAATATATTGTAAAAAACGGATCGCATAGTTGTAGGTGATTGAATATGACTCGATACTTGACTTTGCACTTGTATTACGTTTAAAGGCCAAAATACAGTAGAAGAAACAGCACCAGCCACAAACCCTGAAATTTGGTTAATTGTCGTGTCCTGGAATTTCATATGAAATTCCAAGATAAATTTTACAAGTGTAAAAATTATTTAATAATGCCTATTATTTATATGAAATTCATATAAATTAGTATACTAGAATTGTTATAACACAAAAACATTAAAAATTAATAATAGAATTGAATTTTTTGATTATAACGTTTCATAAAACGTTCAAATTGATTTATGTCATATTGATAACAACATATATCATCTTGATCAAATCCGTTATCTATAATATCCATAGATACGAGAAGATCTTTGCATCTCATATATTCTATGAAAAAAGTTTGGAGGTCCACTTTCTTACTTCTGGGTAACGTTTTTATATAATGAATAAGATCTTGATCAGATTCTACATATACCCCCAAAGGGGGTCTAAAGTCTCTGTGTCTTTTCAGAATCATTCGAAACGATTCCATATTCTTGAATAAAAGTTTTCAATCTTGATAATATAACACGAGAACAAGTGTTATATTTTAAGCAATTCTAATATAACATTTCATTTTTTGTGTTTTTGGAGAAAACTTAAACTACTACAGGGGAACCATTTCGAGTATTGACGATAATAGAATCTGTGTTATAACCTAATTCAGCAGAAAAATCTACCAGATCATTGTACAAGCGTTGAGACATTCTAGGAGCTCGCGCAAGTATAAACAAGAACGTTCTAGTAGGATCCCCCACTACAGCATAGCGTTTGTAATCCGTACAATGTACCAAATAATTGGGTACACCAGGTGGCAATACATCCGGAGAACCTGGGAAAGTCACGCGTAGAGCAGCGGGTTCTTCAGGATTTACGATGACGCCTTTACCTCGAATAACGGGAGGTACGGTATTCCCTGCGCCTACACAGCCTCTTCCTCCCGCCGAAACACAACTTCTTCTCAAAGGTTTACCATCTTCCCCCAAGCAAGTATTTACTACAGAAATTGAGGTTGAACTCATTAATTCGTAACGAGCTTTAGCAGAAGAACAACCCACTTCAAAGAAATTTGGGGTTTTTGCAATTTCATACCATGTACCCAGATATCTGTTTATGTCAAAATCCGGTTGGAGAACTTCGTTGGAAAGATCCATGTTTTTATAGATAAAATATATTTTCGGAGCGTATCGTTTCTTTTAACCCTAGAAACTTTATACATTTTGATTCTTTCTCTAAAATGTATAGACCAAATCAATCCTCTAAGAAAAGAGGTATATGTAGAGGGCCTAGAGGATTTCCGGGTAAACCCGGAAAAGATGGCGATACAGGTCCTACAGGAGGAATTGGACCAACCGGTGCACAAGGACCTGCAGGTACAGCATCAAATACGGGATGTACAGGTTCCACTGGGCCGACAGGGTCTACAGGAAGTACAGGTTTTACTGGACCGATAGGGTCTACAGGAAGTACAGGTTCTACTGGGCCGACAGGGTCTACAGGTTCTACTGGGCCGACAGGAAATATTGGACCAACGGGGAGTACAGGTTCCACTGGCCCAACAGGCGCTCAAGGCCCAACAGGCACTCAAGGCCCAACAGGCACTCAAGGCCCAATGGGTACAGCGGCTAATACAGGAGCGACAGGGCCAACAGGAAATACTGGACCGACAGGCGCTCAAGGTCCGACAGGCGCTCAAGGTCCAATGGGTACAGCGGCTAATACAGGAGCGACAGGCCCAACAGGA
>Ga0114925_10001817_pt1 | contig 10683 bp, 14 predicted proteins | sample SumtaG_2_FD_87287 | JGI IMG/M metagenome (GOLD analysis project Ga0114925, IMG submission 87287) | Deep subsurface microbial communities from Indian Ocean to uncover new lineages of life (NeLLi) - Sumatra_00607 metaG | ecosystem: Environmental > Aquatic > Marine > Oceanic > Sediment | place...
AAAACTCTTAAAATTTGGATTTCAGAATCTTGAACGCCCCAAACGCCGCTGTTCTTACAGCCCTGGCTTCGGGCTTCAAATTCTAAACCTTACGGCTAGTTATATTTATTAAATAACAACTTTTTTTTCATTTTGCAAGTTATTTTTATTTTTTTTCCCAATCAACTCTGCTGCCAACGATACTGGTTTCCATTGGTTAATAATCGCTCCTGTCTTTTTGTTTTGCATCACCTGCCTCTCTACAAGCCCCTTGCGCTCTAACAGTCTTAGCTCCTTGCGTGTCATCCCCTCGCCAGTAACAATGCTCCCGTATTTCTTAAATATCGTTTCGGCCCGCAGCACCAACTCTTCTATCACGCCTTGGCCGTCCCGCCCATGCTAAAGCCAGTGAGTTTGCCCGACTCGATATCCTTCCAAATCGTATCGCTCGTCACTTTAACCATTAGCCACCATGTACCTTTCTTCAACGGCTGATCCCCCTTCACGGTATCCTGCTCTGGAACGAAGGATTCGATGATCGGGAAAAAGTGTTTTTTGCCCATGTGATTTATTCTAATCCGCTTGGTATTTGTGGCGTACTTCTGCATGAAGCGGTACATCGCCTTCTCTATCTCTTCTTTAGTGGCATAGTCGCCCTGCGTATCAACCTCATCGGGCTCGTAAACCACACCGCCAACCATCTGCTTTTTCTTGTCTATTTTTATTATGGTAAATTGTGTGATCGCTTTTTTCTTCACCATCTGTTTCTCGCATGGTAGCTGTTTGTCCTTCGCATCTACCTTCTCCTCATCACCGCAGTGGATGCACCGCGGATGCCCGTTTGGGTGCGTGTATTTGGCTGCCTCAAATTTATGGGGATATTTGGCCTTCTTAGCATTTTCCCTAATCAATGCGCTTTCCTCATCATATTCCTTTTGCTGGGGCTCGGTCAGTTTTTTTTCCACTTTTTCTGCCAACTTTTTCTCCACCTTTTCCTTGTGTTCTTTTATCCAAGCTCTGGCCGATGCCATAGTCCAAGCCTTCACCCGCTTATCAAATTGATAGGTTCGGATCTTCTTCACTTTCCCACAATAGAGGGCTGTTATGCCCTGTTCTTTGTCTATTGTTATTGTGGCCGTTACTTCGCATTCGGGAGCCACTGGGATTCGAATTGTATTCTCCGTCTCTTCGGGTTTTTCGATAATTATTTCTTTCTTCTTCACTTCCTCCGCCGGCTCGAAAAGTATGCCGTCATGGTCTTTGCAGTGGGCTCTTGCCTGCGATTCTGTCCATATATTTTTATCATAACGATAAGCCTGTTCAGTGCCAGTTGTTTCGCCTTTCAGCCTTCCCGTTATTATGCTATATCGCCTTCCATCGCTTACCCTCTCAGTCCTTCCCCAAGGCTTATCCTTAAAATCACCTGGCTCCCGCAGTCTGCAAGCATGCTCGTTCGGATATGGTTTCTTTATGTCGAATTCTTCGTCTTTTAGGCTTTTAACTTTCTTCATCCTTATTTTCTTTGTTTCCTCCCTGGCCCTGAGCACCAAGTCGAATATGGGTATGTATGAACTATCGGGTCCCGCAGGGGAATAAATAAAATTAGGAGTCTTTTGTGTGTGGGCTTTTAATTCCTTTTCAATTGTTTCTTCCAATCGCTCGTCCCGATTCTCTTCTGAGTTGCGAATAACAATATCTATCTCCTCGGCCGATTTGGGGGATTTAATAAACGCCCCGCTCACGGCCACATAGGATTTCACGATGGTTATCTCACTCATGCCAGCAATATCAAGACCCCACACTGATTTCGTAAAGAGGCGAGTATTAACTTCTTTATCTAGTGCAACGCCTTCGTGGAATTCGATGCCCCGCTGCTTCATCTCTGCCCGCAGTATTATGTATTTGTTGTAGAAGATCTTGCGGTCCAAATCAACTGCTTTTTTCATTTCGGGGTCAGAGAAATAACGGTCATAAATGCCAATGAATCTGATCTTCAGATTCCGCAACTCCACGTCTGGCAGTTCTTTAATGGTGTTTTTTGTTATATTTTCTATGCGCATAATACGCCTCCTTATTGGCTCTTGTCCTTTTTTAAACTGATAAATGCTGGCCCGCCACTATCGTAAGCACGCAACATAGCTCTCTTTGTTGCCACGGATCCATTTGGAAAATAGCCGACAATGTTTTTAAATAGCGCCACCAGACCGTGTGCATTCAGCGGTCTGTGCGTGGGCCCGTGAATAGGATAATCGGCATAGCCAACGAGCATCACGGCCAGCTTCTGTTCGTCTATGTCAATCTTGATCTGCTCGAACGGACGCTCGAGCAGGAAAGGCGTTATGGAATATACCACTGGCCGTAGCCCCTCCAGCGCCATCCCTGCAGCCATGCTTATCATCGTTTGCTCACACAGCCCCAAATTATAGAAGCGCGTGGGGAATCGTTTTATGAATTCCTTCATCTCCTGCTCCACATCACCTATAAGTAGCACTAGCTTTTCATCTCGCTCTGCTAGCTGTACGATTGTTTTTCCAAATTGTCGTCTCATGTCAACTCCTCAAACGCCTGTTTCTCCTGCTCTCCATCCAGCCACTTGGCATGCCACTCTGGTTTGTTCTCCATAAAACTGACTCCTTTTCCTTTTACCGTGTGCGCAATTATCAACCGTGGCCATGTGCTCTGATATTTTAGAGCACCGAATATCTCGCCATTGTCATGGCCGTTAATCTCTGATACCGACCAACCGAGCACGGAAGCTACGCGTGCTAACCCATTCACGGGTAGTATGTTCTTCACAAATCCTGCGCCCTGTATTTCATTAAAATCTACAATGATCACAAGATTGCCTAATCGCCTGTGGCACGCCGTTAACAGCGACTCCCATGTTGTGCCCTCCTGACACTCGCCATCGCCCACCAGCACGTATATCCTGCCCGATTTACGCATGATTTGCCGTGCCATCGCCATCCCCACGGCTGCCGGCAGGCCATGTCCTTCAGAGCCAGTAGTAAAATGCACGCCGTTCCGCTCGTCAAGCGTCGGGTGTCCCTCTAGTTTAGGCCTCAATCCACGCTCCCGCAACAACACATAATACGGCCAGCAGGCATGACCTTTGCTTAATATAAACTTATCCTCGGCTCTCATAATTCGGTCATAGAGGCAGATGAGAATTTCTACTGTCGAAAACGAACCACCATAGTGATAGCCACCATTCGCCTTGGAGAGCGTTATCGTGTCCCTCCGAATCTGTTTTGATCTTTCGTTAAGTTCAGTATTCATGTCATCTCCAAAATAACTTTACCCACTTTTCTCGACTTAACCCTCTCGACAGCCTTGTTGATTTGGGCCAGTGGAAATCGGTGTGTTATTCTGTCATCAAGTTCAAGTTTTCCTGCACGATAGAGATTTAAGTATCGTGGAATATCCACAGCAGGGTTCGTCAATCCGCCCTGAGAGTCCAGCACGACTTTTCCTTGATAATGTTGCCTCATCCCATGGATTACAACCTCCTGATCGTGGCGTGGCTGTCCTGCAAGAATCAGGCGTCCTCCTGGTGCTGTGATTTTATATGCTTTATCAATCATTTCAGGAATTCCTGTGCATTCAACAACTACATCCACATTCCCGAAGGCCATAGGATAGTTGTAAATGTCTGTAGCTCCAAAGTCCAAAGCCATATCGAGTTTTTCAGCATGGATGTCAATGGCAATTATTTCACCTGCCGAGACCATTGCAGCCCCCTGTATGACACTCAACCCCACGCCTCCACAACCTATGACGGCTATGGATTGTCCGATTTTAAGCTTTGCATCGTTGTTGATAATCCCCAAACCTGTCGTTATGCAACACCCCATCAGTGCAGCTATTTCAAAAGGAATGTCATCCTCTATCTGTGTCAAGCGGTTCTCGCTTACCACGGCATACTCAGCAAACGTAGCAATCGGCCCAGCACCGACTTCACCATCCATCCGCTTGTATTTCGGAGGGCTTGCTTCTATCCCCTCGCCCTTCCTCCAGTGCATGACAACGTGATCACCTTTCTTAACCGTCCTCACGCCCGCTCCCAGCTCCTTAACCATGCCCGCTCCTTCATGGCCAAGCAGATGCGGGAGGTATTTGTCCTCTCCTCCCGCTCCATTTATTTCATTTATTTGGGCGCCACAGATTGAAGCACAATGCACGCGGACTAGTACCTGGCCAACACCCAAACCAGGAAGATAGATGCCAATCTCATCCATGACTAAAGGTTTGTTCTGCTTCACTAAAATCGCAGCCATAAATTTTATGGTGCTAGTAGTTCTTTCGGCCAATGGTAATCTCCTTTATTTTCAAACTTTTGTAATCCTCGCACAGTGCAAAGATGACCTGCGCCGCATCGGCGGGGTCAATAAGGTCGTTGTAGTCCTCCCGCCCCGACGTCATATCCGTCTTCATGGCGCCAGGATAAACATCAATCACCTGTGTATTCGGTAGGCAATGTAGCGAAGCGCTAAAACCCCGAAGCCCGTGTTTGCTCGCACAATACACTGCCTCGAGGGGATTCGGTTCCTTGCCCGCCACCGAGTTTATGTTGATTATCACTCCTCCCCATTCTGATTTTAACATCCACGAGAGTCGCTTTATCAGCAACATGGGGGCGATAAGATTCGTCTCTATCACTTCCCTTATCTCTGCATCCCGCACTTCTGCAATAGGATTTTTAGAGTAAACTCCCGCATTGTTAATAAGCACATCAATACGTTTCTCCTGGGCTATCTCAGCAAGCTTTTCAATGGTTCTGTTCTCCGCCAGATGCCCCGCAACAACATCGCACTCCACGTTCCATTCCTTCACTGCCTGCTCAGTTTCCTCCAACCGTTTCCTGTTCCGTCCATGTATGATCACGTTATAGTTATTGCGTGCAAACACAAGTGCCAGGCTCCTGCCCAGACCTTTACTCGAGCCGGTTATAAGCACCGTCATACGTTTAGCCATCTACCTAACCTCTCCCACAGCACACTGCTTATTAGGGCAGTACAATTTACCTCGCTTCCCACAGCACCCTCGTCTTAGCAACAGCGGGGTCTGGCACTTTGGGCATAGCATATCTTCTCCCGTTTGTTCCTCCATTACGGGGGCGGGCCGAAATTTCTCGCGCGTCAATCTCCTCAGTCGCCCACAACACATTCACTCGCCCCACAGTTGGCTCGCAGCCAAGCTCTGTAAGCCGGCCAACCAAGCCACGACAAGCCACGTCAGCGCATAATCCGCCGGCCCCCATATCCCAAAAAGCCTTACGGGTAATAACAGCAGCACAGCCGCCGCTATCCAATGCCCGAGACAATAGCAACAGTCTACAAGCTCAGCAATATCATCGTAATTTTTCCATAGCCATTTCCTTGGCTTCTCTAATAATTGTGAATGCGATATGAAAAACGAGACCGAGGCCACGATGGTTGAAATCAAAAACGCTTTAATCAAGCATCCAGGCATGCTTTCTCCTCCTCCATAAGCCGGGTGTCCACGCGGACTATGCAACAACGCCCGCAACGATGACAGCTTTTCTTACGGTGCCACAGGCAACACGATGTCTTGTTCAATCTCGAATACCTCCGTCTCCTTGCCATCGGCCATCATGGTGACTTCGTAAAGCACAGTGTCGCTCCATTTAATCTCAAGGCCCATGTAATATTTTCTGGGTGGCAGGTTTGTGTCTGTCGGTTCGAGCGTTATCTGCAGGTAGCCCTCGGATGGCGTGTCAACTGCGATCCCACCGCCCACTTCCTTCGTTTTTTCTATCTTTGTTGCCGCAACGGTCTTTGTCTCCTTCACCTGGAATTTTATATGGGTTGCTACTGCCAGGTTCGCGACATTGTTCCCGTCCCTGTCCTTTATCAAAATCTCCTGGACTGAAGTATTGCCTTTCTTTACTCGCCATTCACTCATGGGCATTCCTCCAATTTTCCTTCTGTGACCAGACTCGTTTCCAGCCTGGCACTCGCCGTAAATTTATTTTCGAGTCGGCCTGTCATTTTGATTTTATTCTCCAACTTAGCACCGATTGTGACCTCCTCATCGAGTTTGGCGCTCGCCGCGATCTTTTCTTCAAGTTCGCCTTCGGTTACGGCCTTCTCCTCAAGCTTGGCTATGGATACGGCCTTCTCTTCCAGCCTGCCGACGAGCGTCAGCTTTTCCTCCAGCTTACCGCTTCTTAAATATTTATCTTCCAGATTGCCGCCGATTAAGGACTTCGGTTCGAGTCGTGCCTCAAAATCCAGGATGCCGGGGAAATGTTCCGGTTCTACGCCACAAATAAGCCCGGCTAGCGTACCGATATAGAATATCAATTCTCCCACATACGGGATGCCGAATACCTCAAGGCTTTCGATCCCGTCGGGATAAAGCGATTGTTCCACTCCAGGTCGCACAATAACAGGCAATCCAAAAGCCTCTCCACTTTCCAAGGCCTGCATTAACAGTCTCAGATTAAGCTGGGCTGTGCCGAATTCTTCTAAACTTGCTATGCCATCGGGAGAGAGTGCAAGTATATGAAGTAGCTCCGCATTTCCGAATACCTCAAGACTTTCGATCTCGTCGGGATAAAGCGTTTGTTCCGCTCCGGGTAGTACGACAATAGGTAATCCAAAAGCCTCTCCGCTTTCCAAGGCTGATAACAACAATCTTAAATTAAGTTGTGAAGTCCCGAACCCTTCCAAGCTCGCTATCGCCTGGGCAACCAATCTGAGATTAAGCTGATGCGCTCCAAATGCCTCAAGCGAGACAATCCCATCTGGGGATAGCTTGAGGTTCAGCTTGCCATTTCCGAAAGCCTCAAGCGAGGCAATCCCGTCAGGATAGAGATACTGAAGCATCAAACCGACGAGAGGCTCTCCGAAAGCCTCTCCACTCGGCACATAATCAGGGAATAGCCTGAAGTTCAGCTTGCTGTTTCCGAACGCTTCGAGCGATCCTATTGCCGAAGGGAGAAGTATTTTTTGAATGATGCTCGGCGTGCCGAAAGTTTCGAGGCTTTCTATCGCTAAAGGAAACATTCTGAAGTTTGATTTTAAAGTGCCGAACGCTTCAAGACTTTCTATCCCTGAAGGAGAAATTGTTAGCACTCCTACTTCTTTATCCGCATCCGAGCGTAGCCTTAAATCCTTATCAGGGCTGACTTCTCCCTTGTCAACGTCAGAACGCAGAAAGAGATTATTACTTGCCATTTATTCCACTAGTGGTTGCAATACATGGTCTGTTACATCAAAGACATGGGGAGTATTGTCCTTCCATGAGATAACAAAATGCTGCGCATCATTATTAAGTAAGCCTGTAAAAGAATAAGCTCCAGTTACAGAATCACTCAGGACATACGCAATATAAGAACAACTATTGTCCTGATTATCTCTGCATAGAAAACAAAGACAGCTTCCTAGAACATTGCCATCTTTGTCTTTTGTAATTCCTTCGAGCTTATATGTAAAAATCGGGGTGTCAATGTTCTGGTCAGGTGTGAATCCAAAAATAGCATCTGCGTGGGCCGAGTTGGCAAAAATAAGGACAATGTAAATCTTGTCCGTATCCGCCGCAGATTGCTCCGCTCCAGTCACCTCAACACTTTTCACGCCCAACGACCCCATAGAAATGGTGAGCCCCGTGGTACTTCCCACAGTTGCCTGACTTACGCAGCTACTATTGACTCTACAAACATGAACCTCCGTAAGAAGAAGGTTTGCCACAGCCGTCGTCACATTAAGTCTGACTGTATACGTCCCCGCTTCCCAGATTGTCTTCCCAACTGCTGGAGACTCGAACATAACACCTGCCTGGATGTCGGCTCTATTTATCGTAACGGTGAATTCATTGACTCCTGGAGTTCCTCCTACCTCTGCCTGAGAAGTGCGTGCCTGCCAGGCCAATCCATCTGCGGGCGATGTACAGGCCAGCATTGCCCCGCACGGGGTGTCAAAGAAATCAGTTTGGACCAAAATTATAGCCAATTTACTGCCTCCGATGCTTCTTTCTCAGCTTGCTGCATAGTGGCGTCATCACTCCACTTACCTCTTTTCAACGAAATGCTCTCACCGTATCTCTTCTCATTTTCCTCTGGAGTGTCGTTATTCTGCCCGTATATGGGGCCTTCCAAACCCTTAGCCTTGAAATACCAGTCTCCTCCAGTATTGATTCGACGTAGCAGTTTGCCATCAGGGCGCTTGTCGTCGAAATAGAGGACAACGACGAGCACGCCATCCTCAGGCAAATCCTTCCACTTCGTCGTTTTAGAGTCGTACTTCGAGCCGTCGGCATACCATGCCCGCCAGCCAATTACTTTCATTTTCTCATTTCCTTATTATTCCAGCACAGGTTGAAGCACATGGTCTGTCACATCGAATACATGTGGTGTGTCGTCCTTCCATGCCACGACAATATACTGAGCATCATTATCAAGTAAGCCCGCAAAAGAATAAGCTCCAGTTACAGAATCACTCAATACAAAGCGTACGTATCTAAGACTATTATTTTGGTTGTCTCTAAAAAGAAAACAAAGACAGCTTCCTAGAACATTGCCATCTTTGTCTTTTGTAATTCCTTCGAGCTTATAAGAAACTCCTACATATTCCCAACTTACCCCTGTAGGAGCTGGGCCAGGGCCACTAAAACAATCCAGTATAGAAGAGGAGAAGCCGTCGTGTTTATAGACTTTAGTAGTTTCAATGTCAACAGAAAGAAGATTGCTTCCATCCCAAGCCACCCCCTTAGCTTGTACGCCAGGAGCACTAAAACAATCCAGTATAGAAGAGGAGAAGCCGTCGTGTTTATAGATTTTATCAGTGCTATCGTCAACAGAAAGAAGATTGCTTCCATCCCAAGCCACTCCTCGAGGAGTTGCGCCAGGGCTACCAAAACAATCCTGTATAGAAGAGGTAAAACCATCATGCTGATAGATTTTATGAGCGTTATAGTCACAAGAAAGAGCATCACCACTACCCCAACCTACTCCTTGAGGATATGAATAAGGACTGTCAAAACAATCCAGTATCGTAGAGGAGAAACCGTCGTGTTTATAGATTTTTTTAATGCTAGCATCAACAGAAAGAAGATTAAAGCCATCCCAAGCTAAATCCCTAGGAGCTGAGCCAGGGCTACCAAAACTGTCCAATATAGAAGAGGAGAAGCCGTCATGCTGATAGATTTTATCAGTGTTATAGTCACAAGAAAGAATATTGTTTGTCATTTTTACTTTGCACTCAACTTATTCATTAAATTCTGAACTCCCAGTATCGAACACTTTCTCTGATGGTCACAAAGCAAGTCGAAATCAACAAAGAGATTAAATCCCTCCTCCTTCACTTTCTGCCAAACTCGAAAATCACACGTCAACTTCAAAGTCCCATCCTTGTGATACACGAATTCATAGGGTCTCTCTATGGCTTCGTACACCTTCCGCCGAACCATGACGCAGGCGCCCCCGACAGCATCTACCTCCTCAATTCCGTTTCCGTAATAAACTTTATAGTTTCCGTCTTTATCCGAACGCAGAGTCACAGGATAGGGAAAATACTCTCCCTTCTCTCCCCGCATTGAAAATCCCACAGCACTCAGAGCATCAATGTCCCCCCTCTCTTCCAGAATAGTTACCATCCTGTGAAGAGCGTCTTTTGGAGGAGCAATGTCATTATCTATCCACCAGAGCAAATCAAAATCCGTCTTTTTGAACTCTTTAACCAATGTATTCCGTGCATTGTCCTGAGGAAACAAAGCCTTTTTCACATCAACAACAACCCTATATCGAAGGTCATGCGTCCAACACAAAAGGTTGGCCACAAGGTCTGAAACAACCATCCCGTCTGAAGCAGGAATAGCAATGTACACACTCTTCATAGCACCGCAAGAGTCCTATCCAATCTTTCCTGAAACGATTTTGATTTCATAATCCCTGGTTCTGGATTATCCGCGTCCAACGCACCTAATTCATCAGCAGTAAGAACCGTCGACATTTTCCTGTTCACATTGGCTTTGTCAGCAATCTTTTGACAAATCCGAGCCACTTCTTCGGGGCCTGTAATTTTCAGGGCCCGCTTAGTCCATCGATTGCCAAGATTCAAGGCTGCATCGTAATCTACCTCCTCTACATCTACCGAAGCAAGGAACTGCGGTGCATCTGCATCTTTGACAATCCCAATCAAATACTCGTCTTTGTTGCCCCTATCGACAACAGCTTGAATGTTATCGGGATTGAAAGTCTCATAAGCCAGCACCTGAATCTTTTGAGAATCGTACTCAGGCGGATAATCGTAGTGTGTGCCGCCAACCGTCTGCGTTCTCTTAATCTTAATCTTCAAAATTTTAGCCATTTCTTCACCTCAAAGAAAATACTCACTATCCAGCCGAAGCTTACTTCGTTCCCGGCGTGCCAACTTCCTCTTCCGAGGCAATCGCTCCAGCGCCGGATAGAATCTGAGTAGCAATAGCTTTCTCTTTGTCGGTCATGCCATCGATCTTCTCTTTGACCTTCTTCTCACCGACTCTCTTTTCCCGAACCGCATTGAGCTTTACCATCTCGACCTTTATTTCCACTCTCTTCTCACGCATTTCAAGGAATTTCTTATCCAACTGTTCAAGACTCATCTCTTCATAATTTGGCATTGTTTCCTCCGTTATTTGACGGCGGTTTTTTAATAAGCGTAGGAGTCCCGACTGCACCCTCTGACTTGATTCCGCCAGGCA
>Ga0114925_10001818_pt1 | contig 10682 bp, 11 predicted proteins | sample SumtaG_2_FD_87287 | JGI IMG/M metagenome (GOLD analysis project Ga0114925, IMG submission 87287) | Deep subsurface microbial communities from Indian Ocean to uncover new lineages of life (NeLLi) - Sumatra_00607 metaG | ecosystem: Environmental > Aquatic > Marine > Oceanic > Sediment | place...
GGTATTGTTGTTATAGAAGAACATAATATCTATTGTGGGTTTGGAAGTATAATTGCACGAATTATTTCTGAAAATTATGCGAAACCTATGAGATTTATCGGAATAAATAATTCATTTGGTCAATCAGGAAAAAGAGAGACTCTATTAGATGCTTATAATATAAATCAAAGAGAAATTTTAGAACAAATAAAAAAAATCATTCCTTAATTTTTATAATTTTATTTCAATTTACCTATTATTCATCATTTATGTTTGTTAGGCAAATATCCAATTCTATCTAAAGCTTTCAAAACAATTTCTTTGCTTTCTTCAACTGTTTGCTTATCTGTTTCAACATTAATATCTGGATTATCAGGCTCTTCAAATGGATGGTCTATACCAGTAAAATCTTTTATCTCGCCAGCTCTAGCTTTTGCATACATTCCCTTAACATCTCTTCTCTCACATTCTTCAAGAGAACACCTCACATAGACAAGTATGTAATCACCAATCTCTTTTCGAGAATAAGACCTGATTTTATTATAAGGTGATACAAAAGAGGCAAGAACTGCAACACCATTACGGGTTAAAAGCTTAGCAACGAATGTTACCCTTTCAATATTCATATTTCTATCTTTTTCTGTAAAACCTAAATCCCTAGTTAAACTTTTTCTAACTATATCTCCATCAAGACGTTCTACTTTCATTCCTCGTTCTTTTAAATCTTCAGCTAGGGCATCGGCCAGGACACTTTTACCTGAACAAGGGAGTCCTGTAAACCATAACGTAAATCCTTTATGTTCCATTTTTTTTTTAAAACAATTAATAATTTATAATCTTTCCTTCCAAATCATTAGGAATTTCAACTCCTAAAATTTTCAGAGACGTTGGAGCGATATCAAGTATACTCCTAATCCCTAAATGTTTCCCCAATTTTTTATGAGGGTCATATATAATATAGACACCAAACCAATCATGAACTGCGTCGTCTGGGCCAGTATCATTTTCATCTAAATACATTGAATCATATCCTACTGTTCCAGCGGATCTCCAATTTAAGTCATCAAAATATACCATTAAGTCAGGAGCATCTCCATTTATTACATCAAATAACTCTTCTGGCTTATAAACTAATGTGTTCATAGGTTTACCTTTATTATCCTTTATAGATTTCAATTTTTCAATGATTTTATTTCTCATTTCTTCATAATCACTACGTTTAATAATTCCATCAGGTTCTCTGCCTTCTACATTTAGAAAAATTCTTGCATAATAACCCCCCCAACCCCACGCAAAAGTGTTTTTCCAATCGATATCTGCATCTGCTAATCTTGTTCTCGGTTTTGGTTTTGTTTTGAATTTTAAAAGTCCCAACTTTTCAAGGGCCATATTCACACAAATTAATCCTTTCATTGCTTTTGCGCCATGATCTGACACAATCATTATAATTGTATCATCATCTAATATATCTAGGAGTTCCCCTACTTCAGTATCCAAATATTGATAATATTTTTTCATTTCTCCTTCAAATTCATTTCCAGGCTCATATTTAGCATGACTTTTATCATAATACTTCCAAAAAGCGTGGTGAAATCTATCTAATCCAATAATTACAAATTTAAAATAATCCCAATCTTTATTTTGCATTAAGTATTTCACTGTTTTAAATTGAATCCTTGTCATTTCATAAATTTCTTTCAATAAGATTCTCTTATCCTCTACTCTGAAATTAGCATCCAAGATGTATTTTCCAACATGTTCTTTAATTTCTTCTTTCAATTCTAGTGGATATGTATATTTTGAGGTTATATCAGGGGTAATAAAACCAGAGACTAAATAACCATTTATTGGTTGAACTGGGTATGTTGGAGGTAAGCCTAAAATGCAGGATTTTAAACCTTTTTCAGCAATTATCTCCCAAATTTTTGGTTCTTTAATTTTATAAGATGTTGCAATCCAATAATCATCATATGAATTCTCCTTTCTATGCCTAAATCCATATAATCCTAGTGTTCCTGCTTTTTTACTGGTAGACATCACCATCCAAGCAGGAATTGTAATTGGTGGATCACATGTCCTTAATTTACCATAAACTCCATACTCTACCATTTTCTTTATGTTAGGGCAATCATCTAGGAAGTCTTCGAATAAAGTTTTAGGTGTAGCACAATCTAATCCTATGACAACTAATCTTTTATTGTTTTTATTCATCATTTAATGCATATTATGTTCTTTTTTATAAAATTGAGAAAAAAAAATCAAGAAACAAAAGGGTTTTTATATTGCAGAATAACACTAGCTACTTCAGGGCGCATTACTTCTGGGTCCGGAGGCTTTCCTGACTGTAATGCTGCCCGTATTTCTCTCCCCGCAAAAAACTTTTGCATCTCTGGGGGATGAGGACAAATTTTATCATTCACTACAGAATTACATTTACTACATTTTGAGAAGGATCTAAATTTGATTGGTTCAATTCCTAAATCAGGAAAATGGTCAAAAATTTTATGGGCATCATATGGACCGTAAAAATCTCCAACTCCTGCATGATCTCGGCCAATAATAATATGATCACATCCAAAATTCTTTCTGGCGATAGCATGGAAAATGGCTTCTTTTGGACCAGCATATCTCATTTCAGTTTCAAATGTACTTAAAACAACCCTATCTTTAGGATAATATTCATCAATCAACACTTGATAGGCTTTTATGATTACTTCATCTAAGAAGTCGCCAACTTTTTTCTTACCAATTACTGGATTTATAAAAAGGCCATCAACATAAGTTAAGCCCGCTTTTTGTATATATTCATGACCAAGATGGGGTGGATTTCTCGTTTGAAAAGCAACTACTCTATCCCATTTCTTTTGTTTAAATAACACCCTAGTTTCTATAGGCTTGAGATCTAATTCTGGAAATATAGATTTAGGTTCATTAATTAAAAATATGTCTCCACCTATTAGCTTTTCTTTCATATTAAAAACTGAATCAACACCCGGATGATTTCTATCAAGTGTACCATATACCTTTTTTGCATATTCCTTCTTATCATAACCATATATATCTTCTATGTCCATGAGTGCAATTGGATTCCCTATCGAATCTACTAATATAATCCTATCATCAACATTAAGAGAATTTGCTTTTCTTTCAGGAACATCTAGCACAATTGGAAAAGGCCATGCGACATTATTTTCTAAATACATGTGTTCAAGAACATATCTATAATTATTTTCATTCAGAAACCCTTCTAACGGACTAAAAACCCCAAATCCGATGTTCTTGATTATTTTTAATGTTTGAGGATTGACTTGAATTGTTTCAAAATCATCAACTTGCCTTAAAATTCTCTCTTTTTCTACTTTGGGTAAGTCTTTATTAATTAAACTACCACCATGAGGTTGTATCATTCTATTTTCCTCTATATGTTGTTAATAATTTAATTGAATTTCTTAGTCTATATATCCCAAATCCCTTAATCGCTGCTTTACTTTTTCTTCTTCTTCCTTCGTAAAGACTTGTTTAGATCGTTCATCTGCTTCAATTGAAGATAAAACTTGTCTTAAAACATAAGTGACATAGCTAGATACAGAAGAAAATCCAGTACCTTTCATACGCTCTTTTATTTTTTCGGCTAGAGGTTTTGGAATCGAAACTGTTGTATATTCAACTTTATGTTCTTCTTCATTCATATTTTGAAACTTTAACCTTAATTATAATTAATTATATTTAATTATTTTTAATTAAAAAAGATTAGGAATCTGAATCAAAAAGAAATCTTTGCTCAATAAAAAGTCCTTTAATTGAATTTCTTTTTGTTGTTAAACATGGATAAAACAGATTCCAATTTAGTAGTATCACCCCAAAACTCCATAGACACATAATCAGGGTAAGGATAATGACCTAAATTTAATTTAATTGATTTTTCTCTTCTTTTCATATGTTCTTCTACTAGTTTCTTAATGCTTATTGGTTTTCCACTACAACAATTAATTATACCCGTTATTTTATCTTGTAATGAAATCTTTATAATATATTTAGCAACCTTTTCAACCGGTAAATAGTCTCTTAGTTGTTCCCCACCAGACATATTAAAGCTTTCTTCATTATTATCTAGTGCCTTATCTAATTGGGGAATTATTGATTTAGGCGATTGGCCTTTTCCATACATATAAAAAAGTCTTATCCAGTGAAACTTAAAATCATATATTTTTGCCAATTCTTGAATAAACTTTCTAAGTGTGTCTTTGGCTAAAGGATATGCTATAATCGGATTTGTTTCCATATCTTCAGATAAACTACCATTTTTATTACCATATTCAAAACAGGTTCCCGTTACGCTAAAACGCTGTAAACCATTTGAAATCATATTTTTTATGAACTGATAGTCATTAAATAAATTTCGTTCAAAATGGTATAATTCATTAAAATTTGGAAGCCCTTCCCATGCTAAATGAATTAATAAATCAGGTTTTTGAAAAAATGTAAAAAAATTTTCCTTTTTTTCATATAAGTCGCAAGGAATAAAAGTTACATCTTTATACCAAGGTAAACTTTTATTACTTTCTTGATCTAGCGCACTAGCTATTATTTCATGTTCCTTTAATTCTAACAATTGCTCTATAATATGATTACCAATAAATCCTGTTGCACCAGTTACCAGAATCTTCATTTTTCAAACCTCAATCCCTTCAAAATCATTTTTTAAAAGGCTTAATTCATTATCTTTTTTTGATATATCTGTAACTTCTAATGGCCATTCTATTCCAATCATAGGATCATTATATCTAATTCCACCTTCTTTTTCTGCACAATAAACTTCTGTTGTATAATAAATCATCTCGACATTATCATTCAGAGCTTGGAAACCATGTGCAAATCCTTCTGGTACATATAGCATTTTCATATTATCAGTTGATAATATCTCACTATGATATTGTAAAAATGTTGGAGAACCTTTTCTTATATCTATTGCAACATCATGAATGGTGCCTTTAATACATTTAATTATTTTTATTTCTGCTTTCGGCGGATATTGGAAGTGCATTCCTCTTATAGAGCCTTTCTTTTTTGTAGAAGAATGATTTATATTCACGATTTCTTTAGAATATCCTATCTCTTTAAATTCATTTTTGCAAAATATTCTTGCAAACATACCCCTATTGTCAATAAAGGGTTCAGGCTCTATAATATAAACATTTTGTATTTTAGATTCAATAAATTTCATCTTTATAAAGTCTATTTAATTAATTTAATGTAATCATTAATTAGTTTCACATTAAAATCATAATTAATATTTTCTTCTTTATACCAATCACAAATAAATTGTATAGATTCATCAATACTGATTTCTGGCTTCCAACCTAATAAATTATAGGATTTCGAACTATCAAGTAATAATGTTTTAGTCTCATGGAATTTCTCGACATTAGGGGGAGTTTCAATGGAATATGATCCTTTACCATAATTGTTAATAACTTTTTCCATAATTTCCTTAACTGAAAAAATGCTTTTATCATGTGGACCAAAATTCCAAGCACCTATAAATTTCTCGCCTTTTTCCCACATTTTTATCGTAAGTATTAAAAATCCTCGAATGGGTTCTAAAACATACTGCCATGGTCTTACGTATGTTGGATTACGAATAATGATTTCTTGATTTTCTTTTATTGCTCTCATACAATCTGGAATAATTCGATGTTCTTGCCAATCTCCACCACCAATTACATTACCACATCTTACTGAAGAGACAAATTTATTGGCTATAGATTTTTCCGAATTAAAAAAAGCATCTCTATAGGAAGAAGTAACTATCTCAGAACATGCTTTACTAGAGCTATATGGATCGAAACCTCCTAAACGATCATCTTCCCTATAACCCCTTTTTACTTCTAGATTTTCATATACTTTATCTGTTGTACAATTTATCATTAATTTACAATAATTGCTTCTCCTAAAAGTTTCAAGAATATTAACTGTGCCTCCAACATTGATATCATACGTTTCTTTTGGTTCCAAATAGGAGTTTGTAACTATAGGTTGAGCTGCAAGATGAAAAATAATATCAGGTTGATGTTTTTTTACGATTGAATATAACTTATCAAAATCTCTCACATCTCCAATAATGCTTACTAATTTCTCTTCAAGTTTAGATACAACAAAATTATCTGCTTTAGTAAGAGGTGGTAAAGCATATCCAACTAATTTAGAGCCCAATTCATTAAGTAAAATAGCGAGCCAAGAACCAATAAATCCAGTATGACCCGTTATTAAAATTTTCTTATCTTTAAAGAAATCTTTAAATAACTTTATCATTACCAAACCTTCCAAAATGCTTTATTTTCAATCCATAATTCATTAAGATAATCAACATCTCTCTCATGGTCCATACATGCCCAATTCCCCTCATGTTTATAGACCATAACTTCTCCTTCTTTTGTAAGTTGTTCAAGGGGTCCATGTTCAAAATCACAATTTTCATCTGGTGTGAGATAATCTACTAATTTTTTATTAAAAACCATAAATCCTCCGTTTATTAAACCGATGGATGTTTGAGGTTTTTCCTGAAATTTTAAAACTTTACCATTCTTTTGATTTAATTCTCCAAAACGCGATGGTGGATGAACACCAGTAAGAGTTATTATTTTACCATGCGATTTATGGAATTCGACAAGCTTCGGGAGATTGATATCAGCAACACCATCTCCATAAGTAAGCAAATTAATATCAGTATCAAGGTATTTTTCTACTCTTTTTATTCTTCCACCTTTTAGCGTATTTAAACCTGTGTCGATTAAGCTGACTTTCCAGTTCTCATCATTATTTTTGTAATATTGAATATTTCTATTTGAAAGATCGATAGTAAAGTCATTATTTTTCATGTCGTAGTGATAAAAATAGTCTTTAATAATTTCTCCTTTTACGCCTAAACATATAATAAAATCATTATAACCATAATATGAATAAATTTTCATTATATGCCAGAGGATTGGTTTTCCTCCTATGAATACCATTGGCTTAGGAATTAACTCTGATAAATGTCCTAATCTTGTTCCCCATCCGCCTGCTAATATTATTACCTTCAATTTAATCAATTTGTTTTTTTGATTTGAAAGAAATAGTGTTTCTTAATTTTTATTTATTAAACATTACAATAATTAAAGAACCTTAATTCAAAAGTAGTTTTATTTTAAACTTTACATAACTAAATATGAATTAAGAATCTATCATATCTCTATTAGACTTTAAAAATTATAAAATAAACCTAAAGAGACACAACTGAGAATTATATGATTAATTTTTTCTTTTTTCTGTTTTAATCCAGTTAATATAATCCAGAAGACCCGAATGAATATCATATTTTGGTTCATAATTTAATAAAGATCTTGCTTTCGTAATATCAGCATATCCTTTTTTAATATCGCCTATTCTTGGTTCAGTATATTCAATTTCGATATTTTTAAGCCCCCATAATTCTTTTATTGTTTTTGCCAGTTCATTAATAGATATTTTAGTATCTGAACCAATATTAAATACTTCACCCTCCACTTTTTTAGAAACTGCTGCTTTTAAATTAGCATTTATTACATCTTTTATATATACAAAGTCTCTTATTTGTTCTCCGTCACCATATATAAGAAGATTCTTATTTTTTTGAAGATTTCCTAACCATTTTGAAATGACTCCACTATAAGGAGACATATCTTGTCTGGGACCATAAACATTTTGATATCTTAATGCTATTGTATTCAATCCATAATTTTTAGAATATTGATAAAGATATTTTTCTCCCGTTAATTTGGAAACACCATAGGGAGAGATTGGATTAGTAGGCATATCCTCCTTCATAGGTAAAGTAATAGTATCCCCATAAACAGCTCCTGATGACGCAAATATTATGTTTTTTATATTATATATTCTTCCACATTCTAAAATATTAAAAGTTCCTGTTATATTTATATCGTTGCAAGAACGTGGCATACTGACAGAATCGGGTACACTTGTAAAGGCAGCCATATGATAGATTATATCAATATCTTTACAAATTTTTAATAAAAAACTGAAATCCCTAATATCAGCTTTATAAAAAATAAAATTAGGATCTTTTGAAGCATATGCTAAATTATCTTGTTTCCCATTAAATAAATTATCAATACCGATAACTTTACTTCCAATTTTTAATAAAGCATCAACTAAATTACTTCCAATAAATCCAGCAGCACCAGTTACTAATATTCTCTTATCTTTAAAATCCAAAATCAATATTCACTTTTAGTTTAAATTATCTTTTATTGCAATAAATATTTCATAACGTGAAAAGCCTCTGCATAATTAACATTTACTTGCATACCACGATATCTTGCTAAACTTTTTATATCCTCGATCCATTTTTCACTACCAAATTTTACGTATTCAGGTTTATGATATCTTAATGCTTCGCATTTTTTATCTATATATTTAGATATATCAATATAAGAGTTTGGAATCATTAAGCCTCCAGCATAATTAAAATATAATTCAAAGAGGAATATGTTATGAATATATCTTCTAGCAGCAGCCATTGAAATGAAATGAGTATTTCTATGATCTTGATGATATGTATCAGGATTAGTATGTGTGAAAATATACTTTACATTTTGATTAATAATTACTTTTTGTAATTCTGAAATACTCTCTTTATTAACCTTTAATTGAGTTGCTGGGACATCAGTAAAAAATATGTTGTTCTTTTTTATCCCTAAATATGATAAACTCTTGTTAGAAGCTTCAAAAATTTCTTCAAAATCTCTTACACTCTGCCCATTAATGTCAGAATAAACTCCATTTGTAGTATGATAACAAATTATTTCACACTCTGGCTTTTTTTCAACAAGATAACAAATAGTTCCACCACACCCTAATTCTATATCATCAGGATGTGCTCCGATGAATAGTATCGACATTTATTAATTTCCTCAAATAATACTTTTTAATATATATGTAGATTTGATTCTTTAATCTTATTAAATGATATTTTAATTATAAATTAATATATAAAATAGTTATAAATATTAAAAAAAGCAAGAAAATAAGAGATCAGATATTTATTGGAATATTCAAATTATATATTGGTCTTAATATAATAACTATGAAATAATTGGTGAGTTCATGGAAAAGAAGTGGAAAATAAGAGATTATTTAGAATCAGATCGTAAGAACTTAATTGATTGGAGAAATATGATTGATAAAAGAGTTATCACTGCCGATTTTTTTAAATGGCAATATTTTGATAATCCATTTGGTCCCGTAGATACTTGGGTTGCTGATGATGGAGAAAAAATAGTTGGGCAATATACTCTTCAGAGACAAGAATATTTTTACTATGGTAAAAAAGTCATAGGGTCTTTAGCTTTTGATCTTGCTACTCACCCTGATTACAGATATCAAGGTATGTTTACTAAACTTGGTTTTCATTCTTTAGAAGAAGCAGGTAAACGGAATATTGCGTTTACATTAGGGTATCCTTGGGTTAAAGGAATTGCTATTCCAGGTCATAAAAAAGTTGGTTGGTCATTGTTAGGCGAACTTAAAATTTATGAATTAAAAAATTTAAATGCATATGAATTAAAACAGTTAAATGGTTTTACAATAAAGGAAGTTAATCAATTTGATGATAGATATGATTCACTTGCTTTAGAACATAAAGATGATGCCTCTATCATGTTAAATCGAACAGGTGCTTATCTAAATTGGAGGTATTTGTACAAAAAAGGATATAAATATTACTGTTTTGAAATAGTTGATACTAAAAATAGTTTAGTGGGTTTTTTTATTTTAAAAATTTATGAAGATGAACATGCAAAAACATTACATATCATTGATTTTATTTTACCTAAAAATAAAGATGTTTATCAAAAAGTATTAAATTACACAGTCATATTTGCATCTGAGCAAAATGCTAATGTAATAACACTTATTGTCAATAAAAAATTAGAATTTTTCAATTTTTTAAAATCGAATGGTTTTACAAGTCAGGAGAGAGATTTCATTCCGATCGTGCATGTGAATAACGAAATTGTGGATATTAATAAGATGAATAATATACGTGATTACTATTTTACGATGGGAGATAATGATATTTTTTAAAGCTTAATCTATAGGAGCAAACCACCATTTATTTCAATTACTTGACCCACTAAATATTTTGAAGATAAAATATAATCAACCACCTTTATAATTTCATCTGGTTCTCCAAAATCTTTTAACGGGATTTTTTTTTTAATTGTATTTACAATTTTTTCGCTTAAATCTAAACCCATTCCAATTTTAAAATATCCTAAAGCAATAGCATTGACGTATATTTTCCTATTATGAAGACATTCTAACGCTAGAGATTTAGTAAACGATTCAACACCCCCTTTAGAAGCAGCATAATTTGTAGCACCTACCATCCCCATTCTTCCTAAAACGCTTGAAAAATTAATAATGTGACCTTCTTCAACCATTTTTGGAATGGCATATCGACAAGATAGAAAAATCGATTTTAAATTAGTATTGATGACAGTGTCCCATTCTTGCTCTTTCATTCTGTATATTAAATTATTCGCAACACATCCAATTACATTAATCAATACATCTAAAGGCTCAATATTAGAAAAAGCTTTTTCTACATCATTTGTATTTGTAAAATCAGATTTTATAATAGTAGATTTTGCATTTCGAGGAGA
>Ga0114925_10001819_pt1 | contig 10679 bp, 15 predicted proteins | sample SumtaG_2_FD_87287 | JGI IMG/M metagenome (GOLD analysis project Ga0114925, IMG submission 87287) | Deep subsurface microbial communities from Indian Ocean to uncover new lineages of life (NeLLi) - Sumatra_00607 metaG | ecosystem: Environmental > Aquatic > Marine > Oceanic > Sediment | place...
GACAGGACGAACAATATGCAAACATTGTCTTTTCTTTCAATATCCAAGGTTTATCTAATTCGAAAAGTTTAATCATAGCGGGTTTGTCAGCATATGCCTCTTTATACTTAGTGTATAATTCAAACGAGAGACATTCACTGCAAATATCATTCTGATTTTCCATTGATAGTTTATTTGGCAAAGGTACTATTAATATAAGTTTTTTCAATAAGTTCAATTTTCTCAAACGCAACTATCTGTGTGTTTGGGTAAAACGATTTAAATTTGAATTTTAAAAAATTGAATACTATAAAATTAGTATTTGTCTAATACTAACGACATGTCAATACGAGTAGATCTCAGCAAAGCGAAACCATATATGTTTACCCGCGGAGGGAGGACAAAAATGGGTTTAATGGTAGACGATAAATTCCTTTGGTTGACGCAAACCCTGAGCCCAAAGGGTATTCACGGTATTCTCGTTCCCACCACGGCCGAGGAGCAACAAACAAAGAAACCAATTAATAAAGGTAGTACACAAGCCGAATTGGAAGCCGAAGGATTGGAGGGGTATTCGTTGGAAGCGGCATTGATGTTCTCTAGGTTATGCGCGGAACAGGCCGGGAAAAATGAGGAATCCTTTCGGAGCGGAGTGATTGAGTAAATTGAAATACTTTAAAAATTAGTTATTTAAATTATTTCCAAACATGACTCTAGAATATAGCTACCACGCAGTGAACCTTGGCCTAATTGTATTATGTTTAACCTATGTTGTCGTCGGTGGAGTACACGCAGTATATGAAACATGTACCAGAAAGCGAGAGCTTGACGGGTACTTAGGATGTCATTACTGCCATAACAAATCAAGATAACTATAATTAATTTCTGGATTTATATTATATGATCGGTCCGTTAGAAGCAATAACCGGAGGTTACTTTATATTCCTGGTGAACGCGATAAGACGTGATGATTTAAAATTAAGAACAAATTTAACGAAAATTTTTAAATCAAGGGATGCTCATATAGCATTATTCTTTTTTTTATTATCAGTCGTGTACATTTTATATGAAATTAAATATGGCGATATTAGCCGCGATGAAAAAAAAAGCTTAACTATTGCATTCAAGGCCGCATTAATTGCATTTATAACAGCTATTGGAGGTATGGTAGGTCTGTGGATTGCCCCTTACTTTCTGACGTTAATGGTATTTATGCACCACGATGTTTTATAAAATTGAAGTGAATGTTATCCATGATATAATGAAACACATACACCAGGAATAACTAGAAATGGCTACTAAAACACAGTCCAGTTTGCAGCAAACAAAGAACCGCAAGGGGAAAAAAATGTACACATTTGATCTACCGATCCACGAGGTATTGGTGCGAACTTACATTGCGCCAGGACAAATGGAAAAAATGACGGGCAAGTACCCAAAGAAGGTGAAACTGGAGCTTCTTCCGCCGAGTCTGGATCGCAAAGAGGACGAGGAAAAATTTTGGACGCTTCGGGCAACGAGTCACCACAGGCAGACGATGCGAAACATGGCGGTAGATATGACTGAACGTTATAATACCATCGTGGGTATTATCAAGAACATCCAGAAAACGACCGCTATGAAGTTGGAGAATGAGGCGACCAAAGGACATCACCACCATGGGGGATGTGAATGTTGTGCACATGAAGAGGAAAATTAACAATGTCCACAAACCCATATGACAGTATTATCGGGCATATTATGAATTTGAAGTAAATTTTTATCATGAATATGAAATTTTTTATTTTCGGCCTTGGTAGCTAGTGATACTAAATTAAGCCGTCTTAAAGAAGAAACTAGAACACCTTTAACATAATGAGCGATAGCCTCCAGAGAGTGATAGTAATCAAGATCAATTATGATTGTAAAGCCGCCAAAACATTCGTCAGAAATTTCGCAAGTTCTCGGTGTGGGCATTTTATTTATATAGGAATAGTATTGTTTATTATAATTTAATAGAATATTATATAAAAAAGCACTAAAAAAAGAGCACTGATTTTGTATATCTATATTATTGTAAATACTGCTGTCTTTTTTTGATTTTTAATTAATTTTCTACTATATTTTCAATGATGTCTCTGAATTCTTTATATGCATGGAGGTGTTCATAATCCTCCTCCTGAATTTCACTGAAATTTTGAAATAAAAGTTTTCTGGCTTCTGTTGTTGCAGTAACTTGACAATGAACAACTGGATTATATCTATCTCCTACAGAATACCCTTGTTCTTCTGTATAATCAACTTCCAAGCATTGATTGTCATCAAATGTAACTTTTAAATATGCACAGGCATCATGTCCGTATTCATCATTAGTATGATTATTCCACACATATTTCGCTTTAACAGTTAAATTTTTCAGTTTTTTCTTGGTTTTATTATCAATTTTAAAATACGTAATGAAATTGGGTTCTATTTTTTTTTCTATTAATTCTTTAATTTTTTGTTCATACTCTTTAATTTTTTGTTTATATTCTTCTATTTGCGCATCTATTTCTTGTAAGCTACTCATATTGGGATTTGTATATTTGACTTGATATATGTTTCAATTTTATAATTAATAGGTTTATCCTTTGGAGTTTTTTTAATAATATAACTTAATAACAATGAAGATTGGGATGAAAGGATTAATGGAGAATTTGGAAAGAAAAGAGTTCCATCATAATATAGACTTGGTATTAGAGGGAGGATGTATAAATGGTGCATATGAGATAGGTGGTCTTCTATTACTCAAAGAGTTGGAGAAGAAGAAGAAAATAACAGTGCACCGTTTATCAGGAACAAGTATAGGAGCATTTATTAGTTTATTATATAGTGTTAATAAACTAGATTGCTTTATAGATAGTTATAAAAACTGGCGACAAATGTTTAATGATACAATAAAAATACAGGCCTTTGAAGAAACGGTAAAAAAGATTTGTTCAGATCTATCAGATGATACTTTTAAATCTCTCCAAAAGAACAAAATATTCATTACATATTTTGATGTAAAATTAAAGAAGTGTATATTGAAGAAGGAATATAGTACACGAAGGGAACTCTGGGAATCGGTGTTAAAATCATGTCATATTCCCTATTTGGTAAATGGTAATGCTTTCTACAAGACGGATGATGGAGAATATTTAGATGGTGGACTTCCTTATATATTTAAGTTACGGACCACTGATGACCGAAAGGTCTTATATATGAAAATCATACAGAGTAGTAAACTAATTGGCATATTTTGTAGTGGAGGTGAAGAGTCTATTGATGGCCGAGTATTGGAGGGACTCTTGGATACCTATAACTTTTTTATGCAGGAACAGAATACATCAATGTGTAGTTTTGTAAATAATTGGGGTTATATAAATTTAATTCGCTATAACAGTATAAATTTTGTTTATTTGATAGGAATTTATATGTTTATTTTATTACAAAGAACTGGAGAATATATATCTCCATCACTTGAAAAGATGAAAATATATCAAAAGATGAAACCGGCATGTAAGAAACTATATGAAGATATACTACGATACATAGCATTTAAATAATTTTTGTCATAACAGGCCAATGGTCAGAAGTATTTTTTAAATTAATATAATCTACGACAATAGAGTCTAACTTTATGTCGGAAGTAAGGGGAATGATATGATCAAGAGTGCGACCCGAATCATGGGTATGTTGAAAATTATTTCTAGTGATTTTAAGAAAGGAAAATGGATCCGGAACATTAAGATCTCCTAGGAGAATTGTTTTGTGAGAGAAAGGTGAATTTTTAATAATATCCTTTAACTGATTAAGCGCTAATGGGATATTGGCCGATTGTAAATGTGTGGTAATAAAATTAATCTCTCCAATGGTAAAGTATAAGGCACCTTTTGAGGCAAATGTATCAGGACATGACGTTTTGTAGAATGGAGTAAATTGTCTGAAGACAATTGGTTGTGAAGATAATACTAGTAATCCGGAGGATTCTCCGATAATGAATCGGCTACAAAGATTGCCGGTTAAATAATATGGATATTGCTTTCTTATAGCTTTATTATTAAGAATAGCACTCAAAACATCAGTTTCAAAAACCTCTTGCAAACAAAATACATCAAACTGTGACTTAGAAATATGATCAATAATATTTCTAATTTTACGTTGATGATATGAATGCCACCATAATTCTTGAATATTCCAAGTACAGATGGTGTTAACGGGTTTTTTAGATGTTTTATTGACCAATTGAGTTTGATATGTATTGTAAATAGCATGAGGAAGCAAATTATGAGAATTAACAATAGATTGGAGAGATATATTACCATTTGAGGAATCGCAACAAGAGTGCCATACTTGATTGCATCTCATTAATTGCTTTAATTTGTATCCAATTGCATACATTACTAAAGAACATTATTAAAAAACAAGTTATATAACAAATAACAATATATATATATGGAAGAGAAATGCAGTATTTGTCATAATATAATTAATAAAGACCAATCAGTATATACAGAATGTGGTCACCGTTTTTGTAGCAAATGTTTTTTTACTTGGATGAAAGAGAATACGACCTGTCCCAATTGTAGAGCACAGTTCGGTAGGACTCACAATGATCAACGTGAAGAAATAGATAATTTAGCAGCGGCATCAATGGAGTGGGAGAGATATTTGGAAGAATTACAAAATAATTGCGTAGATCTAGAAATCAAAATTAGTGACATGAGCAATAAATACAATGAATATTCAATTAAATGTCATAGGCTAGAGCAAGAACAAAGGGAAATGAAAGATAAATTAGATGAACAAAAACTAAAATATCAGGAACAAGAGAAACGTTGGCGTCTCACACAAATGAGAAGAGCAGCGTATGCGCGAGAATGGCGCGAATTACATGCTGTACAAAATCAAGTACAACAAAAAAGAAATAGATTTAGCCTACAATTTTAAAACAATAGTAAAGCGGCTTAAAGCTAACACGTCATAGCACTATGTGCAGTGGGATCAAACAGCAAATCAAAATTTTCTGACAATCACAGTTATATGATCCCCATATTAAGCTCTGGTAGCTCAGTTTGGCCAGAGCGTTCGACTGTTAATCGAAAGGTCACAGGTTCGAACCCTGTCCGGAGCGGTGCTTGGCGAGGCATGAAACTACGTAATAAATACCAGATTATAGCCCGGTTAGCTCAGTTTGGTAGAGCGCGCGCCTTTTAAGCGCGTGGTCGTGGGTTCGATCCCCACACCGGGCAGGGTTATTGCTTTTGAAAAAATTGAAGTAAAGTAATTTTAGCAGTATAAATAGCACATTATCAAGCAAAAATGGAAACTCCACCAAACTGGACTACAAACGCAAATAGTGGCACCATCTCCGTGCGGCAACTTCAAGGATGGGCACCAATGTTGCGCGAAGGACTGGAAACGCCTGGTACGTGGGGTTATGGAATTCGTCGTCTCACAGTGAAGGAGAAGAACGGCCAGTGTCCGATGACCTTTTCAGCGATGGGCTTTCGTGATAAACTAGGTAAGTGGTCAATAGGATTGCGAATGAATGTGGATCAAGTGAGTCCAATTAAATTCCGCGACTGGAATGATGGAGACAATATTATAGATATTCTCACAGGATTGATGTCCGAACACCTGCGCGAAAAGGGATATACCGGCAACTATGGTACACTAATTTGAGAGGAAGTATCCATATTAGTCTAATGGTTAGGATATTCCGCTTTCACCGGAAAGACCGGGGTTCAATTCCCCGATATGGAAAATATTATAAAATTCAACAGTTCGTTTGCCCGAGTGGTCTAAGGGGTCACGTTTAGGCCGTGATGTATTCGTACTCGTGGGTTCAAATCCCTCAGCGAACATTGTATAAAGTATTGACTGATTGGTAGTTTACCCAAGTCTGGTCAAAGGGGGTCCGTTCAAGGCGGATTGCAAATGCTTCGTCGGTTCAAATCCGGCAGCTACCAAAAAGCGGCTTGGCGCAGGGGAAGCGTGTTCGGCTCATAACCGGAAGGTCGGAGGATCGAAACCTCCAGCCGCTAACTACAAAATTTCCTAATCTTAAAAAAGCTTTTTTTCTATATTAGTAGTTTAATTACTAATATAAAAAGCGCAAATATTCTCTCCAAATATATTATAGAATGGCCTTCAAACCGTTGATAAATATGAGAGCAACAACTATAAGAAAAGCTTTTATTCTGAATGCAATCGTTTTAGCAGCAATAGCAACCGCTTCAATAGAACTGCGTCGTTATCTAGATAGAAGAAAAGAAACAAAAGGATTGTCTGAATCTCAAAAGTTTTTAATAACGATGATTGGAACATTTCTAATAGGATTAATAATCTACATAACAGTCCGCGGCATATTTGGTTTTGGCGAAGGTTTATTGGCCTCGGCACCATTTGCTAAAAGACTATTATAAAACCTACTTAATAAAGAAATAGGTAATAATAGTGGTGAGATAGAATAGGAGAGTTCCCCACAAAGTGTCAAGTATTACTGCAAAAATAGACCAATTTTTAAAGATAGCATAATTAGTAAGTTCAAAGACACCATAGATGGTAAAACCTAGAATAGCAGCTTCCAATGGTGTTCGTCTTTTATGAATGATAAGGGAATAGAAACCAAATAGAAGAACGATATAACAGGCAACAACGGCAAACATATTAGTTTGCATTTTTGATTTTTGTATTTTACCAACTAAATTCCCATAGAAATTTTTAGTGGTAGAGAGATAAACAGCATCAAGGGAAAGTAAAACTGCAGAACTTAGAATGTAATCCATTTACACTATAGTGTGAAAATAAAACGCACTCTTGGTCTAGTTGGTCATGACGTCGCCTTTACACGGCGAAGGTCGCGAGTTCGATTCTCGCAGAGTGTATATATCATATTAAACGTATGATATATTCAAAAAATTGAAGTGTATAGATACTCTAAATGTATAGATACTCTCACTCAGTACTTCTTAAGCAAAGCATATAAAGCTAAAGCAGCAAAACAAACAAAGAACATGCCTCGTCGCAACAACCGCAATCAATCGCTCGCTGCAAGGCTCGCCAGTATCCCGCGCGTGAACCTGGCGGATAGGGAACCACACCAGATCGTAGGAACGAGCGAATGGGCTGAAGTTCGTGCTCGGAAAGCATTTCTAGAAGGCAGATCTAGTTGTTTGTGCATTTCACCTGAAACTCGCGGACGCCCCCTAACAAAAATGAAACAACAAACGGGAGCCAGTACCCACTTTATTGATAAAATGCTCCAATACATTGACGCTGGCGAATGGGCGCAAATTGAGGGAGGAGAACACGATAAGCGATGGGTAAACCCCAAGCATTACCCGTCGCGAATCTTTGAAACAGGCCGCATCAAGGAGGCGGATACACAGGAATACCACTATTTCCCAGTGAGCTCAACTGATGACGATCCAAAAGGACTCGCGCTTCACCATGTCGTTTCGGCGGGCGGGCGGTCATTCACTATTGAACCAAATACGTGGAAACTGTATGAGACTTATGTGCAGCGAAAACGTGATAGCCGCAAACAGCGGAAACAACAGCGAAACATTGACCAGGCCGTTTATGGTGAGATGGCTCGCGAGGAGGAAGAGTTATATGATCAATAAACTATATAGATATAATATTACAGTCTAAGCTATATGTTGTTACGGAAACAAGATGTAGCTCAGACTGCCTTTGAAGATAAAAATAACTTTAGGAATGAAACCCTATTTTTTTTACACGATCCGAATTTCTATTACACCCGTTTGCCTAATTTCAGAAAAGTATTTCAAACACTAGTTTTAAAATTAAATATTATTCGTCCCAAACTATTGCAGAGTGAGAAAACAATATGGGGAAATGCCAAGAACGAGAGGAAAAAAATAGATGTTATGGAAAAAGCTATTAAACTAGGAGAATTTCTAATACGAGAAAACCGAGATAAACTGTTTAAGTCAAAGGCTCAACCAAATAAAGCACTAGCTCATTTTTTTCATATTAATATAGAGAGTTCCGAGTATTTTACAAATGAAATTCTGTATCCTTTATTAAGATTGGTAGATACTATTGATGATAATAAATGGGAGCGTTTACCAAATAAAAGAGGATTGTGGAGAGAATTGCAGAATGGGGAGCCTATGCCAGTTGGAGGTGAAGTAAGTCTAAATTTAACCACTGGTAAAAAAATGATCAAGTTATAAAATTGATGTAATATAGTCTTTTAAATAATAAAGCAAGATACAACAATGGCACATAGACAAAACACGAAACAAATCTTTGACCCCATACATGGGTTCATAACTCTCACCCCTTTAATGCAACAGATAATGTATACATGGGAATTTTCCCGTTTATATGACTTACATCAATTAGGCGCCGCCTATTATGTATACCCTTCAGCAGTTCATAAAAGATCCGAACATAGTTTGGGAGTAAGTCACTTGGCCGGAATAATGGCACAATCCTTGGTAGAAGATCTGAATATTGTAGGAGATATAAAAATATGTCTTCCATCAGGCAAAGAGATTGCGCTTCATAAAGACCGGTTCATAGAACTATGTAGAATAGCTGGATTGACACACGATATAGGACATGGACCTTATAGTCATCTATACGATCATCATGTGAAACCACATGATGAACCAGAACATGAAGAACGGGGGATACAAATACTAACGGAAATGGCCAGTAAATATAAATTACCCATATCAGAAGACGAATTAACCATTATTAAAACAATGATTGTGCCCCCAGATTCAGAATATAAGTATTTATGGTACTATCAGATAGTGGCAAATAAAGTATGTGATATTGACGTTGATAAGATAGATTATATTCAAAGAGACTGTTTTCATACGGGTTTAGGATTTGGAGGTGAATGGGCTCGTCTCATAACAACGTGTAAAGCAAGGCCGTGGCGATGGTTGGGTAAAAAACATCTTTCCGCTCTAAATCCGGGCGCACGAGAGCCTGGATCAGTATGTCCTCGTTCTATAGTCTGGGCAGGTAAACTCCAAGATGAAATTTTCCAACTGTTTGCGGCGAGATATAGATTACATAAACACGTATGTACGCACCATACAGTCAAAGCCTATGAGTATTTAATTGTAGAAATCCTCAAAAAAGCAAGAGGACAAGTAAAAGACTTTACAGAACTAACGGATTCTGTTGTGACCTGTCGCCTTCATAGTGATTTCAGAGAGATACAGGAGAAAATAGCTAGAAAAGAAATCCCAGTTTTAGTGGGAGAAAAAAAAACGGATAAGCCAATAGAAAAAGATTGCTCATATCCCCGAAGAATAGTTGAATTGATAGTGGATAAATTTCAAATAGGTCTTTCTAGTAGTGATGGGAATCCACTATTACATGTACCATATGAAGACCGAGACGGCAACGTTTATTATTTAGCTGAGAAAGACCTTGGATTATGCATGCCGTTGCAGCATAAAGAAACAATTATGAGAATGTATACTTGTTCACCGAGCCGTATGGAGCAAGCGAAAGAACATTGGAAAAATTGGTAAGAAAACTTCTTAAGTTATATATAATGGACAAAGGGGTAAATTTAAAAATGGTAGATAGATCAAATATTCTAGTGCGGGAGGAGTCGGATCCCTCAGTTACTAGCGGAGGTACGGATCCGCTAGTTGCTGAAAAACCTGGGATTCAGGCCCCAATCAAGAAGGTAATAATAGCCAATGTAATACCTGTCTTAAAAGCACTTGTAATAATAACATTATTTTTATTGAACGGCGTGGGATTCTCTCCATTGGGATGTAGAACGCAATATTTACTATCTTCAAGATTTTGGTACAATAAACAAATAGTAATTTTCTTCATCATCTACTTTATTGTAAATTTAGGAGGGGACACAATATCAAAGTTGACGGATCCAATTCAACAACTAATTACATCCATAGTTACCCTATTATTATATAATGTCATTGCGAGATTAGGGGCTGTATGGTGGGATAAAGATCCATGGTACTGGCCGGGTCCTATGACATGGTTTGGGTTGATATCCCTACCATTAATAATAATTTTTATTTTAGATGACATGAGACGATACTACATGGCTGAGAATGCTATCTTCGTTAATGCGGATCTAATTGATAATATAAAATACGTTGAGTTGGGAGTTATAGGAGCAGTATTAATAACTATCGTCGTAGGGCTTATGAAAGCAATAGAAGAGGCTAAGAAGCGTTATGGTAAGTACTACTCCTTTTTAGCATTTTTCTTTGGTGTTCCCATGGGGAGGGGTGATGATGGAAAAATTGTGGAATGTAACGAGAAAGCGTTTAGACGGATAAAAAAAGAGATAAAACTTGGTTCATTAAAAAAGAAGACAACGGATTTTAAAATAACAAAAATATGGCTGAACTTTTCTGTGCCAACATTATTGGCTATTATATTAGGTTATTTCAGTATTTATAGAAACTATCCCGCTAAGATTTGGAGTATGTTTAAAAATGAATATAGAAATGCAGCAATGGCAAAAGGGGGTATAAACTAAAAAAAATCTGTAAATATTATAAGTATGGAAAACATTAAATATGCAGAGGAGAAGATGAAAACATACGGAAATATTGTTTCGGGTAAAAGAAGATCCGAAGTATTAGGTTTGGCTCCTAGATTAGATCCGGATGGGGATAATATAAGTACGTCATTGGAACGTGGATTGATATATAAAC
>Ga0114925_10001821_pt1 | contig 10679 bp, 9 predicted proteins | sample SumtaG_2_FD_87287 | JGI IMG/M metagenome (GOLD analysis project Ga0114925, IMG submission 87287) | Deep subsurface microbial communities from Indian Ocean to uncover new lineages of life (NeLLi) - Sumatra_00607 metaG | ecosystem: Environmental > Aquatic > Marine > Oceanic > Sediment | place...
GAATAAATTCGTTAATCTCCTAACCTTCCCATCAAGGGGGAGGAGATAAATTCGTTAATCTCCTAACCTTCCCATCAAGGGGGAGGGGATAAATTCGTTAATCTCCTAACCTTCCCATCAAGGGGGAGGAGATAAATTCGTTAATCTCCTAACCTTCCCATCAGGGGGGAGGAGATAAATTCGTTAATTTCCTAACCTTCCCATCAAGGGGGAGGAGATAAATTCGTTAATCTCCTAACCTTCCCATCAAGGGGGAGGGAATAAATCCTCTATGGATATATCAGTCCCAGTTGGCTTTTTCCGAATCTTTTGTTAAAATCGACTTCAACCTCAACATCAAGATAGAAATTCTCAAGTTTAGGGTCATACACATCGTTGAAAAATATTATATACTCCGGCGACCGGTATTCCTGTATTGTATTGTAAAGGTAAGGATAATCATTTGAGTGTATCACATCATAAAATTTTCCGCCCGTATTTCGTGCAAAATAATCAAGCTTATTGTTTTCCTCCCCACCGAAGCTGAGAAAATATACAGGTATATGGTTGTTAGAAGCATACTTTATACAGCTATTAAAGGAGTATGTTCGGAATGATTGATCATCAAGAATACCATCAGTAATGACGATGACAGCCTTCTTATAAAATTCTTTGTTGATATAGTCAATACTCATACGGAACGCCCTGTCAAATTCCCTTCCAGCATCAAATCGTTCTTCAAGAATGGCATCGGATGTTCTTAATTTTAACCTTGTGAAGGGACTTGCTATCCACGATTCACTGTTAAACCCAACCACTGCCATTTCATCTTCTGGAGAGATACGTGAAATGAACGAGCTTAAATATGTGTCTATGTCCTCTCGGTATGGCTGCATTGATGTCGACTTATCAATGAGAAAGAGGAGTTTGAGCCGTGAATCCCTTACCTCATTGTATGAGAGTTCAATTTTTCCAACAATTCCTCCTCCCATTTTTAACAAAAAATTATTTTTTGTAAGACCATAGATCGGAAATCCATCAGCATCCAGTACAGTTACATAGTAGACAACCGCAGGAAAACCGGACGCATCCACCCTGTCCAGAATAACATTAAGATTCCGGTATTTGTCTGCCTTTGGAACAAACTTAATAATATTGTCTTTTTCAAAATCACATGCATACAGCTGTCCCAGACGGTCGGTTTTTACATCCAGAACTCTCGTTATTCTCTGGCCTGTATCAATTTCCGTCCATGTGGAGTACATAAGGTTGTAGGATCTAATTTTGTCCTTGTCGCTGACGATTAATCTGCTGCCCGAAGAAAACGATATACCATAGGGATCGATTAATTTTATGCCCTGGAGGCTCCTGATATAGTTTCCGTTCCGGTCAAAAACCATAATAGCTTTTTTACCATGGTCTGCAACATATATATTCCCCGAGTCATCTACCGCGATTCCTGATGGATTTCTCAGTTGATCTTCTGCATCACCTTCACTGCCGAAAGTGAGGAGAAATGTACCCTCTGGTGAAAACTTTTCAATTCTAACATTCCCGCTGTCAATAACGTACAGATCATTATTTTTATCCAGGGCCAGGGATGTTGGCCCATAGAACTGCCCTATGCCAGCACCGGCCTCCCCGATACTATCAAGATATTTCCCATCGTCCCGAAACTTGTAAATGATATCATTACTGAAATCCGAGATATACACTATTCCGTCAGTGCCTGTGACAATATCGTACAGTCTGCCTGTAATAATTTTCGGGCTGCTGAAAGACAACAGCGGTTTTCCTTCCTGGGAAATTTTCAGTCCGATTTTTGAACCAAAACCTGCAGCATAAATATTTCCCGAATCATCAACATCTATACCTGTTACCCTGGAAAGAATATACTTTCCAATAGGATTCCCCTGTATCACCCTCCCAATGGTATAATCATCGTTCTTCTTTTCTGTGCGGAGAAAAAACTGATTTGTACTTAAATAACGGGCAAAGTTACTGATAATTTCATTTCCCGGTTGGTTTTCAAGAATTGTATTGAATTCAAATAAAGCGCTTTCGTTGAAACCTGCTTTATAATACGCTAATCCCAGGAAAAAACGTGCCCTTAAATCGCCGGGATTTTTCCCGAGAGTTTTTCTGAAAAAATCAATTGAGGCCTCAAAAGATTTTCTGTTAAAATGGTTTACCCCTTCTTTAAAAAACTGGAATCCTGTTGTATTTTCATTAAAATCTTCTGCAGAAACAATGCTAAAAGCGAGGAGAAGTGAAATGAAAAGGATCAAGCGCAGTATAACTTTCATATTCCTACTCTCTGCAGCAGCAAAATATTCTATCAATAAATATTATCACGTTATCACTCAATTACAAGAAAAAAAGCTCTCCCCATAGTCCACAGAGAGAGCTCCTCTTCATATATGTTTATATAAAAGTTATGTTTATATAAAAGTACAATTACTGTACTTTATACCTTAACATCAATTTTCTTCCCAAGGTTACCTTCAAGAAAGAATGGCTTCCCTATTGCAAGTAAAAGAAGATTCAATATGAAATCTTTTGAAACGATAACCGGATTTCCGCCATCGTCAGTACTCTTTACACTTGTTTCCTGAGATTCTAGTTCAACTTGCGGATAGCATTCTTGTATGGCAACCTTCTCTGTTATTCCTGTTACCATAATTTTCTCCACTCTTTTTGAGTTTTATACTTTCAGTGTCGACAAATTAATATAAACCTTTACAATAATTGAAGAATTTCTTAAATATCTATTTTCATCGATTTGTACTCTTTACTGTTAATGTTTATAAGGATATAGGCATTCATGGAGGAAAGTTTCTTTACCCGGCATTATAGGCCTTTATATGGTTTTATATATGGTATGTCGGTGTTGATATCGGGCCCGAAAAATTTGAACAGGACAAGGTTTTCTGTACCTGTGTTCTCTATATCAAATCCGTTAACGGCTTTATCATATGTCACAAGGGTCTCATCAGTGCCGAAATATTTCCCTTCTATTTCGTGGCCATCGATTTTTCCTCTTCCTTTCCAAACAAGGATATTATAAACTCCGTTGTCTTTGCTCCTGAATATGTTCTTCGTCTTCACTGTGACTTTTTTCCCGCTGAACTTAGTTGTATTGTAGTAAATCCACTCTTCAAAGCCCCCATCCTGCTTTGTTTCTTCTATCAGGTGAGGCTCGGTGTGCCGGTTTTCATAAAAGTAGGGATCACCGCATATTTTCCAATCAATCTGATCAAGAATTGCCCTTTCACCATACCTTTTCCTGTCCTCTTTTAATACATCCTTAAAAAGAAGCTCTTTAGAATGAATCTTTCCGTTTAATTCCGCCTGGAGCATTGCAAATACATCTGAGGCCTCTTGAAGCTCGAGAGTGAGTGCAGTCCCCGGTGCATGTAAGACACCTGCAGGAAGGTGAAATCCTTCCCCGGCTACATTCAGGTATGCCCTGGCATGTTTCAGGATAAGGTCGTTTTTCCATTCAACAAGATAGGGAAGCAGGGTTTCAAATTGCTTTCCCTGTTCAACAAGATATGGATGAACACCGAAAAATGTTTCAGGATGTTTTCCCATGTCTGCATTTTCTATGAAATAATACGCCTCTTCTTTTGGATTTTTCCCTACTTTATCTGCATCTTCTTTTTTCTGATGGATGTGATAGAATATCCGTGAGTCATAGTCGTATATCTTTGCGAGTCTTCCGAGTCCCTTATGGGTTTTTGCATACTGATTGCCCATTATGAGCGAACCGCAGGTATTGACTGCATCCTTTAGCAGTATATTTTCTCCTTCAATTTCAAGATAGGACAACCCTTCATCTTCCGGTCCGATTCTATTGTCTGCTGTTGTTTCAGAGCCGAGCCAGCGTTCACTGATAAACCCACGTTCCCCCACATTGTATTCCTCTTCTATAAGGCCGAGACGCTTGCCGGGCGGCAGAAAATCCCGGGCGACCCAGCAGGGGCGCAGGTAAAGTATTCCGTTCATCTTTCCTATTGCTGTTTCAACTATATTTCTTAAAGAAGCTTCATCCATGGATACTTCCTCCTATGATTTCTTTATGACGGACTTTAGTACCTTAATACTGATTTTCTTGCACAATAGGCACAAACTTTAGTTTGCAAGAAAATATCTTTATAATCTTGAATGTGGCTTGTCCACATCAGGAAAGCAGGCAGTATAAACCTCAGGCACAAACATTATATACAGGCTGTATTTTATAACAGGATACATTTTCCACGTAAACTTCCTTTACGCCTTCAATTTAAATAGAAGATCTGCCGTGTTCTCCGCAAAGTGCTGAACAGTCTTTATACCTTCTTCATCATGAGTAACTTCGCCTTTTTTCCTTCCGAACGCGATATTCCAGTAGGTGGAGCCCGGTACGATCATGTCACTTATGGTGAAAAAAAATAAAAGTTGTGCATACGTAAAGTTTTGCCCTGACCTTCGTGCCACGACAACCGGGGCACCAACCTTGCCAGCGAAGAAATTATCATTTGCCCGTGCAACATATCCTGCCCTGTGAAGGAGGCTGGTGGTCTGTGATGTGGCGGATCCGAAATAAACCGGGGATCCGATAATAAATGCGTCAGCCTTTATCATCTTTTCCAGGATGGAATTAAAATCATCGTTTTTAGTTGCGCAGGTCCTGTCCCTGGTTTCCTTGCACTTCTCACAGGCTATGCACGGTTTGATCTCCTTATCATGAAGGAGTACGAGTTCAGTTTCAATATTTTTTTTATTTAGTGAATCACAGACTACTTCGAGGAGATTTTGTGTGTTTCCTTCTAAACGGGGACTCCCGCATACGACAAGTGCTTTCATAGGATTATACCTATAGTTAATATGATAGAGTGTACTACAGGTGTTATGCAATTATAATTGAAAATGGGTAGAATAAAAACAAATATTTTAAGCGATTAATCAATACATTTGCAAGGCAGATGCACCGGACAAATTTACCGAATAAGCCAGTGGCCGGCGTGTTCAAGGATTTATTTGTTTTAGCGGTGTATAAATTATACTGTTGTTGGATTTTTAGCAGATTCAGTCTGAATCCTCCCGTCTAAAAATGCCATGTATAAGGTCACCAATAAAATCAAGAGAGGTGTTGACTGAATCGATAATTATATCCTTTAATATATCTATTTCTGAATCATCAGGAGTTGTACTCTTTCTTGAAAAGACGAAATTTCTTTTTAATTCATATATTCGATACATATCATTTTGAATATGGATTATCGGAACAGCCTCTACTATTACCTTCCTCTTCATTGAAGTAATCTTTTCTATTTTGCTTATCGCTGTTCCGTAAGTATTTGTATTAACTGATTCTGTTATAATCCCTTCCCCCTCCAGGAATGTGAACTTTATATGCATATTTTCAATAGGGTAAAACGCATTGTCCTTGTTATAGAGCAGGGTGTATTTCAGGGTAGCAGGTTTTTCTATGGAGTTAAAAATTTGTATATGATTGAAGAGATCTGCCTTGAAATTATTTATTTTTATTTTCAAATCTTCATTGTTGCATAAATGTTCAGCATGGAGAATATCATTAATGGCAGGAGCGAAATCTTTTTTTTCTACCTCGTCCCTGGCCCTTTGATAGAGATGTCTTGCATTCCTGTTATTGTATGTGATTGAGTATTTTCGTGATCTTTCTCCGTTAGAACATCCCAGTAATGTAAGTAGGAAAAATAATAAAAGATACCGTTTTATCATATACATAATCCTGTAATTACAATTTTTTTGAAACAATATCTATTATAAATAGATTGTTTTTTTTATCAATAATTATTTTCCGGTAATAAAAAAATTGAAGGAGCAGACCTTCTTTTTTCTCAATATGCAGATAGAGCAGAGCGTTCTTTTCCTGCATACTTCCTTCCCATGCTTTACGATCAGTGCATGATATTCATTAAAGAGTGAATGATCGCAGGGGAGCGAATTTAAAAAAATATTTTGAATATCTGTATACATATCATCCTTCTCAACTAAATCAAGATGTATAAACATTCTTTTTGTATATGCATCAACAACAAAAACAGGAGTGTGGAAAGCATACAACAGTATAGAATCAGCGGTTTCGGGTCCGATACCTGTTACTTTTAATAGATCTTCCCTTTTAGGCACTTCTTCTTTCAAATGCTTCAAAAAAAATAAGCTGATTGCACGGAGTCGTGCTGCTTTCTGTTTATAGTAACCTGATGGCTTAATGAGTGTTCTAAGCACATCGATTTTTGTACAGATTATTTTTTGGGGTGAGATCAATTTTTTTTGTCTCAGGTTATATAGTGCCCTGTCTGCATTCTGCCAGGATGTGTTCTGTGTGAGAATTGCCCCTACAATTATTTCAAAGGGATTTTCGTTTTCTGCAAAGTATTTTCCATCAACAGGCCACCAGCCCTGCGGTCCATATTCATTGTAAAGGATAGTATATATGCTGTATATTTTATTTTTTTCAGTGATAAGTGTCATGCCTGTAACGGAGAAATCTTACTATGAATTAAAAATATTTACTTGTGGTTACAATCAGGCACAATCGGGTACAATCGGGTACAAGCTTATTTTCTGGTGATGGTTTCAGGTAATACCCGGGGAATTGAATCTGTTTTCAACCCTTTGATGGTTAAAATACCATCCTTTACGATACCCTCTTTCTTTAATTTTCTGGTAAAATATCTGATGTATTTCATATATTTTTTATTGATAATTTTCCATACAAAAAACCCGACTCTTGAGGCCAGCCACCAGAGGATCCTGGTACTATAAAACCTTCTGTATGCCTGAATTAACTTCTTCTGGAGTTTAAGTGGACTGATATTTTTTGGAAGGATAACTGAATGGCTTCCATCATAGTAGTTCCAGTCATTGATGTAAATCCTGTTTTTTTCTTTCATCTGTTTATATAATTGTGTGCCCGGTATGGGGAAAAGGATTGAAAACTGTGCTGTGCGGCTTCCTGACTCTTTACTGAACTGGATTGTTTTATCAATGGTAGCTTCAGTATCGCTGTCAGCCCCAATGATAAACATTGAATGGACGTCTAAACCGGCATTTACAAGCGTATTAACAGATTCTCTGACCATCTGAACTGTGTGGTTTTTATTGTAATCTTTCAGTGCTCCGGGGTTAATAGACTCAACTCCTATGAAAAGGGTTGCACATTTAGCCCTTTTCAGCATTGTAACCAGCTCTTTATCTTTTGCGACTTGAGTGATGAACTGACTTGACCAGGTGAAATCAAGGTCTGCGCGTATTAATTTTTCAAGAAAAATCTTTGTTTTTACATGATTTGCAGCGAAGTTGTCGTCATAGAAAAATGCCTTTCTGAAGCCTTCGCTGTATCTCGTCATAACTTCTTCCATTACCAGGTCAGCATCTTTAATTCTATATTTCCTGCCGAACATCTGTGTTACTGAACAGAATATACAATCATGAGGACATCCCCTGGATGCCATTATCGGTGCATATTTCATGTTGATTTTTTTCTTTTTGATGCCATACCCCTGCAGCAGCCCCAGATCGATTATAGGGACATTGTTCATATTTACTCTTGTTCCGTATACGATTTTATCGGTGTTTCTTCCTTCAAAAATATCAAGCACCACATTTTCGCCCTCGCCGACAACAACCTGGTCAGCGTGCTGTAATGCTTCATTTGGGAGTGCAGAAGGATGATTTCCACCCATTATTATCTTTTTACCAGGAAACTGCCTTTTAATAGCATCTGCAATCTGGTAGGCTCTGTTTATTGTATGAGCAATCGCAGTCAGACCGACAATATCCGCCTCTTTGAGGAAAGGATGCAGTGTGTCATTTTTTTCATTATATACAGGAATGATTTCTTCTTTAAAAACCTTTACTTCATGCCCAGCTTTTTTTAACATTGTGCCAAGGAAAAGGTTTCCCAGAAGTGGAAGTTTTGTCAGAAAAAAGTATACATTAATAGGCGGTTTAGGCTCTATGAGTGCAACCTTCATAATTTTCTCCTCAATGCGTCTTTTTGAATAATGTATTGTACTAAAACCGGGAAATATTGTAAATATAAAAACCAGGAGTGATTGAAAAATAATGGAAAAACTTGGTGTTCATCATAAAAATATCTTATACTATAATCGTGAATTTAGGGTATGTAAAGAAAAGCTTTCAGTGATTTCAAAATATTTTTAATAAATTCACCAGTTGTAATAGAAAAAATATGGGAAAAGCAGCGGTACTGGGTGCAGGTTATATGGGGAGTGCAATTACATTTCCCCTCGCAGATAATGGGATCAAGGTAAACCTCTGGGGAACATGGCTCGATGATGATATTCTTGACGCATGTAAATACGGACAGCACCCAAAATTGAAGAAACAACTCCCTGAAAGTGTTTCTCTCTACAATTCAGATAGGCTCAGGGATGCGGTAAAAGACGCAGATATTATCATTATTGCGGTAACAAGTGAAGGTTTTTTTTCTGTCTTTAATAAATTGCTGGATTCAATAGAAAAAGAATATCCTATTTTTTCTTTTACCAAGGGATTTATTACCCATGCTGAGAAAGTACAGAGAATCAGTGCAGGTGCTGCTGATATATATCAACAAAAGCTTCCTGGTTTAAACTTATTTTGGGCTTCAGTCGGCGGCCCTGTCAAAGCAGTGGAGCTCTCAAATAAAGTCCCAACTGCAACAGTATTCGGAATAAACTCTCCCGAGATAAAAGGACTGATTGAGTATTTTCCAACTGACTATTACATGATATCCACCTGTAATGATGTAAAAGGCGTTGAACTTACTTCGGCTTTTAAAAACATATATGCAATTGCTATTGGTATCTATGATGGGCTTTACCAGGCCACAGAAGACAGGATTTACCATAATTTCAAGGCACTAATTTTTAACCAGGCAATTCAGGAAATGGCTTTACTGGTTGAAAAGGCGGGGGGAAAAAGAAAGACTGTGTTTGACCTTGCAGGCATAGGTGACTTATACGTAACTTCATCTTCTGGGAGAAACCGCCGTTTTGGGGAGTATATCGGCAGAAATGTGAAACCGGAAAAAGCATATAAAATTATGCTTGATGACCATGAGACTGCGGAAGGATACAGCACTTTAGGGCTTGGAATGACCTTTACAAAGCAGTTGGGGGAAGATCTGATCAAAGACCTGCCTTTGTTGGATATGCTTTACCGTATTATTTTTCTTCATAATAATATTAAAGATGAAGTTACGCGGTTTATTCGTTTATATGGACAAATGCGATAATATTTACATCATTTGAAGTGATCTAATGTGGACAAGCCACATTCAAGAAAATCAGGATTAAGGTACTGAAAGTTTATAGATATTGTTCAGAAAGATTGAACGAGAGGAGATAATGATGTATACAATAGGGTTCATTGCAGAACAGATAGGTGGAAGGGTTATCGGAAATAGTGATAGAAAAATTGGTTTCATAAGCCCCATGGATGATATAGAAAGTGGTTCAATAGTATTTATAAAGGATAAACGAAACTTGAAGATGCTGAGTGATGATGTTGAGTCGCTCTGTGTTATTGTGGATTTTGAACCAGAGGAGGGTACAAACTTAGATTATATAGTTATTGAACCGGACATGAAGGATGCTGCCTTTATAAAGCTTTTATCACTTTTTGAGAGTAAAAGGGTTCAATCAGGAGCAATTTCAGAGAAGGCTTTAGTTTCCTCTGATGCATCCATTGGAAAAAATGTTACTGTTAGTGATTTTGTATCGATCGGAGAAAATACCACTGTACAGGCTGATACATATATAGGACCTCATACATTTATTGGAGATAACTGTAAGGTAGGAAGAGGATGTATTATTTATCCTAATGTTACTATTTATCAGAATACAATACTGGAGGACAAAGTAATTCTTCATTCGGGGACAGTAATCGGAAGCGATGGATTTAGTTATTTAAATATTGATAGGGTAAATCAGAAGATTCCGCAAATCGGCGGAGTGCATATAGGAAAAAATGTCGAAATTGGTGCGAATACCACAATTGACAGGGCAACAATAGGGTACACGAAGATTGGAGAGAATACAAAGATAGACAACCTTGTACAAATTGCGCACAACTGTGTAATCGGAAAAAATACGATCATCTGCGGGCTGTGCGGTATTGCAGGAAGTGTAAAGATAGGAGATAATGTGGTAATAGCGGGAGCAGTTGGGCTGGCAGATCATATTACAATTGAGGATAATGTTTTCATCGGTCCGAAATCAGGAGTAATGAAAAAAGTAGTAAAAAAGGGTAGTAATATAGTGGGTACTCCGGCAACTGATTATAAGACTGAAATGAATTTTTTTGCAATGAAACCGAAAATAAAGGAAATGTATTATGATGTAAGAAAACTGAAACAGAAACTTGGTTTATAATTCCTGGGGTTGGATCCAGCCATTAACCAGACATAATATGAAAATACTTTCATACTCTTTAATTGACATATAACGGCAAGTAAGGGCAATTCATGAATTGCCCCTACAACCTCATCCAAACACATGGGTCTGAGGGCAGCCACGCAGTCAGGCACGCAGTCAGCCACGTAGTCAGGCACGCAGTCAGGCACGCAGTCAGCCACGTAGTCAGGCACGCGGGCCTGCCCCTACTAATATATTTTATTATCACTCCTATTCAGTTGAGCTTTTAAGATAGCTTTCCACTGCATC
>Ga0114925_10001823_pt1 | contig 10676 bp, 7 predicted proteins | sample SumtaG_2_FD_87287 | JGI IMG/M metagenome (GOLD analysis project Ga0114925, IMG submission 87287) | Deep subsurface microbial communities from Indian Ocean to uncover new lineages of life (NeLLi) - Sumatra_00607 metaG | ecosystem: Environmental > Aquatic > Marine > Oceanic > Sediment | place...
CCTTGAGTCATGATCAAGATAAGCATTGGATGTTCATCAACCAGTTCAGAGGGTTCGATCGCACGGTTCCCTTTTAAACGGTCTAAAACATCGTCAATAGAAGCTAGTATTAAACGTTCTGAAAAAGGAGCTTTATTTCTTTTAAATTCTTCCCATAAATTCGATTGTTCTAATAACTCATCATGTTCTTCAGATATTTTTTGTGCTAATAAATGAAGTCCGTGATCCTCTGAAATAGATTGAGCTTGGTTTAGTAGTTTTTTTGCGTCATCAATCTGTAAATTGATTAAAGCAAATTTAGCTTGCAACAACATAGACTCCGAGAGAAATGAATATTCTGCTAATTCCTCTGCAGTAAGAAAAGAAAATACATGCCTAACCTTTCTTTCACAATGTATGCAATCTGCGTAAATATAGCTCTGTCTTATGATTCTATCTTTCAGAATTACTGGATTGTCACATGATATACAACGCATTGCTGGAATTAATTCTTTTTCTTTTTTTTCTCTCATTTTCGAGACCATTAGAAAAATGTACTATCCTTTTATAACTCGTCCTTTAAAAGATGAAAATTGTAAGAACGTTTTTGCATCTCCTTCTATTTTAGCAAAAATATTTACCGGAGAAGCTGCTTTTGGTTTATCACCTTTACTTGCAGGTGTAGGACCAAAAAAGATACAAAAACCATTACCACTAGGCCAAAATCCAATATCCCCAACCTCACAGTCAACTTGAGAATTCTCTTGCCCCAATGAAACAGGAATATCACCATAAAGTTCTTCACCCCATCGACTTAGATTAACTTCAAACGGTAAAGCGTTCCATATCGCTTCACATGTTTTAGGATTCTTATCGATGAGTAACTTTGCTCTCACCTGTCCTAATTTTTCATTTTCAATTATTATATAATCCATTTTGAACTCACATCTAAAAAAATTTTTTAATTGAAATTAAGCAATTTTATTATTTAAACGATATTGATATTAAATTGAGTATATGATTTTAGAAAAAACTGTCGAACTCGTCAAACAAATTTATAAAGTCCAAGAAATAATTCCTCCAAAAATTACTAACGTTGTTATTGGATTGGGCTACACTGGTGTTGAAGTTTCTGATTATGCCTTAGAACCAATTTTAGGATTAGCTTCTACCTTACCTGGATTAGTAAATAGTGTAGAATGTAGTAAAATTAAGTTTGCTGGGAATCTTACCAACAAGAAATTATTAGAATTATTAGAGTGGTCATATTTAATCCCCAGTTTAAAAAAAATTATAGGAATCGCCACCCTGAACGCGGTTTCTCAACATATTTTAAGAATACAGAATCCTTATTTCAAGTTAGAAGGAGACCTAATCAATTATTTAGAAATGAATCAGAATAAGAAAATAACTATTATAGGGCTAATGAAACCTCTTATCCGAAAGTTAAGCAATAAAACAATAAATATTACCTTAGTAGAGGATAGAATTAAAGTGGCACCGGAATTCAATAAATTTGAGTTTCATTCTAATATCGATGAATTAAAGGAGGAAGATATCTCTACTGATATTTTGTTTTGTACTGGAACTGCTTTAATAAATAATACGATTGAGAAAATATTGCACCTTTTTAGAGGAAAGGCTAAAAAAATAATTGTAATGGGTCCGTCTGTAGGCCTTCTACCAGATATTTTGTTTGAATATGGAGTAGATGTAGTAGGAGGAATGGAAATTTTTGATACGAATGCAACCTTGAAGGTGTTGCAGGAAGGAGGAGGGACACAAATATTTAAAAATTTTGGCAAAAAGTACAATTTATTAAATAAATAAACTAATATTGTTTTAATCCCCTATTTTTAAAAACCAATCTAAATAATTCGATATGATTGCGGATTATACGTTTAAGTTAATTGTCATTGGACCTGCTGCGGTAGGTAAAACAAGCCTAATTCGAAGATATGTCGAGAATAAATTCTCATTTAACTATAAATCTACAATTGGTGTAGATTTTTTAGCTAAAACAGTTCGATTAAAAGAAGATAAAATTGTCAAATTAGCTATTTGGGATGTAGGAGGACAAGAAAAATTCAGATTCTTACGACGTAATTTCTATGAAGGAACTCATGGGGCTATATTGGTGTTTGATCTCTCTAGAGCCAATACATTCCCCAAAATGAAAGATTGGCTTATCGATATGCGAAATATAATCGAGTATAAAATTCCTCTTATAATATTGGGTAATAAATCTGATTTACTCTCTGAAGTTGGCGAAGTTATCGATAGAGAGGAACCGAAAAGGTTTGCTGAAAAAGAAGAAAGTTTTTACCTTGAAACATCGGCTAAAACGGGCAATAATGTTGAACAAACGTTTAAAGAATTAACTAAACAAATGCTAAAATCTAATACTTGATAAAATTCTATTAAAAAGTACGATCATGAATTATTAGAGATTTTACTGTTTTTTGTTGCTCCTATATATATTAATTGTTTTTGTAAATGTTTAAATATATGACTTAGATTATTTATTAGAGTCGTATAATATTATCAAAGTTATTTCGATGCCGTTATTTGTTTTTAAAGTAATTATCATTGGAGCAGGCGCAGTAGGAAAAACCAGTCTTCTGCATAGATTTGTAGAAAACAATTTTAACTTTAGATACAAGCTTACAATTGGAGCTGATTTTTTATCAAAAGTAATTGAAGGTTTTCCGGACAGCGATACTACATGTAAATTACAAATATGGGATATTGGTGGTCAGGAAAGATATAAATTTCTCCGTTCGAGTTTTTTTGATGGGGCAAATGGGGCATTGGTAGTTTTTGATATTTCTAGATGGCACACATTTGAGGAATTAACTGAATGGATTTCAGATTTACAAGAATTTGCGGGAAAAGGTGTCCCTTTTATCTTAATAGGGAACAAACTTGATTTGATTAAAGATGTTTATGGTGATTATGACAAAAAAGGTGTAGAAGAGTTTGCCAAAAAGGAGAATAGTTATTATATAGAAACATCGGCTAAAACAGGTGAAAATGTTGAAACTGCATTTTACGATCTAACCCAAAAAATGATTAAAAATCAGCATTTGCTATAATAACTTTAAAGATTTTTATATCTACTTACTAATCAATGATTCTAATAAATGCAAAAGATAATAAATTCGTATAGAACTTAGCTAAGTTACGTCTTTTCATATCACTTGTCAGATCTTCATGCTCAAAAGCGAGATCATCTAATTTTTTCGTTATAATAGTTATATCTTTCTGAATAAACCTGATTTCTTCTTCTAAATCTCGTATATCTTGTAACCTTTGCTTTTTCCTTTCCTCATCTTCTAAGTTATTAATATTCTGTAGTTGTCGTTGTGTTGGTTTGTTCTTTTCTTTTCTTTCTAATCTTAGTTTTAAAGATTCAATCCTTAATTTTAGTGTTTTATTGTTATTTTCATACATTTTCTTTTTTTTTTCTCTTTCTGAAGCATAGATTTTATCATTTAACCTCTTTACTTCTCCTTTCCATATTGAAGTTTTAGATTTGACGATTTTTTTTGCACTATTTTGAAGGTTTAATATTAGGTTTATGTCCAGGTTTAGTTTTTCTGTTCCTTTGTCGAATTGAAATAAATTATCGTAGCTTTGTATATCAGCTAGAGTTCTTTCAAAACTTTCTAATTCCGTTCCTTCCTTGTCTAATATTATAGATAAAATCTGACTTTCTATAATGTATCCTTGAAATTTAACAACGAAGATAAAGAGATAGAACTCCTTTTTTGCGGCTAATCCAATATTAATATGATTTGGTAAGTTTTCTTTTTTTATTTCAAGTAAGGTATAATTACCTTTAAAAGAATCATTCCTACAAAAATCTATAACAGCATTAATGAGGGGATGACCTAAAGCAAAAAAATCAATATCTTCTCTCTCCTTTGCAAATTCTAAATCAAATGTGCCAGTATATTCATTTAATAGATTAAATCTAGTATTTCTTAGAAAACTATCATTGAGTTTAATCTTAGTTATAAAATTTTCTTGTAATTTTTCTTGGATGAGGTCTGATTTAACATTTTTTATGAACCCATATCTGTTATTAAAGAGAGATAAAAAATAATTCATTAGAAGATAAAGTTCATTATGAGTTAACTTTACGTCTACACATGAAGCTAACGAGGTGATAAGCCCTTCCATTTGGAATGATTTCTTGTCAATCATTAAGTCGTCTAATTGCATTTCAATTTCTTTTGCCCTTTTTATCTCGTCGTCCAATGTACGATAAAATTCATTCAACCTCTTTCTCTTTTTGCCATCATCCTCGGCAAAGATTACATTTTTAAGGTCCTTTTCAACTTTACCTATAATCGGTTGCAAAATTCCTATTGATTCTTCAAATAATTCAATCCGTTTTATTAAAGCATAAACAACGTCCGTTTCCACAGTGCCTTCCAAGTAAAAATTATAAATATAAATTTCACGCGATTCCTGTCCAATTCTATCAACACGACCGATTCTTTGTTCGAGTTTCATTGGATTCCAAGGTAAATCATAATTAATAATAGTTCTACAGAACTGAAAATTACGTCCTTCACCACCAATTTCGGTGGAGAGTAATACTGAAAAACCTTTTTGATTACGGAATCGCTCAACAGCCTCACCTTTTTGTTGCTTATCTAATCCTCCATAAAAGCTTTCTACAAAATACTTATTTTCCTGTTTCTTTATTAAATCTTTTAAGAATTTAAGCGTGTCAACGAATTGAGTAAACACAATTACTTTTTCATTAGCATTATGAGAATAAATGTTGTTAATAATATCAATCAATTTGTCAGATTTAGAATCATAAGGAATATTTTTTAATTTATTGTAAAACTCTTTTAAAATCTTTTCCTGATTGATGACATTAAGACTTTCTTCGATTTGTTTTTCTGTTAATTTATCTTTAAAGTTATCAAAGGATTCAGAATCGAGGAACTCTTCTTCAAGTTCCAGTTCGAAAAATTCAGGATCTTCCTCTTTTATAACATCTAAGTTTAGAACAATACCCTTATAACGAGTAATCTGTTCTAACCTTCTCTCTAGACTCTTGAGAATTGCATATTTAGAACTTGTTAATAACTTCTGTAAGGTAGTAATTACAAATCCCAATCCCACGTTCTCTTTACTAATAGAAGAATTATAGATCTGGGCAAGATATAACCGAATTTCATTGTAAACATCTAATTCTTCTTTAGTTGGGTTGACAATAATCGTATTGACAATTCTTTTACTGATAAATTCTTCTGAAAAAACATTTTTCTTTCGATTTCTGATAATTAATTTAGAAAGAGTATGATCTTCTTCAATTCTTCTAAATAATTTGAATTTAAAAGCCTCGTCACTTAGATCATCTAGAACTTGTTTATTATTCTTATTTTTATCTATGTAATGTAAATCTCTTAACAATTTTATAGTATTTTTTACTTCAAAGTTGTTTAACTTATCAATATGATTTATATTAGTAATAAGCAGGTTAATAAACGGTAAATTTTTTCTGAAATGCTCAAACTCGCTAAATGAAGCGAAGACCTCAGGATGAATGAGTTCTATTAAAGAAAAAAGCTCAAATGAATGGAGTTGTAATGGTGTGGCTGTTAATAATAACAAACTTTCAGAAATAGTACTTAAATTTCGAGCTAATTCATAATTTAACGTTTCTCTATATCTTCCTGTAGTTGCATTTATTAAATAACGCCGTAAATGATGTGCCTCATCAAAAACTATAATATCCCATGATATCTTTGATAATAAATCTATATACTTTCTTCTTCGCGCGAATTGAAGTGAACATATAATTAAATTGTCATAATAAAATGGGTTTTTAAGGAAATTTCCACTCTTATAATAACCATTTCGTTCTAATTCCTTTACCTTTTTGCCATCATAAATAGTAAAATTGATATGGAATTTATTTTCTAGCTCGAATTTCCACTGTTGAACCAATGAGGCAGGTACAATTATTAAGATTCTCTCAGCAAGATTCCGAGCCATCATTTCTTTCATATAAATTCCGGCTTCTATCGTTTTTCCCAATCCTACTTCATCCGCAAGAATAATTCGAGGAAAGTGCTCCTCAGATAAACGATGAGTAACATTTATTTGATGGGGCATTAGAGATAAACGAGAATTGGTAATACATTTGATTTGATAAGAAGTATAGTAAGAATAAAATAGATAAGCCCAATATTTTAATAAAAAATTTTGGGGGGGGTCAATTTCCTGCTTACCAATTAAACTCTCTATTGGTGTTACAAATTTAGCGTAAATTTCATCCTCGTAAATTTGAATTTTTTTTCCATTTTCTTTTAAAAATTCATAAGATATTAATCCGTCCTTAACCATGAATTCTTTAGTGTTGATTATGCCAATACCTTGCTTACTTTCAATCTTTTCATTTATATCAAAAATGTAATGAATCAAATCAATGGGATGGATAATTTTAATAACATTATTCTTAAAAAGCACCTTATATTTGATAAGAAATTTAGTATCTTCATCATCTAAAGATTTTGAAACAGGAATTTCTATTATTTTTATAATCTTAGCTAAGCCTAAATCCGGATTGAGCCTATATATTACTAGATTACCTAAATTAAACTTCTGTCCTTGACAATATACATTGAAACATTTAGAAAATCTTGATTCTAATTCTTTTCTGCAAAAAGGACATTTATGTTTCTGTGGTTTTATCTTTGTAACCATTATCTTTATATTGTATTTAATATGAGAAGAAGTAAAAATTTTAGCATTTTGAATAATAATTGAGTTAAAAATGTCAGAAGTAGGAATAGAACCAACTTACATCGGTAAGAATGAGAATCTAAAGTTTATCGTACCACAAGAGCTGTTTAGAATGAAATTACGATCTGATGGTAAAATAGATCAAAAAACTTCTGAACTATATAACAAATACATTCAAGATACTTTCAAAGGATTCCAAGAAGGTAGAAAGACTAAATATGGTAACGAAAATAATACTAAAACAAAAACAACCTCTGAATTTTGGGATGAGTTTGAAAAAGAATCAAAAGAGTTAGGAGTCGATCTTATTGGATATATTCCTCTTAATGAAGATTTTATTTTTTATAATCTTAAAGTGTATGGAGGTAATTTAATTATACTCGGAATGGAAATGGCTTGGGAAGAAATTAAAACAGCTCCAAGCATTAATTGTAGCATTGAGGCTTTTCGAGTATATTCTGAATTAGGAAAAATAACTATCCAATTAACAGAATATTTAAAAGAACGTGGATATAAGAGTGAAGCTCATCATCCTTTTGGGGGTAAATTTTTATTTCCTCCTCACGCGGTTGCTGCGGGATTGGGAATTATGGGTAGGAACGGTCTCGTAATCACACCGGAGTTTGGACCTCGTCAAAGATGGGCCATTATATCCACTGATGCTGAAATACCTACTCCTGTTAAAAGCGATATGAAAACTATGGAAGATTATTGTAAAGATTGTGGAGCCTGCATTAGGGGATGTAAGGGAGGTGCTGCTTATGAAACCCCAATTTATCATAAAGATTCACCTGTAATAACACATATTGACCGCTCTAAATGTATCGATAGTCTAATAAACAATAATTATTGTAGTTACTGTCTTAAAGTATGCCCACAGGGACATCCCCAAAAAAAACCAATATAAATTTTACATAATCAAATTATAAACGTTATATTCAAAATATAAACACTATTTTAAATTAATAGTAAATTACATAATATTCTCGAAGTAAAATGACTGAGTCTAATGAAAAGGTAGCTGGTGAAAAAATTAAGAATGCTGTTTCAATAGAAATCTTGAAAAAAGTTAACACTGCTGCCAATTATTGCTATAACTGTAATAAGTGTAATAATGTATGTCCTACTGCTTTTCTCGACATTTTTTACCCTCGTAGTTTAATTACAGACTTGACATTTCTTACACCTGAAGAAGCGTTGGAAAATAATGATGTATGGAAATGCTTAACATGTGGGTTATGTTCAGTATATTGTCCAATGACCAAAAAAGAGTTAGGAGTTAATTTCACCCAAATTATCAAGGATCTTCGCTCACTCGCTTCGGATTATGAACCCTTAAAAGAAGGATTACTAAGTTGTAATCATGAAAGAGTATATTCAAGTTTGCCTAAATTAATGGCTGAAGATAAAATTAAATTTACGAATAAAATAGGCTTTTTGGAAGAGACAGGATTAAAGACGACTGATAAAGGTGAAATTGGTTATTTTATGGGGTGTGTTCCCTTTTTAACTGGTGCCGCTCCTTGTGTTGTAGGATGTCCTGCAGGAGTGGATGTTCAAGGTTACGTTTCTCTAATATCAGAAGGAAAATATCAAGAATCAATTGATCTAATTAGAGATAAAAATCCTTTACCATACCTATGCGGAAGAATCTGCACTGCCCAATGTGCCCTAAACTGTAATCGTCAATACTTTGATGATCCAGTTGCTATCCGTGAACTTAAACGTTTCGTTTCTGACTGGGAAGCTGAACATCCTAATCTAAGTAAAATAAAACCAGTACCGCAAACAAAGGAAAAAGTAGCGATTATTGGTGCCGGACCCGGGGGTTTATCTGCGGCTTATTTTCTTGCAAGAATGGGTTATAAACCAACTATCTTCGAGAAAGGAGATAAAACCGGTGGTGTTGTTAGATATGGCGTTCCGCAATACAGAATTTCTGATGAATCACTTGATTACGATGTGGAATTTATAAAAAGTATGGGCGTAGAAATAGTTCTAAATAAAGAGTTCGGTCCTAATTTTACATTAGAAGATATCTGGAAAGAGGGGTATAAGACTGTTTTTATAGCTGTAGGTTTATATGTACCAAAGACTTTAAGACTCGACGGTGAAGATTTACTCAATGTGCACGTTGCTCTTGATTTTCTTTTAGATCGAAAATATAAATGTTCAGAAAACCCTGAAGAATTTAAAGGAAAAACGTTTGGTATCATTGGGGGTGGGGCTGTCGCCGTGGATGCTGGTGAAACTGCTATACGGTTAGGTGCATCTAAAGCTGATCTTGTTGATATCTTAACTGAGGATGCTCTAAAAAATGTGCTTAAGGATTTACATGAAGCTGAGAGAGAAGTAATGGAGTACCATTTTGAAACATCAACCTTAAACATTACAAAAGAACCTAATGGTAAATTAGCCTTGAATTGCTATAAAATTGAATGGGGTGATCCTGATCCTGAAACAGGGAGGAGACCTTTAAATAAAATTGAGGGTTCAGAGTTTAAAATCGTCGTTGACCATATAGTCATAGCAATAGGTCAAGGACTTGACCCAGAACCACTTAATGCTGCAACAGATAATAAACTAAAGATCGAGCGTGGAAAGATTGTCGTTGATGATTTGACATATGAAACTGGTATTCCCGGAGTTTTTGCCGGAGGAGATATAATTTATAATTCTTTAATGTGTGCTGTTGATGCTATTGGGGATGGAAGAGAAGCTGCCTTTACAATTGATCGTTATATTCGAGGTCTTGATTTAAAAGCAGGAAGAATAAGAAAAAATGATTTAAAACGGTCAACTATTCCTAAAAAGTATATCCAAATAAATTCATGCCAAGAAATGAATTTTATGCCTGGATCCGAAAGATTGGTTTGTTTTGATGAAATGGAGCTAGGTTTTTCAGAAGAACAAGCAAAAAAAGAGGCAAATCGATGTTTAAATTGTAACTGTTGCTGCAATACTGATCAGATCCCAGAAGATTTTGAGAAAGCACTTGATGACAAAGGAGTCATGATAAGTGATTATGGAAGTCAAGATAATTGGCGGTCGCTAAATTCTCCGGATTATCTAGAAATTCCCCGGAGAGTTATTGGTATTTTGAATCAAAATGATATTGTCCCCGTAGTCTTACCTGAGGAAAAATGCTGTGGACATGACGCTCTTTGGCGTGGAGACGTAGATACATTTAAAAAACTAGCAGAGTATAACGTAAAACTCTTTAAAGACGCAGGAGTTAAAACATTGATTTTTAATTGCGCAGAAGGATATTATACCTGGAAAAATGAATACAAGAAACTCTTTAAGGGAGCTGAAGAATTTGATTTCGAGATTTATCACATAACTGAGTATATTTTAAAAGAAAAACTCCTAGAGGATGTCTCATATCCAAGTTTAGACAAAATTAAAGTCACTTACCATGATCCTTGTAGACTTGGAAGGATGAGTAAGGTGTTTGACGCACCTCGTGAGGTGTTGAAACAAATACCTGCAGTAGAATTGATTGAAATGGAAGACACTATGGAAGATGCAGAATGTTGCGGAGTATCTGCTTATATCTCATGCAATCAAGATTCAAAGAAGCTTCAAGAGAAAAAAATCCTTCAAGCAATAGACACAGGAGCAGAATATTTAATAACCGCTTGTCCAAAGTGTATCACCCATTTAAATTGTTACCTGAATGAAAACAGAGAATTAAATAGTAAGATAAAGGTCATTGATATTGTAAGCTTTTTAGGACAACTGTTATTCTTAATATAAATAATTTTCATCTCTTTCCTACAAAGTAATAATCACCAATTTTACAAGATTAAGTTAACGCATTATAAAGAAGGAGTTTTTCTAAGTTAACAATTAACCTTTAAAATTTTGGTGGTTTATTTTTAATAACTACAATCAAATCATAATAAAAAAACTAAATTAAATAG
>Ga0114925_10001824_pt1 | contig 10675 bp, 8 predicted proteins | sample SumtaG_2_FD_87287 | JGI IMG/M metagenome (GOLD analysis project Ga0114925, IMG submission 87287) | Deep subsurface microbial communities from Indian Ocean to uncover new lineages of life (NeLLi) - Sumatra_00607 metaG | ecosystem: Environmental > Aquatic > Marine > Oceanic > Sediment | place...
CTGGCCAGTCAGCAGATCGGCTGACCGTTTTCGTGCATAGCTGGCTGCAACCGTGCTCATACACCGTTCCCGACTGCTTTACAGCAATATCCGGCCAGGGTATGATTATTGTAGCAATAATAATCACTTCTGCCCACTACCTGGGCTGCACAGGGGTGTTATGCCGCGCATACTGCTAATCGGTATTGACGGATTGAGCCTGGAGCTTGTTCGCCAGTGGGCCGACGACGGCTACCTGCCCCACCTGCGGGAGATGCTGGCAGCAGGCGGCAGCGGCCTGTTGCGCTCCACCCCCGAATTCTCCAGCCCCCAGGCCTGGCCCAGCCTGATAACCGGCGTCAATCCGGGAAAACACGGCATATTCAGCTTCCTGCAGCCGATGCCGGGCACCTATGAAGTACGGCGGATAACCTCAGCCGATATCCAGGTGCCCACCATATTTTCCCTGCTCAGCGCCACAGGCAGTCAACTGGCCTGCCTGAATATTCCGTGCACTTACCCGATGGAAGAACTAAACGGCGTAGGAGTCGCCGGCTGGCTGTGCCCGTCGCTGCGGCATAATGGCGCGACCTGGCCGCCGGAGCTGGCTGATGAGCTGCGTCAGCGCTTTGGCAGGTATCCGTTTCACGCCGAGGTCAAGCACCACGCTCTGCACAGCCGCTATGCCCGGGCTGTTGAGACAGCCTTGGCCAGCCTACATAAAAAGTCAGAGATCGGGAAGTACCTGTACCGGCGGCAGAGCTGGGATCTGTTCGCTATTGGCTTCGTGGAGACCGATGCCATTCAGCATTACTTCTGGCATCTGTCTGACCGCAGTCATCCCCAGCACAACCCTCAGCAGGTCCAGCGGTGGGGCAATCCGGTTCTGCGCATATATCAGGCTATTGATGAGATCATTGGGCAATGGCGAGAGCTGGCCAGTGACGATACTGTCATTATTATCGCTTCCGATCACGGTGCGACCCTCTACAATCGCGGGCACACCTATATGCCGAATCTGCTGCGGGCGGCCGGGTTGACTGTGGATAAGCCGCTCAAACTGGGGGCTGCGGTCGCTGCGCTGAGCCGGAAGCTGGGGGAGCGACTGCACCAACTGCTCCCTAAGGCCGTCAAGATGCGGCTTTATAACAACCCACTGGGGCGAAAAGCGGTAGAATCGTTCTTTTCGCGGCGCTTAACTGAGAATATCAACTGGGAGCAGACGCAGGCTTACTCTTACTACTGGGAGACTGCCCCGTGGGTAAATCTGCGCGGTCGCCAGCCACAGGGAATAGTCACGCTCGGCGAGCAATACGAGCAGGTTCGGGCGCAACTGATTGACCTAATATCCTCGGCCACCGATGCAGCCACCGGTCAGCCGGCTGCGAGTCGGGTCTTCCGGCGCGAGGAGCTTTACTCCGGCCCGCATCTGGATGTCATACCCGATATAGGAGTCTGGTGGAATCAGAAGATCACCTTAGAGGAGCCTTTGATTGCCGACTTCGAGGGGCGCCGACTGGATGTAGAGCCAGCTATCCCGGTGCCCGGCATTACCGGCGGGCATGCGCCCGATGGAACAGTGATTGTGTACGGGCCGGGAGTACACAGCGCCGCGAAAATCGAGCAAGCCCGCATCGAGGATGTTGCTCCGACTCTGCTCAGGCTGCTGGGCCAGCCGGTACCTGATTATATGGACGGGGCGGCGCTGGATCAATGCTTCACTGAATCGCTGCCAGTCAACACTGATGCTGTGCCCGAAATCCCCGGTGACAAGCGCCGGCAAGGTCCAGCGTATTCGCCCGACGAAGAGGAGATAATCAGGGACCGACTGCGCAACTTGGGGTATCTGTAACACGCAGTGAGGAGGACGGCAGAATTGGCGTTTGACGAACAGATAATCGTTGGCCGTGAAGAGCTCACACTGGAGCCGGAGCGGACAGTGCTGGTCGGCATCGAGGACTATTCGGGCGCCAGCCACTCAGCAATGCAGGAGCTGCTGCAACTGGTGCGGGCCGCCGGCGCCTCAGTGGTGGATGTGATTACCCAGACCCGCAGCAAGCCGCACCAGCGTACATATGTGGGCAAGGGAAAGCTGGAGGGGATCAGAGAGGCAGTCAAGGCCAATGAGGCGGATATGGTGGTTTTCAACGCCACGCTCAAGCCGGCGCAGATCAATAATATCCTCGATGTATTGGAGGAGTGGAAGGTGCTGGACCGGGTCGAGCTAATCTTGGATGTGTTTGCCCAGCATGCCCGCACCCGCGAGGGCAAACTGCAGGTGGAACTGGCTCAACTGACATATCTGCTGCCACGGCTGGTCGGCCACGGCAAGATGATGTCACGGATCGGCGGAGGGCGCGTTTTGGGCATCGGTGTGCGCGGACCCGGTGAGACCAAGCTGGAGACCGACCGGCGGCAACTGCGCCATCGTATCACTCAAGTCCGCCGCGAGTTGGAAGAGGTGGCAAGTCGCCGGGATACCGAGCGGGAGGCACGTCGCCGCTCGGGGTTACCGACAATCAGTATCGTCGGCTACACTAACGCCGGCAAATCCAGTCTGCTCAACGCGCTGGCCGGCTCAGAAGAGGTGGAGGCGCATGACCGCCTGTTCGAGACCCTCGACCCGACCACCCGGCGGGTAGATTTAGGGGATGGCGTTAGAGCACTGGCCAGCGATACTGTTGGTTTCCTGCGCAACCTGCCGCCCAATCTCATTGCAGCCTTCCGCTCCACGCTGGAAGAGGCCGTGCAGGCCGATATCATAGTTGAAGTAGTTGACGCCAGCGCCCCGGAGGCACTCCAGCAGCACCGCGCCAGCCAGGAAATCCTGGGGGAACTGGAAGCGCTGGACAAGCCGTATGTCGCTGCTCTCAACAAGTGGGATATGGTGGAGGAGCCCGAGGCCACCTGGCAGCGGATCAAGCGACTACCCAATGCAGTGCCGCTGTCAGCAACCAGTGGAATGGGGCTGGAAGAATTGAGAGAATGCTTGCGCGAGCTGGTGCGCAAGCGGCGCACGGCAGCGACGATCCGCCTGCCATATGATCACTTGGACCTGCTGGATGTGATCCACCAACGGGGCCACGTACTCAGTCAGGAATATCAATCGGACTACGTGGAAGCACAGATCGAAGTGGATCCAGAGATATTGGGCAAGCTGGAGCGCTTTGTCGTGGCCAAAAGCTGACTGTGGAGGCAGTATAGCACAACTGGCGCCTACGGTTACCATATGTTCGTTGTCGGCCATCGGCCATTTGCATTGCCCCCCAATTCCAGATAGTGCTGACCTGTCCATCTCGCAGGGTTCTTCGCCCGCTTAGCTCCCCGATCTCAGAGAAGTTGGTTCCCGGGAGGAGGTATTAGTATAGTTCCTGGATAACATATGACTACGCCGCCGTGAATCATATACAGTACCACGGAACACAAATCGTAAGCTCTTACAACTTAGTCGAGGTGATTCTGCTTGAGCATCAATGATTTTGAAGTTCCCTTCCAGAAGCTGCGCTGGGTATGCGACCCAGCCAGCCTGGGAATAGAGAGTACCGCCGAACTGGAGCCGGCTGTCGAGCCGATCGGCCAGGAGCGAGCCGTGGCCGCGGTTGATTTCGGAGCGACTATTCCCAGTGAGGGCTATAACGTTTTTGTGCTGGGACCAGTGGGGTCCGGTCGTACGACACTCACCCGCCAGGCTCTGGAGGCAGCCGCCGCCGAGCAGCCAGCACCTGCCGATTGGTGCTACGCACACAACTTCCACGATCCGCGCTCGCCGGTGGCGCTGCAGTTGGACCCTGGTGACGGCCGGCGACTGGCTCAGGAGGTTGATGAGCTTATTGAAGACATAACCCAGGCTATCGAGCACGTCTTCGACAGCGACGAATATCAGGACCAGCGCGACGAACTGCTGCGCGAATTCCGCGAAGAGCGCAGCCGGGAGATGCACGCCTTCGAGAAGGAGGCTGAGCAGGCCGGTTTTACGCTCGGGCGCAGTTCCAGCGGTCTGATTGTCGCTCCTGCTCCTAACGGTGAGGTAATGACGCCGGAAGAATACGAACAGATGAGTGAAGAAGAACGCGAAGAACTGGACAAAAGGCGCGAGCAACTGCAGGACGAGTTGCTGGATCTCATGCAGGATCTGCGCCGTCGCGAGAAGGAAGCCCGCAAAGCGCTGCGGCAACTGGATCGCCAGACTATCCAGTTCGCTACCGACCACTTAATTGGCGAACTGGTCGGAGAATACAAGAAATACGAAGCAGTAGCGGAACATTTCCAGCAGATGAAGCACGATCTGGTGGACAATGTCGCTCGTTTTCGCGAAACCGAAGAACATAGCTCCCCGTTTCCCGTTCCCGAGGCCTTTATCACCGGTGCCCGCACACCCTGCGAACGGTATCGCATCAACACGCTGGTCACCAACGAAGAACTAAAGGGTGCACCGATAGTCCTTGAGATGAACCCGACCATTGATAACCTAACCGGTGAGATCGAATACCAGACGCGGATGGGAGCGCTGATCACCGATTTCACTATGATCAAGCCCGGCGCGCTGCACCGGGCCAACGGCGGCTATCTTATTCTCGAGGCCGAAGCCGTCCTGCGTCGCCCCTTTGCCTGGGAAGCCCTAAAGCGCTGCCTGAAAGACGGGCAGATCAGAATCGAGTCCATCCAGGACCAGATGCGACTGATCTCCACGGTCAGCCTTGAGCCCAAGCCCATTCCGCTTGATGTCAAGGTGGTGCTCATTGGCACTCCCTTAATCTACTACCTGCTGTATGCTTATGACGACGAGTTCGGCAAGCTATTCAAGGTCAAGGCTGACTTCAACACTATTATGGAGCGCAGTGAGGAGACGATTCAGGCATACGCTCGCTTTATCGCGACGAAGTGCCAGGAAGAAGATCTGCCGCCGTTCTCTGCCGCAGCAGCAGCCAAGATTGTTGAGCACGGCGTGCGCACTGCCTCTGACCAGGAGAAGCTGACTACCAGATTTGTTGAGGTGCTGGACCTGGTGCGCGAATCAGCTTACTGGGCTGACCGTAATGGCAACGGGGAACTGGTGCAGGCTGAAGATGTCCAGAATGCCCTGGAGCAGTTCATCTGGCGGTCTAACCGCGTCGAAGAGCACCTGCTGGAGTTAATTGAGCAAGGGACGCTGCTCATCGAGACCGAAGGCGAGGTCCTCGGCCAGATAAATGGCTTGCAGATCGCTGTGCTGGGCGACTACACCATTGGCATGCCTACTCGTATTACCGCTCGCAGCTCGCTGGGCACCGCAGGAATTGTCAATATCGAGCGCGAGGTAGAGCTGTCCGGCCCGGTACACGACAAGGGTGTTCTGATACTCAGCGGCTACCTGCGGCAGAAGTATGCCTCCGACCAGCCCCTGTCCTGTGCCGCCAGCATCAGCTTTGAACAGAGCTACAGCCAGGTCGAGGAGACAGCGCCTCCTGTGCCGAGTTGATTGCCCTGCTTTCCAGCATTGGAGGTGTTCCCCTGCGCCAGGACATTGCAGTTACGGGGTCGGTCGATCAACACGGCTCGGTCCAGGCCATCGGCGGGGCTACCCGGAAGATTGAGGGCTTCTTTGCAGTCTGCAAGATCAAGGGTCTCACCGGCGAGCAGGGCGTCGTGATCCCCGCTGCCAATGTGCGCCACATAATGCTGCACGAAGAGCTCGTCGAGGCAGTCGAAGCCGGCCAGTTCCACGTGTGGGCGGTACAGACCGTTGATGAGGCGCTCGAGATCCTGACTGGTATGCCCGCCGGCGAGGTGGACGAGGCAGGCAACTACCCCGAAGGCACTGTGCATCACGCAGTTCAAGATCGCCTACACCAGATGGCCCAGACGCTCAGGGAATATGGCCGTGGCGCCGCGAAAGAGGCCAAAGAGGAGTCGCACCCGCAGAGTTCAGAAACGGATTTTGCGGAAAACTGACTATCGTGACCCGCGCCCGACAATCTTGGCCCCGCCCGAGGCTCACACAGGGTCGGCTGTCCAGCTCAACCGCCTGCGGTCAGAGCGGGACGGGACGGCAATATGCGGCCGGCCCCAGTTTCCTTGAATCCAGCCAACTCCTCCCAGCACTGGGCGTTGGAGCAGGCACTGCCTGCCAACTTTGCCGCTGTATGCTGTGGAGGAAAAAATGACTCATGACTGACAACGGGCATCCGCAACTTGTGAACAGTTTTGAGATGCTGCTGACCACGCGGCGTCGCTGCTCATGTGGGCGTGTTCACGAGACCCCCACCCAACAGGTAGTCATCGGTAGAGGTGCGCTTGACCAGCTTCCAGAGGTGGTCACCGAGCTGAAGCTGACGGGCGCGGCCCTGCTGGTGGCGGACAGCAACACGTTCAAGGCTGCCGGCCAGCAGGCTCTTAGCATGCTTTGCCAGACTGGTGGCGATGTTGCGAAGCTATTAATTGAACCAGAATCAGGACAGAGTCAGGTCGAAGCCACCCAGGTGCCGGTTCAGTTGGTTCAGCAGGAAGCTGCCGACTGCAATTACCTCATTGCGGCAGGGAGCGGGACGATAAATGATATCGTTAAGCTGGCCGCCACGCGGCTGAGTATTCCTTATATAGTTGTAGCCACAGCTGCTTCTATGACCGGGTATTCATCGGGCCTTGCTGCTGTGACCGTCGGCGCGACTAAGCAAACAGTCCCGGCCACCCCGCCGCTAGCTATTATTGCGGACACCGAGGTAATCGCCACTGCTCCCCGACAGATGCGCGCCGCCGGCGTCGGTGACCTGGTCTCACGGTCCCCCAGCAGCACCGACTGGAAGCTGGCCTCTCTGCTGCGGGGAGACTATTTCTGTCCCTGGGTCGCCCAGCTTGCTGAGCCGGCCGACCAACAGTGCCGCCAAGCAGTCGGCCGAATCCGCCAGGGCAAGCGAGATACCCTGGAACTGTTGATGAGCGGGCTGGTGCTGGCGGGGATTGCCATCACGATGGCCCAAACCTCTGCCCCTGCATCGGGCGGAGGGCACCTGATCTCTCACTACTGGGATATGACCGCCGCGGCTCGCGGCCGGCACCACAGCCTCCATGGCCTGCAGGTCGCGTTCGGTGACCTGATCTGCACGGCTCTTTACGAGAAGCTCTGGCCCCGTATCGAAGAGACTGACGTGGACAAGCTGGTGGCCACACGCCTGCCAGCGGCAGAGTTCGCCCGCCAGACCCGCGAACATTATGCGCCCCTCATCGGGCCGGCAGCCGCGCAGCAGATAGCTCAGACCGCAACCAGCAAGTACGCCACAGGCGACCAGTTGCGCAGGCAACTGGCGCGGGTAGTGAGTAAGCCGGAGAGAGCGTGGGCCCAACTGGAGCCGCTGTTTACCCCCGTGCAGCAGCTCAGAGAGCTATTCGACAAAGCGGGCCTGCCCCAGACTGTCAGCGAGTGCGGCATCAGCCCGGAGGAGGTAGCGTGCGCCTACGGCTTTGCCAGCCGGCTCCGCGACCGCTACACAGTGCTGGATCTGGCCTATGACCTGGGGCTGCTTGATGAGCTGCGCGAAGAGGTGTTCGCTGAGGCCGGCGTAGTCAGCCAGGCAGCCGCCCGGTAGCCCTGACGGCTAACTGGCCGGTGTGGTGTGTGATGGCACTAGCACACAATCTCGTGTGCTGCTGAACCACCTAGAGCCAGTTCGAAGCTGGTGGTGCGCCCTGCATTACTGAGTGGATTTGGTTGACTGCTTGCGAGCTTTCTGATAGGATCTAGTTGATATGAGCAACGGCAATGCCAATGGCCGAGTACTGGTATTGAATCAGAACTACGAACCGCTCAATATCTGCCGCTGGCAGCGAGCGATAACGCTGGTCTATCTGGACAAGGCGGTGATGGTGGAAGCCGACTCGCGGATGCTCCACTCGCCGTCGATGACCATGCGGATGCCGTCGGTGGTGCGACTGGTGCGCTACATTCGCCGGCCATTGCCCGAGATAAGGCTTTCTCGGCAGAGTCTGATGGAGCGGGACAGCTACACCTGCCAGTACTGCGCCCAAAAGGGCCGAGACCTGACTGTTGATCACGTTATTCCCCGTGAGCGCGGGGGCCGCCACGAATGGAGTAATCTGGTGGCTTGCTGCATGGACTGTAACAACCGCAAAGGCAATCGGACTCCGCGCGAGGCCGGCCTGAACCTGCTCCAGCGGCCCCAACAACCGCGCTTCATCCCATACTTGAGTTTCTCGGTGATGCGCCAGGCGCTCGCTAACGAAGTCTGGCGCGACTACCTCGAGCCGTTTGCTCCTCACCTGGTCCCGGAGTAGTGGCAAAGGCCACTCCGTAGGCAGTTGAGTTCTGCCAGCAACCTCTTGTGCCCCGTGAGTGAACTAGGAAGGACTTCTCGCGCCTGGAAAGAAAGTCTTTCATACGAGGAGCCAAATCGTACTTCAGACCACAGGAGGGATTACTGATGTCTGCACCTCTTCCCGAAACGCCTGGCGACACCGAATGGTTTGTGCACGACCGCTTTGGGATGTTCATCCACTGGGGGATTTATGCAGCGGCTGCCCGCCACGAATGGGTGAAGAAGTACGAAGAGATGACGGACGAAGAGTACCAGAAGTACTTTGACCACTTCAACCCCGACCTGTATGACCCGAAACAGTGGGCGCGGCTGGCCGCTGATGCGGGGATGAAGTACCTGGTGGTGACCAGCAAGCACCATGACGGATTCTGTCTATGGGATTCGCAGCTCACCGACTACAAAGCCACCAACACCCCTTGCGGACAGGATCTGCTTGCACCCATGGTAGAGGCATTTCGGGCCGAAGGGCTGAAGATTGGCTTCTACCACTCGCTGATTGATTGGCACCATCCGCAGTTCCCCATTGATGCGGTTCATCCTCAGTGCAATGATGAAGAGGCACTGAAGACAAACAAGGACCGCGATATGGCTGAATACGTCCAGTATCTTCATGGTCAAGTACGAGAGCTACTCACCAACTACGGGAAGATTGATGTATGTTCTTTGACTTCTCGTACTCAGGCCAGAAGGGCGAAGGACTGCTGGCTGACGGCAAAGGCAAAGATGACTGGCAGGCGGAGAAGCTGATTGCGATGGTCCGCGACCTGCAGCCCGGGATTGCTATCAACGATCGTACCGAAATTCCACAGGACTACATCACGCCCGAGCAGGTTCAACCCGAAGGCCCACTCACCGTGGACGGCAAACCGGTACTGTGGGAGGCCTGCCAGACCTTCAGCGGCAGTTGGGGCTATTACCGCGATGAATATACCTGGAAGTCTCCGGAGATGCTGATCCAGATGCTGATTGACGGCGTCGCCAAGGGCGGTAACCTGCTGCTGAACGTGGGGCCCAGTGGACGGGGCGAGATCGGCCCGCGTGCCGTGGAGCGGATGGAGGCGATGGGGCAGTGGATGCGCCTGCATAATCGGTCAGTCTATGGATGCGGCCCCAGTGACTTCCCCGCACCGCCGGACTGCCGATACACCCAAAATGGCAAGCGGTTGTATCTCCACCTGTTCGTCTGGCCCTTCAAGCATGTGCGGCTGAAGGGATTGGCCGGTAGGGTCGAGTATGCGCAACTGCTCAATGACGCCTCCGAGATTCAGTTCACCACAGCCGGGCAGGCACATCAGGCACTGCCCCAGGAGACCACTGAGACTGTTGTTCTGGAGCTGCCTGTGAACAAGCCGGCGGTGACTGTCCCGGTTGTCGAACTGTTTCTCAAGTAACCAGGAGCAGCGGGAAGCGAGATAATGCAGACCGGCGAACGGGGTCTTCTGGCCCCGTTCGTTCTATGTCAGTTGGTCAGCAAGGGCCTCAGCCAAATCCCGGGTGGCGCAGCAGTCCGCTGGCCGCTATGGTGTGAATAGATACAACCTTATGTAAGCGTCCCATACCGGCTGGCGCAGCAGCCGGCTGCGCCAGCGGCGGACAGTCGGCGAAAGCGGCTTGAAGTTGAATACTTGAACCTCGCTGGCTTTCTGGCCCAATTCGTCACGGATTTGAGTGGTCATCTGTCGCGGCAATTGTGCGCCGCGGTCGCGGGCCACCAGCCAGATGCGCTGGCCACTTTGCGGAAACTGCTGGACCGGCTCCATATCCGTGAGGGCTACAGGCAGCCGATATTCGATCATAGTTGTGTCATCGGCCCAGTAGCGGCGGAACGATGCATCATAGCACTCGATAACCAGGTCATCGGGCTGCCAGCGTGCTCGGACAGTATCCACGATCTGCTGCCACGGGACATTGTAGGCGGGATTCAGGAACTGCTGGCCCGTGAAATAGTTGTGTATGCCATATAAGTCGCCGACAAAGACTATGGCCACCAGCACGCCGGCCAGCAACGGGGCGCGGAGGGCCTGAGCACCACGGGCCATTAGGATGCAGGCAAAGGGCAGGGCGAATAGCGCAACACTGGTTACGCGGACTATCGGTTCAGAGCGGGCTGCGGTACTGAAGACGAGCGCGACTGCCATGATTGCTGCGGGCCAGGTCCACAGCTTCAGCCATCGGCCAGGCCGGCGGTCGCCGCGCGCGCCGATAAATCCGGCCATCAGCAATATGGCACCGGCCAGGAAGACAGGGATAGTAATATAGAAGCACCAGAGATGGGTATTCTCACCAACAATAGCTGCGTACACCGGCAGGCCCAGCTTGACCCCAAGGCCATACAGAGTCCCCTGCAGGTGAGCAGTTTGCGGAATGCCAGAAATGGCGGAGAGCGA
>Ga0114925_10001825_pt1 | contig 10675 bp, 17 predicted proteins | sample SumtaG_2_FD_87287 | JGI IMG/M metagenome (GOLD analysis project Ga0114925, IMG submission 87287) | Deep subsurface microbial communities from Indian Ocean to uncover new lineages of life (NeLLi) - Sumatra_00607 metaG | ecosystem: Environmental > Aquatic > Marine > Oceanic > Sediment | place...
GACCGAGGCGGAGATGGACCGTGTTGCTCGTGGCGACTCAGAACTTCGCAAGATCATTGAGAAGCAAGACGGGAAGAACCTCTGGCTCGAGATCGACCCAGCGATCTACGAAGTGCTCATCGGTCTTGACGTGCCACCGATGCACAAGTTTTTCGAGAGCGGGTGGCTTGGAAAGGGTCTCCGAAAAGCAGCAGGTTTGCGGCGCTTCTTTGCGACTGGTGTCGCACCTGGCTTTACCGCTGCGAACATGATTCGTGATGCTCTCTCTCAACCGATCTTCACGCAAGACGGCAGCTTCGCTCCCGGTGGTGGCTTCATTCGGATGATAAAGGGTGCCATCAGCTACCATGGCGAGAGGGGGGAGGGCAGCATTCGTGAGCTCTACGACGTGCTGGGCGTCAAGATCTCTTCGTTCTTCAACGAAGGCACGCGCCAGAAGATCATCGGTGAGTCTCGGGGCATCATCCAAAAGAGTAAGTCTGCGGCTCAATGGCTCGAGTCGATGTTCTCCATCCCAGAGAACTACCTCCGCATCTTCGAGTTCAAGAAGGTCTACGACCGTGCGCTGTTGGAGGGTAAGACAGACATTGAAGCGCGGATGTTGGCGCTCGAGGCTGGCCGGGAGATCACCGTGAACTTCGCACGCGGTGGGGTCGTCTCGCGCTTCCTCAACTCGATGACGCCCTACTTCAATGCGAGCCTCCAAGGTCAACGGAAGTTGTGGCGTCAGATCTTGTTCGGTGGTGAGGGACGTAACGATGCCGAGCGAGCTCGCGTCCAACGATCCGCGTTCTTCAACGGCCTAGCGAACATCACGATGCCGGCGATGATCCTGTGGTGGATGAACCACGAGGAGGAGTGGTATCAGGACTTGCCGGAGTGGCGGAAGTTGCTGTTCTTCAACATGAAGATCTCTGACGACTTCATGCTTTCGTTCCCCAAACCCTTCGAGGCTGGCGTGCTGTTCGGTGGCATCCCCGAAGCGTTCATGGAGAAATGGGTCAGCGAGAACGGCACACCACCAAGCATGGGCACTGTGTTTCAAGATGGGCTCTTCCCTTACCTCAAGGGACCTGGCGACTTCATACCGGCCTTGGTTCAGCCGGTCGTTGAACTCACCGCCAACTTCGATTTCTTTCGCAGGCGTCCTCTCACACCAGACTGGATCGCATCCAACCGCGTTCCCACCGACCAAGCGACGTTTTACACCTCGGAGACGGCGAAGATCTTGTCACGTGCGCTCAACGGTGCAGCTTCACCCATCGAGGTTGAGAAGATCCTTGGTGGCTACACTTCCGGCACCGGCACCTATGCGCTGCGAGCGCTAGACGAGATTGCTCAACTCAAGAATCACCCCGGTCTCAGCTGGAGTCCGATCCAGCGGTTCTTTGCGCAGCCTCACCGCTCTGGCTACTACCAAAACCGACTGTATGAGGTCAGCAAGGAGCTTGACCGTCGTGCTGGCTCCAAGGTCGCCAGTGGTGCCGAACTCGGTCTGCGGGCTCAGATCAACCAAGTCAAGTCCAGGTTCTCGGACATCAGTCGCTCCGTGCGGGCTGGGGCCATGGATTCTATCGAGGCCGAGCGCCTCAAATACGATCTTGCGCGTCCGTTGGTGGAGCGCTACGAGGCACTGCGATGACATCCACTCAGAAAAACAACGGCGTTACCTGGCACAGCTTCCTGGCGATCCTCGGGATCATCGTGATCGCTGGCTTGGCACTCAACTCCTTCGTGTGGGCACAGCAAAACAGGACGATGGATCAGTTCGAGAAGAGGATGGTCGAGCAGTTCAACGGCGTGAAGGAACGCCTCAACAAGATCGACGGCAAACTAGAGAAGCGTTGATCGCACGAACGGCTCGAGGAGCGTGAGACAATCGGACGGTGTTGGACTCTGGTGAAGGAACTTTTCGGGGATGTCCTTCCAGGGAATGGAACGTCTATCGCGGCTGAGCGCGACAGCCATGTCGATGTCGATCGTGGCTAGAACACCATCGTTCAGCCAGCAGATGAGGGCAATGCAGTTCGCACGACCAGCATCGCGAAGTGCGTTCCACTGGTGTAGTCGAAGACCATTTGAGGTGCCAATCGGCAGTGAAGATCGTTTCACTTCTTTGCATTCGATCAGGATGGCTCGCCCAGTGCGTGTGTAGCCAAAGAAGTCACACGGTGTGGTAACCATCTCCTCTGGCACCTTGAAGAGGTAAGCGATCTGGTGTTCAGCCAGTCTTCGCCCCGCCATTCTGAGCAATGCTTCCAGCACGTTGCCTCCCTGCGCTACACGCCTTGCGGAAGTGCACAGTATAGGAGGAAGTGGCCCGCCGGATCTCCATGATCCCAAGAGGTCTCGGCGCCAGCCTCTCCGCTAGCACCTGCTCGGCCCGCACGAGTTCATGCCAGACTTCCTCGTCGGCGTTCGTGTTGCCGAAGAAACCGTCGTAGAGGTCGCACAACTTGGCGTCGAGCTTCTTGAGCTCGATGTCGATGCGCTTCTCAGTCACCGTCTTCCCAGCCATGACGTAGCTTCTCTCTGTGGTCGGTCAGTGGAGCCATGTGAGGTTCAACCCTGGACATCGCGAAAGCCGTCATCGCGTGGTAGCGTCGAGCCCATTCACCAGGGAACTCCTCAGCCAAAAGGATGAGGTTGCGCAGGAACAGATCTCCGGCCTTGGAAGGCCGGAACTCGGTGTAGTAGCCGCTGCGGGTGTCTCGGACTTGCGTCAGCACTCCAAGGCGGATCATCTTGTTGATCCACTTCATGGTGTCGTAGTGGTCTTTGCCGAGCATGACGCCAGCCTGGTTGACCGAGAGACCACCAAGGAAGTCTGGCAGCAAGGAAGCTGCATCGGCTGCCTTGATGAGGTCCAAGCCAACGGTGATCTCGGCTTCGACGTCGAAGGGTCGGTCCAACGTCTTCTTGCGCTCGGTGACGATCGAGTAGCTGTCATACTCGCACCAGGCCCAGACCTTGGTCAGGAACTCCGTGGCCCAGATCACGTGGCCGATGTTGACGCGGGTGTGATAGAGCTCGCCTGGCAGGTGAGAGAACAGCAGGTTGGCGATGGCCGTCGCCAGGCGCAAGATGCTGAGGTGCTTCTCCTCTGGTGTGAACAGGGGGATGCCAGGAGCGTAGTAGCCGGTCCAATCCTTGCACTTCTGTTTGGCGTAAGCGATGGCTTTGGGGTCGATGTGCACCATCGTCTCGTCCAGCGCCCAGGCACGGAGGATGAGCGCCCGGACCAGGAGGTCCGACCAGTAGTGCGGCACTTCCACCAGCCCACTCTCCGTAGGCTCATCGTGCACCACCAGGCAGAAGTCGGTGCGGCTCAGGCATTCAGGGGTGCCGTAGATCGCTTGGAAATGCTCGCACAGGAACCGGAACTTCTCTCGGTCGTGTGGCCAGTTGGCGATGGTGCCGAAGCGCACGGCGGCGGGCATCATCCTGGATCCGTAGACCTTGGCAGCGAACACCCGGCCATCGTCGCGAGCTCCTTGCAGGTGCTTGAGGATGTTCTCCTTGACGACGATGTGGAACTCGTCGAGCACCAGCATCTTCTTGTGGCTGCGGGGGAACAGCCCTGGCTTGAGCTTGTAGCCCCCCTCGAGGCGCTCCCCGCCCATCGTGAGGCCGGCGCGACTGATGTTCTCGCCGCAGTTCTGCCAGAGCCCCAGGCGGTGGTGGTTCATGAGCCTCTGGAAGGTCATGGATTTGCCTGTGCGGGTGCCGCCAGCTACGGCGATGTCCATCCACCCTCTGATCCGGAGATCGTCAACGGTCAACCAGAGGGCTGAGTGAGCCAGCAGATCGTGGGCCAAGTGGAGCGCGGTGCGGCCGTAGATCTTGGTGACGTTGTAGGCCAGGTCGGCACACCGTCGCTCGATGTATTCTTGGATGATCTCGGGCTTGTCGGTGGCGTAGGGGCAGAGCTCCATCAGGTCGTTGATGTGGGGACCGATGTCGATCTCGGCACGATCGAGCTGGCGAATCTGGTCGGCGATGACCACGACTTTCTGGTTTGCGTGGTGCACGCGCCCGATGACTTCGATCTCTCCGCTGAGCGCGGGGGTTTCCTTGCTGATGATCGGGAGGTTGCGCTCGCTGGCTTCCTCCATGTCGTCGTGCACCGCGGTCCACCGCGATGATACCTCATACTCCACTACCTCGAGCTTGGCGTGAACGCAGGCTGACGGCTTGCCCACTACGTGGCGTAGGATGTAGTTGTCTCGGTCGCGTGCCATGAGCGCTCGAGCCATGTCGTCCCGGTGATCCTTGCAGTGGATCATCCCCTTGGAAAGACGCACTGGTGCCTTGCAGTTGGCGCAGTAGGGCATCGACCCCATGTCACAGATGAGAGCGATGCAGGTTGGCACGATCAGCCCTTCGGCGTCGATGGTGCTCACCTGGGCAGTGAACTTGGCATCCTTGCCGGCGAGCTCGGAGACGCCGAGGAAGTCAGTCTCGATTGGTGGCGTGGCTGCTGGCCGTAGATCCTTGAACAGGTGGGGCTTGAGCTCAGCCAGATCGCGCCCACCCCGATCAACCCAGTCGCGGAAATCACCGCCCCAAACTTCAAGGGGGTCGATCGGGATGGAACGCAAAAAGACCTTGCAGTTCTGCGCCAGGAAGCTCGGCGCGATTTCGTTCATGAGGATCTTCCAGCGGAGCCCGAGCTCGCGCTTGCGATGCTCGTCAGGAGCCCGGTGGTCCTCGAGCACGGGGCCTTGGAAGACGTCGTTGTCCGGCACGATGTGGATCTCGCGTCCGCGCCAGGGCTCGGGGATGGCGTAGGGTTTGATCGGTGAGCCGGCTCCGCCGGTCCACGTGGTGCAGTAGATGCCCTGGTCCTGGAGCCGCATCCGCATCCAGGCGGTCATCACGTCAAACTCCCCCTCCAGCAGCCAGATCACCCCATCGTCAGGGAGCTGGAAGTAGGGCCAGAAGCCCAGCGTTCCACCCCTGGTGCCGCCTTTCCAGAGCCAAGGAGGCTTGCCACCTGGCGTGTAGCAGCGATAGCAGGGCCGTAGGTGGCCTGTGGGGGTCCACTGAGCGAAGGTGATGTAGCCCCCGATGAACCCGACGCCGAATTGCTCGAGCATCTGGGGGTTGTCGAGCTTGCGCGCCTTGAGGAAGGCCAGGCAGTTCTCAGCCTGCTCGGTCTCCCAGAGCGAGGCGGTTGCCCCACGGAGGATCTCGTTCGACATGACCTTGGGCGGGCGCCCGCGGTGTCGCTTGATCTCCATGTCGATGTGCAGGATTTCTCCCAGCTTCTTGCACGCCTCCCATTCGGTGATGCCCTCCCGCTTGGCATACCAGGCGCACAGGTCCATCTTCTCCCCGCACTGGTGGCAGCGGAGGAATCCTTCCTGGGTAATGGAAGCGCTGCCGGATGTGTCGCCGCACAGGGGGCAAAGGCACTGGGTCCATTCCCCCTTCATTCCCTGTTTCAGGTTGACCCCGATCTCGGTCAGGGTAGCTTGAGCATTCGTGGCCAAGGCTTCCTTGACTTGGCGGAAGAACGATCTCTCCATCGACGATCCCCCTCACGAAAACGACCGACGTGTTGATCGCACGCCGGTCGTTTGCTTCTAGTTGGTTGTTCCCTCTACTCCTGGTAGGCAGCTTCCTCCTGGTCCGACGTGAACCGTCCTTCCTCATGAGCTTTCTGGATCCGGGCGTAGAGTTCGAGCGCGTTCTCTTGGAACGTGAACGGCACATCTTCCTTCTGATCCCACCGCATTTCCATGGTGTAGTAGGTAGATTGTGAGCCGTCGCTTAGCGCCTTGGTGCGTTTCCTGATGGTCACAATGGCAGGGTGCGCCCACAGGTTCTTCTGCGCCATCGTCCAGGTGGTCAAGAAGTTTCGCGACGCCTTGAAGGAACTCTTGGCGAACCGCAACACCGCCGGACCGGAATTGGTCCATGCAACAAAGTTGTGCGATTCTGCGCACGCAGGCGGTTCATTTTGCTGCCCCCACTTCTTGTGGGCGCAGTCGTCGCAGACACCATACTCAGTGCCTTCGAGAGCGTCACGTGCCAAGCACTTGTTGAGATCACAGGAGCGAGCGTTGTTGGGCTGAGGGAACAAGGCTCGCGACCGGGAGTGATGCACGAGTAACAAGCGCAGCGGGGGCTCGATCACCTCGCCGGCTGTGGACAACCAGAACTTTCCTGGCTGAGCTCCAGGTTCCTGGTTGGTAACCGGGTCGCTCATCCCCTGCAACAGCAACAAGCTGGGGAGGATGAGGTCTGTGGGCTCGACGTTTTCACGACCCACGAGCCCGCCAGGTGGAGGCTTCACCAGATCTCTGCCAGCGTGCAATTCAGGCACAAGGTCGGTGCCGGTCTCGAACTTCGTCGGTTCCCACACCTGGGCAACAACATCGGTGCCAGGTTCCGTTGGTCCGTTACGAGACCCGGTTTCGACAGGTGTCTCGCCGACTTCGCCGTCGGTCTTTTCTTCTGACATTCTGCTTCTCCTACGTTCTGGTTTTCCAGCCACGCACCGTGATGCCTGGCCTAGTGTTGAGCTTGAGGAAAGCCGGCACGTCGTCCGGTTCCTTCCCCTCCTCTTTCATCCATTCGATCAGTGCCGGCTTGTTGACCTTCTCGTGAACGAAGTCGCTGTCGTCCCCCTTGGTCTCTACCAGCCACTCTCGAATCTGAGCTTCATTCGCTGCCGTGACCGAGCACGCATACTGTTTTCGCAGCGAGATGTTGGCTGCTGTGCGTTCCGCACTGGCGTCTAGACCGACAGACGGCACGCCATCGCCAAGCATGGTGTCCACGAGCTCATACTCTGCGTCGCGCATGACCTTGTGGGCCGCTTGGCTTGTCGCGTGGGCTTCGTCGTAACCAGCACGCGCGAGTAGGTAGGTCTGAATCTTCTCAAGAACCGTCATCAGTTTGCTCCTTTTCAGTAGGCGTGGCCACGTCAGAAGGAACACCAGCAGAGCCAGCGTCCACCACAGGAAGATGTCTTTCACCTTTGTAGACTCCCACGGCTCTGAGCCACTGGAAGAGTCCGTGCAATTCAGCAGGACCCAAAACGATCACGTTGCGCGGGTCGTCGGGATAGCCGTTGTTGGTGGTGAGCATGATCTCACCTTTGAAGCTGCCCTCTTCGGCGTAGACAGAATCGCCAAGGTAGGTTCTAAGCATCGGTTGGATTCTCCACTGGGGCGGCTTCCTCCACGATCACCTTGGCTTCGTCGTCTACGTGGCTGTGCTCGACGACGATCTTCACGGTCTCGGGAGGTTTTCCATACGAGTTGGCCCAGATGCTCGAGAGCTGGACGTCGTCAGGCAACTCCGGGAACCGTTCACGAATCCAAGCGAGGATCGACTCGCCTGGCACTTGCAGTTCAGCTTTTACGCACGTCTTCATTCGTCCACGTCTACTTTGTCTTTCCAATTGGTGTAGAAGCTCCACAGTTCCATCACGAGCTGGAACGTGCGAGCCGGGTAAGTCTGTCGGTAGAGGTCCAAGAAGAACGCCCAGATCTCTTCTTGCCACTCGGGTTCGTTCTCGTGTTCCCTGAGCAAGCGCTGCCGCCACGCCAGGAACCGATCAATCTCGGACATCTCTTCGGTAGTCTTCATAGCTTTCGTAGCCCTCTGTCTGTTGGCGATCCTGGTCGACCTTGGCTGCCTCTTCCGTGATGATGTCGGCGTTCTTCTTGAGGTAGGCGTTCAGTCCTGGCCAATCCAGGATCCACTTCTGCTCCGAAAGCCAATAGAGGTAGTCGCCAGGCACCTCTTCCATGCGGGTGCCCTTGTGCTTGCCCCATTTCATCAGGGTGTCGTCAGTCCACGGTGTTCGGTCGATCGGCATTGCGCTTGCTGTGCTTGGTGCTGTCAGGGCACGTCAGGAAGTGTGAGATGTAGTAGAGCAGCGGGTCGGTGGTGCGTAGCACCTCTTTGTAGTGCCAGCCGGTGGGTGCACTGTCGTAGACACGCACGCGATGCGCGTTGATGGGAAGACAAGTGCCGTCCTGGTCCTTGATCCAGATGATCTTGGCTCCACAGGAACGGCACTTGTCGGTCATGGTGTCAGGCTGGCTTGTGGTCGCGGATTTGTTCGGCGTAGGACCGAGTCATGACGGCAATCACGTTTTGTCCGAGAAGAGCTGCCTCGAACGCTGCGTCCGAGTAGATGTCGTTGATCTTGGAAGCCTTGTCCATCGCCTCCTGGCCACGCGCCATCTTGTCTACGGCATCCGAGGCATCCTTGGACGCCTCAGCCAGTAATGCCAGGATCTCGGCCTGGTCCTTCGTGATGGTCAGCATCTTGTTCCTCCTTTGGAACTGGGGGTGGTGCGGCACCGCTGATGATGCGCAGCGAGAGCTGCGCGAAGATCGCCGTTGCCATCTTCACCTTGACTTGCATCGCGTGCCGCTGAGATTCGACAAGGATCACCTCTTCGAGCTTCTTGCGCAACCACTTGCGCTCCTCGTCCATGAGCCAGAGGATGCGAGCTCGCTCCGTGGTGACGCCCAGCTTGTAGGCGTTGCCGAGCTTAGTTGTCAGGCTCATTCGAGTGATTTCTCCAGTGCGCGCAGGATCTTCGCAACCCCGAGACACTCCATGTAGGTTGCCTCGAGGTCGATGTCATCCGTTTCGGTGGTCTGGGAGGTGACGCGCCCCGACATCACGCGGAGCACGGTGTGCTTCCGGTCTTTCCACTCTTCAAGGAAGAGCAGCATCGCTATGTCGAGCGTCTTCTGGTCGACCTTAGCTGCTGGGCTCATCGGGCTCGAACCTCACGGTGGTCTGCTGCTCTTGCGCGCGGACGAGCTTGGCGGCTGCCAAGCAATCGGCGTAGCAGTCTTTGATGGTGGTCTTCTCGAATGCTGGCAACCCCTCAGCCTTTCGTTCGTAGGCGATCCTGGCGGATGCTTTCCACCATTCCAAGAACATCAACCACGCCATGCGCCTGGTGTTCTCGTCGATGGCTTCGGGTGGGGTCCAGATCTTCTCTGGCTTCTGTTCTTCGGTCATGGGTTTGGGGCCTCGTGGATGTCGAAGGGTGGGTTGAGCGGCTTGAAGTCTGGCATGTGATCTTCCAAGACGTGCTCGTTGGTCGGTGAGACGTTCTTCTGAGTCTGCCTGTTGGCACACCCTACGCAGATGATGTTGTTGCAGCCGTAGCAGAAGTCGTCTTCGGGATCACAGGCCACGCCGCAGCTTGCGCACTTGTCCATCAGTCCACGCACATGCAGGGTGCCTCGAATACCTCTGGGAACAGACGACCCTGCGCTTCGTCTGCGTTGATGTAGTCCTCCCACGAGAAGCGCCGCCCGAGACCCTTCACGTCGGTCAGCTTGGCGTTCTTCTCCATCGCTATGGCCCGATCGAAAAGCTCAGGATAGACTTGCTTGAGCTCACGGATCTCTTTCTTCTTGCTGGCCGGACAGTAGAAACACGCGCTCTTGCCTGGCTGCGGGAGTCCCGCCTCGGTGATGATGCGCTCGCAATCCTCGCGATCCCAGTTCCATTCGATCAGCGGGTAGGTGTAGCGGTAGAGCTTGTCGTCTTGGATGGCAGCACGGTGCGCCTCGCCAGCGTCGATGCCCAAGACCTTCGTGACCTTGCCGCCAGCCTCCCAGCACTTCACTGCCGGCTCCCAGGTCTTAGCGAACTTCTCCTGGGGCCGTCGCTTGTATTTGTCCGAGCAGCTTTTGAAGCCGTAAGCTAAGCTCGGCAGCATCTTCTTGGTGAGGCAGTTGTTCTCCAGCGTCTTGTAGATCCCATCGTTGCTGACTATCAGGATTTCAGGGAAGTCGTGGTCATGAAGCCACCGCGAGAAGATGGGGATGAACTGATAGGTGTGCGGCTTCTCACCTCCGGTATCAGCAAAGAGGATCAAGTCAGGTCGCATCTGACGATCGTGCATTTCGATCAACATGGCAGTCGAGTTGGTGCCACCACCCCAGGACACGATCATGGGCTCATTCACAGTGCCTCCCTGAGCTCCTGGATCGTGACAGTCCTGAGCGCCTGTTGCGCGTCACTTTCCTTGTCCATGAGCTTCTTGTGGATCAGCCTCTCGACCGTGTTGCGCACGATCGGAATCTGGATGTTGACCGTGCCCTTCTGGCCGATGCGGTGAAACCGACCCGCAGCTTGGTTGTTCATGGCAGGCGACCAGTCGCGCCCCAGGAAGATGCAGTCCTGGCTGATGTGCAGGTTGAAACCTTCCGCCATCTTCACTTGCATCAGCAGGCAGTCGAAGTCGCCATCCTGGAACGTAGCCACCACCTGGTGCTTCTGTTTGGCGCTGATCGCACCATGCAACACCATGACCTGGCGCCCCATTACGTCGTCGATGTGCTTGCGAAGCCAGAACAGCGGGGCGTTGAACCTGCTCACCACCACCGGCCGCTTGCCAGTCTTGAACAGCGTCTCCAGATTCTCCCGTAGCCACACTTGCTTCGGTGAGTCGGGGAAGATGATCTCCCGTGGTCTGCCTGGAATGGCCTCAGCCTTCTTGCTTAGGATCTTGGCGAGATACTCGACGAGCTGCTCGGGCACACCACCACAGAACCCTTGTGCGATCTGTTCGCAACGCAACATGGCGAGAACCGCTGACCTGGCTTGCGGAGCCCAGATGCTCTCTTTGTCGTCGAGCTCAGCGAGAGCCAGCACGGCAAGATCCTTCATCGCCTTGTAGAC
>Ga0114925_10001826_pt1 | contig 10673 bp, 8 predicted proteins | sample SumtaG_2_FD_87287 | JGI IMG/M metagenome (GOLD analysis project Ga0114925, IMG submission 87287) | Deep subsurface microbial communities from Indian Ocean to uncover new lineages of life (NeLLi) - Sumatra_00607 metaG | ecosystem: Environmental > Aquatic > Marine > Oceanic > Sediment | place...
AACGAACGAAGGCGATAATCCCTTCCCTCGTTCGTCCTCGCCACCACTCGTCTCGTGCCTCCCGACCAGCGCCCGGGATATTCATGAACTGTGGCTTAGCCATGGAGTCCGTTTTACGGAATATGTAGGGTCCATATTTGCCCTTCCTGACGGAGAAGGCATCCCCGTCGAGGCGCAAGAGCACATTCGGATTCGTGGAGCGCCTACCGGATAGCACGTCCAGCACATCCTCTAAACGCACATCTCCCTGGCGTTTCTTCAGGAACCGCCCCGATATGTTCTTTCCGTCCCAGTTGAGGTAAAGACCGTACTTCCCTTTCCGCAGGATCACATCCTTATTCTTGTAGGACCCCAACACACGACCGGACGTCTGGCGCGTTTCGTCCACGAGGTCCGCGAGGGCATAGCCGCCGGCTCTGAGTTTGGCCAGGTCTATGTCTTTCCTGACTGGCTTGAACGTCACCTTTTTGCCTTCGGTACACTTTATGACAGGTCCATATTTGGCGATGGTATACACGTGGTTAGCGTCGATGCGTATCACCTGCCGCCCTTGCGGGGCGACTTTCCCGACCAGCCTCTCTAGCTCGCCGTGACAGGCCCGGCATAGTGTATGCCAAACTGTTTCACCCTTGGATATAGAGTCAAGGGCACCTTCCATCTTCTGTGTGTAGTCGTAGACGAAGATATCACTAAAATGTGCCAAGAGGAACTCTATTACGAGGGTTCCAAGGGGCTGAATAACGAGCTTTTTCTTCTCAGCACCAAAGACCTGTTTTGCCGTAGTCATCTCGATCTCATCGCCGCTGAGCTTGAAGTTGGTTCCACCAAGTTCAAGCCCGGCCACATCCTCCACTTGAACGTAGCCGCGCTCCTGGACCTTTGCGACCAAGCTCGAGAAGGTAGAAGGTCTGCCTATTCCGCGCCGCTCCAATTGCTGCACAAGCCTGGCCTCGGTGTAGTGTGTCTTAAGATCCTTCAGCGTGAAGCGGCTGGTTATCGTGTGGTAGTCCATGACGGCACCTTTCCTGAGAGCTAGGAGGGAATCGAAGAGTTTACTCTCGCGTTCATAGCCCCCCACTATTAGCCAGCCTGGGAAGGTAATGCTCTCGGCGCTGCACTTGTACTGGAGACTTTGGGGTGCAGTCAAGCGCGCGGAGGCCAGCTTGTACTGGGCATCGCTCATACAGCTCTCCGTCGTATTACGCCAAATCAGCTGATATAGCCTCTTTTCCGCAGCACCCACAGAGTCGGGCAGCGACACTCTGTCTATCTTGGTAGGGCGGATTGCCTCATGTGCCTCTTGCGCGCCTTTGCTTTTGCCTCGCGCTGTAAGGCTGGCGGTTCTTTCGCCGACGTACTGGTTTCCCCATTTGGACTTTATGAACCTCTGGGCGGATTTCAGAAAGTCAGCGCTATAAGTCTTACTATCAGTCCGCATATATGTGATAAAGCCTTTCTCATAAAGGGTCTGCGCAAGGCGCATAGCACGTTTGGGAGAGATGTGCAGCACGTTCGAGGCTTTTTGCTGCATCGAACTTGTTGAGAACGGCTGGGGTGGCGCGCGTTTCTTCTCTTTGACTGTCGCGCCGCCGTATATATGCTCAAAGTTCACGCTCTCCTCTAGGAAGTCCTCAACTGCTGCCTCGGTGTTGTGGAAGTGGTCAAGCTTGAAGGCTACGAGGTCGCCTCCGTTGTGGGCAAAAGTGCCTACTGTCTCATAAACTACGCGGCCAGGAGACTCATCGATATCCTTTTGGTTGTCGTATATCAGCCGCAAGGCAGGCGTTTGGCATCGGCCGGCAGAGAGGCCGCTCTTCGTCGTGCGGCTGATATGCTGCCAGAGGACGGGAGAGACTCGGAAGCCAACGAGGCGATCAAGAATCTGTCGCGCCTGCTGGGCCCTGACTTTGTCCATGTTCAGACGCGTAGGATTCTCGACCGCCCGTTTTATCGCGCGCTCGGTAATCTCATGGAAGACTATTCTTTTTGTGTCACTCACGCTCAGGTTAAAGACCTTGCAGAGATGCCAGGCAATCGCCTCGCCCTCCCTATCGTCGTCTGTGGCCAGTATGACATCGCGCGCGCCTCGAATCTTGTCGCGGAGGGCCTTGATATACTTCCCTTTGCCCGGAAGCACCTTGAAGGTTGGGCGAAAGTCGTTGTCGACGTCAATGCATTGGAGACCGTCCGCGAGGCCGCGGATATGACCAAAGCTGGCTGCGCACTTGTAGCCAGGGCCGAGGTAACTTTCTATCTTCTTGCATTTGGCGGGTGACTCGACAATTACGAGTGTCGTCATCGTTTATCAACAAATCAGTCCACGTTCATCGGTTTCAATTTTGGTCGCTCGCGAGACTATCCGCCAGAAGACCACTCTGTTTGAAGCGTGACCAGCTCACATCACGTGGAGGCCGTTTCCTCTTCTTCTTTCTGTTCTTCCCGTCGCGCTCTTCGACATGCTTCTCGTGCCGGACAGCACTATCTATGTAGAGTTTTTTCAGGATAGTCCCCACCTCTACGGATGCCTCATGCTGGTCAAGGCGGCCCTCCTCGACATCCTTCAGCTTACTCAGAAACTGGCGCAAGATATCCAGGTCCAGTTCATCCTTCAAGATGCGGTTGAATATGTTCGTGTAGTTCGACCAAAGGAAGTGGCACTGCGAGTGGACGATACGGTCGAACTGCGCCTTGTTCGTCTTGGCCAGCCGGCCATATTTATCCTTAAGCGTCAGCAACTTGTCTACATCCTCGCGGATTTTGTTGCTGTGCCGAAGCTCCCTTATCTTCCCAGTGTTGTCGTCCGCACCATACTCCTTCACCATGCGTTGTAGGTTGAGGCGTGTTTTCTCGTCCATCTATGGGAGGTATTACACTTTTGGCTCTTAACCAATTTTAATCTAATTATACTTTATAAGAAATGGCACCTTGGAAATTTGAGACGACATCACAGAAGCAGCCGATGAAGGCGACCGCGGCGGGTGCCTCGTCGCTTGCCGCCATGAACCACACCCATAAGACTATCGTTGCGACAGCCCAGAAGCAGACGGAACGGAACAAGGCGCTCGCCGGAGGGAGGCGGCGCAGGACCAAGAGAAGGCGAGCGCGGCGACGCGGCCGGCGAGGAGGAGGTCCCCGAGGCACACAGATCGTTCCGCAAGCCCCCCACGGTTCCGGCAACGTGACTGCCTATGGGCCGGATCACGCTAACCAGAACATTACCAACTCCGTGAAGCGTGGTAACTCGGCCACATCAGACACGCAGTATGATGGTGCTGTCGCCCCGATCGGAACGCCCCATACGTCCTCAGCTAACCCCACGCAGGGTGGCGGGGGGCCGATGCCTCCCTACTACAGTGCCTGCGGGCCCAGCTGCCCCTACTGGAGGGCCACCCCCCTTGGCGCGCCCTTGGCCCCTCCGCAGTTCAAGGCAGGCGGCGGTCGTAGGCGGCGGACGCGCCGCAGGAAGAGGAAGCGGCGCCGCAAGCGGAAGCGCTCACGGAGGAGGACGAGGCGACAGCGTGGGAGGACGAGGCGGCGCCGTAGGGGTCGGCGGATGCGTGGTGGCAACACTGCGTGTAAGTTATACGACGTGCGGACCTTGATCAAGCCGAGCTACCCGATATACCGATATTAAGTTGATGTCAGCAAATAAAATAGGCCTATATCTTAGTATGAAATTCGAAGATATCGGTTTAGCAGTCGCCATCATACTGATATTTGTCGCCATGTATCTATTTAGTATTCTCTCCGTTGGGATGAAGAAGTTGAAGAAAGACTGGCCGCAGTACCGCTGCAATCCCGCTGTAATGCCTTTTGCCAGCCAGTTTGGACACGATCCAGTGCAGAACTTCACATTTTGCATCGGAAACATACAGAAGAATATGATGGGCTTCTTCCTGGCACCGATCCACTACATCTTGAGTCTGACCGGCAGTCTGGGAGGAATCATCACAGACGCAATAAACGAGATCCGGAAACTGTTCTCGTATCTGCGAACGGCTCTGGACGGTGTGATCGGGGACATTTTCGGGATATTTATGAACATCCTCATACAGGTCCAACGGCTTGTAATCCAGATGAAAGATTTAGCGATGAAAATACTCGGTGTGATGACAAATCTCCTCTATATCATGGACAGTTCGATGAAACTTGGGCTGAGCATATGGGCCGGCCCGCTCGGCGAGGTCGTCCGCGCGCTCTGCTTCAAACCCGACACCCCTGTCAAGCTGGCAAACGGCAAAACGGTCCCTATGTGCGATGTGGCGCTCGGCGACGTTCTCTCCAACGGGAGCCGTGTAAGGGGTGTCCTCAAGCTTAAGCCAGGAAAGCAGGATGTCTATTACAAACTCTATAGCAAGGAACTGAAAGATCATATCTATGTCACCGGCGAACACAAGATCAGGTCGGCCGAAAGCCAGAGGTTTATCCCTGTCGAAGATCATCCAGACGCGGAGAGAACCGACATCCTTGACGAAACCATGAGTTGTTTGATTACAAGCGACCATCTTATCCCGGTGGGAGAGTACACGTTTTGGGACTGGGAAGACTAACTGGAACATATACCGCCGAATATTATCCGTCTACTATATAATGGATACTATCCGTAAAACTGCATCACAGTCAGCGTTCGGAGAGTACATAAATAAGATCTACAAGAAGACAGGGTATTTAGATAAGTATGGCGGGTCCGTGGTTATTACGGGCCTGACCCTCTTCGCCTTCTTTCTCCTTTTCTCCTACCACTATGTGCTGAACCACTTACGTCCCCTCAAAGCAAACTGGCTGAATGATCGGTGCAATCCGGCGGTAATGCCTTTCGCAGGGATTATCAATCCAGACCCTGGTATGTCAAAGATGGAGTTCACAGCACAGAATTTTGCAAAATGCACCGGAGACGTGCTGAGCAAGATTGTGCACCTGTTCCTGGCGCCTATATACTACGTGCAGACAGCTGTCGTTGATATGTTTGGTGAGCTCGGAGTTGCTGTGAATACAATTAGGAAACTTTTTGCTTACCTGCGGACCCAGTTGGATGCCATTATCAAGAACATCATTAACCGGATCTACAACGTCCTGATCGCCGTGCAACATATAATGATCAGTTTGCGTACGATCATGAACAGGACACAGGGTGCTATGGTGACCGCCCTATATACCGTCTTAACAGCATACCTTTCACTCCGGGCATATCTTGGTGCCTTCATGGAGATCATTATCATATTCCTAATTATACTCGCAGCGGCGGCAATAATTATGTGGATCTTCATCTTCACATGGGAGATAGCCATACCGATGACAGTCCTATTCATTCTTATTGCCATCCCGTTCGCGCTAGTCCTTATCTTTATAAATGCGATCTTCAAACTGACGTCAAGCTCCAGTATACCGGCAAACCCGTGTTTCAGACCAAACACACCCGTTAAACTTGCGAGCGGCAAGACAGTTCCAATGAGCGACGTTCTGCTGGGCGACCGCTTGGAAAATGGTAGTGTGGTCCGAGGCACGTTGAACCTTCTGGGGCACAAAGGAAACAAGTATTTCAGGATACCTAGCGAGACACTGGGCGAGGACATATATGTCACAGGTGACCACCGGCTACGCTGCCCGCACAGCGGTCGGTTTATTTTCGTAAAAGACAGTCCTGACGCGATTCCGACGGAGGAATATGACCTGCATCTGTCCTGCCTAGTGACCGATGACCACCTAATCCAGATCGGGGAGCACACTTTCTGGGATTGGGAGGACTAACCTCGCAGATTGTGCGCCGTGATTTAGGAACTGTCGACACGGAAGGGCAGATAGGAAACTGTGATTTAGGGAATAGGCCACGTAGACCCTGCAGCACAAGTTTCATTTAATTTTTATCTATCAAATATGTATAGTATGAAGATTGCTGGATATACCTGTCGTAACGAAGTATTGGTAGCGGCTCTCATCATTGGTGCCCTTCTCTGCACGCACCTGGCCGCTGGCTGCGTAAGAAAGAACGCGGTCAAAAAGAAAATACGCGAGGGAATGGACGTCCTGGGAGCCAACCTGGGATACAGCATGAGCAGAGGAGTCCCGGGTTCCTACGGCCGTGGATCCCTCGGCCCCTACAGGCAGAATCTGTCTCAGAACCGCGGGCCGCGGGTTCCGTTGCCGCCGGGCGAGCTTTTCTTCTTCGCGAACAATAAGTTCACGCCCGAGTGCTGCGTGCCGCCCTTCTCCAACGTCAGCAGCGCTGACGGCTGCGCTTGCGTGACCAAGGAGCAGGTGGACTACATCAATGCGCGTGGTGGCAACCGCGTAGCCAACAGCTACTTCTAAACTTTAATTCAATGCTTTGAACACTGAATTAAATCTCTTGCAGCGGCCATAGGCACCGCGACCCTATGTGGCCCTGGTCGCGTCACATTTCGAGCAGTATACGATGGGCTGTGATTGCTTGTAGCCAGCCAGTTGGTCGATATGGTCAGTAATCCAGTCGTGTTCGCAGAGCTCGCTGATGAGCAAGTTAACGTCTGCGAGGGCACGTTTTTTATCACCCAGCTCGCTCTCCATAAACATGACCTCGCGTGCGGCCATATCGCGAAATCTAATAAGCATTTTCAGTGACTTGTCCATTGCCTACATATAGGTTGAGACCTCTAGGCCGATGCAAAATTGATATACGGTCAAGGACAAATAGTAGTCGCCGCCCATGCACTCCCTCTTGCTGCTTCTCGCCACCCTCGCCGTTGCCGTCCAGCCACAGCCGCGGCTGTGGATCCGGCTTCCCCGTAACCTGGTGAAAGAATACGTCTATGGGTTCTTCATATCCCAGCACATAAATAACTGTTACCATTACGTAGAGGATTCAAACACCTTGCTCTTGAAATGCTGGAGAAATGAAACCCTCCTGGACGTGGCTGTGACTGTTCGGCAGCCGCAGAAATATGTTGCCATAGATATATAGATGCCATGTTCAAGTTGCGGTAGCAGTGGTGGTGGGGCCAGCGCGGGCACCAGATCAGCTTTCTCTTTAGGGACGCGTCGGACGCGTCCCCAGATGTACGCCGTGGTCATCGCGGGCGCGGTCCGCAAAGTAACCGCGGAGCAGTTAGCGTGGCTGCAGAAACATGCACGTTAAAGCTTCACATATACATGCCGAACGGAACGGTGGAAGTATCGCCCTTCTTAACCAGCTTTCCCAACCGCTCTGCTGTCACAGTGAAAGGGAAAGTTACCTTCATCACCTGCTCATTCTCAAAGAGGCTGCTGCCAGGTTTCATCAGTCGATGAAGGTTGAGCTTCGTATAGATGATCTCCAGGCAACGCTTAAGATTACGCACGCCCTTCTCACCGTCCGTGAAGCGGTTTATGATCTCAGTCAAGGCATCGTCCTCGATGATTATCTGGCCAGCCGCGAAATTCACATTCTTTTCGATCTTCGGGATTAAGTAATCCTTGGCGATCGTGATCTTCTCCTTGCTTGTATATCCCTTGGTGGTGATGCGGTACATGCGGTCCCTCAGAATGGCATTAACTTTGCTCTCATCGTTGTAACTGAAGATGAACAAGGCTTTGCTCAGGTCAAAGTCCACGTTGGCGAAGTACTTGTCGTGGTATTTGTCATTCTGCGAAGTATCTGTAAGATGGGTAAGAATGCCCGTTATCTCCTCACCCTTAGGCGTGTCCGACACCTTATCGAGCTCGTCAAAGTATATGACAGGATTCATGCACTTGCTTTGCATAACGATGTCCACAACCTTCCCCCATATGCTCCCTTCGTAAGTATATGAGTGGCCCTCCAAGAAGCTACTGTCGGTAGCTCCTCCCAAGGCTAAGAAAGCAAACGGCCTGTTTAGTATCTTGCTGATACCCTCCTTGATAAGGGTAGTCTTGCCTGTTCCCATCGGGCCGTGGATGGCTATTGCGCTGCCAATGGCGGCGGGATTGCTGATGATCTGGCCAACATATTGCATGATCTGCATCTTGGCATCGTCAAGCCCGAAGGCTGCTTTATCTAATGTAGCTTTTGCCTTCTCCATAAACTCGCTGCACTTCTCTGTACCATCCTTTATCGAGACCGGGAGCCCCCTTGTCACGCCGAAGGGCACCCGCATGAAAGCGTCTACCCACTGCTTGATCTTGTAGTATTCGCCAGAGCCGGGGTCCATGTAGTTGAGCGTATTGATCTTCGCGAGCGCGCAGGCCTTGAAGGCGGCTGGCATGTTTGCCTCGAGAAGGGCGAGTCTGTAAGGTTTCTCGACTCTGCGGCACTTGTTAACTTGGCGAAGTTCCTTGATGATCTTTCCCTGGTCTGCACATTCAAGCGACTTGAAGTACTTGAAGTCATTCATGACATTCTTCTCCCGTAAGAGCGAGCGAAACTTCTTAACATTCGTGGCCTTCTCCTTAGCTGTCCTCTTCCGCTCCGCCCGCTTGTCCTTTTTCTCCTTGGCCTGCGCTAGCTCGTCGAACTTTTTCAGAAAGGCCTTTCGGCCATTCTTCTTACGAATCTCCGCCAGCACCTCGAGTTCAGCCAGCATCGCCTCGTCTATATCCTCGCCTGGCGCTGTTATCACCTTTAGGTGCTTGGACCGAACATTCTTAGAGTCCTCGAAGGTATCGTCGTCGAAGCGAACAGTGTACCGCCCGCGCTTGCTGACGGTGATAATGACACATGTATACGGCTCCTCCCACTCCGGCAGTTTCATCTCCACGCGCGCGCCCTTCGCGAGAGAGCCCCGCTTCTTCTCGGCGGCGTCCTCATCCTCCTCCTCCTCCTCTTCGCTCCCCTCATCCTCTGTGCCGTCATCGTCGGCGTCGTAGTCGGCAACGGCGCCATGTCCGTCGCCAACTGTGAAGATGATGTTGAACTTCATATTCTGGCCCAGCATATCCTTGAGTTCGTCCTCGTCCATTTCATCCTCCTCGTCGCTCAAGACGAACTCGTCGAGACTATCCTCCTCCTCGTCCGCAGTCTTTGGCTCTCGCGACTTCTTCTTTTTCCTCCTTTTCTTGTCCTTGCACCTTCCCGTGCCCTCTTTCGGGCCTGCCTTCTGCTTACTCTTTTTGCTGGCTTTCCTCTTCTCGAGCAGCGCATCCAACTTCTCCAACTGCCGCATCCTTTCTTTGCCCGCCTTGCTTGGAAATATCTTCTGGATGAATTTCTGATACTCGCGTGCGTCGAAGGAGTCCTCGGGCCCATCATCGCCGTCCGCGCTGCTCCCGTCGTCATCCGAGCTCGAGACATCCGACACGAGATGCGCCTCGTCAGGGACCCAGTCGCTATCACTGTCGTCTGACTCCTCGGCGGCTTTACGCTTGTGCTTTTTTCTCTTCTTTCTCTCCCTCAGGTTGTATTTCTTTTTAGGCGACTTCCCAGCATCACGTGTGTCATCCATTATAGAATATGTCGCTATTAATTTCTAAACCCTGTTGGCATACGTCATGCCCTGGCAGTCGAAAACTAATGGCATTTAAATTGAAAACGATCTAAATATTCTATCTGTACTGTAAGGAATGCCTGAGAGCAGGACCAAGATGAACAGTTCACGCGTCCTCGGTATACAGTTCAGCATACTGTCCCCTGACGAGATCAGGAAGGGTTCGGTGGCCAATATAACGACGCGCGATACATATGTCAATAACAAGCCTGTCATAGGAGGACTATTCGACCCGAGGATGGGGGTGCTGGACCCAGGATTGGTTTGTCCGACGGACGGTCTGAACTATATGCAAACGCCGGGTTACTTTGGGCACATCGAGATGGCGCGACCCATCTTCTACATCCAGTACCTGAACACCATCCTCAAAATACTGAGGTGCATATGCATAAAGTGTAGCAAGTTGCTCTTAGGCAAAGAGAAATACCAGTATATTTTGGAGCTCGACGCTCGCAAACGGTGGGAGCACGTCTTCCCTCGAGCCAGCAAAATCCGCCGTTGCGGGGACGACACCTGCGATGGCTGCGGGACGAAGCAGCCGAAAAAAATCTACAAGGAGGGTCTTGCAACTATCGTCGCTGAATGGGACAACATCGAGGGCATCGTCTCGGAGGATGGGACGGCCAAGGATAAACTGATTATGCGTTTGACACCTGAGATCGTCTTGAAAATATTCCGTCGTATCTCCGATGAAGATGTTACATTCATGGGATTCAGCCCGACCTTCTCGCGTCCGGATTGGATGATATGTCAGGTTCTTGCCGTTCCGCCGCCTGCTGTGCGGCCTTCCGTCAAGCACGACGCCCAGCAGCGTAGCGAGGACGACATCTCCCACATTATTGTCAATATCATCAAGGCCAACAAAACCTTGCAGGACAAACTAGAACAGAACGCGACCGAGAAGGTTATAGATGACTGGACGACGGTTCTCCAGTACTACTGTGCGACAATGATAGACAACCGTATACCCGGTGTCGCATCTGTGGCGCAGCGTTCGGGGAGAGCCCTCAAGTCCATCAAGGAGCGGCTGGTCGGAAAGGGGGGCCGCGTGAGGGGAAACCTCATGGGGAAGCGTGTCGACTATAGTGCGCGGTCGGTCATTACGCCCGACGCAAACATAAGCATTAGCGAGCTTGGCGTCCCGATACGTGTCGCCAAAAATATTACTTTCCCGGAGCGGGTCAATACGCGCAACAAAGCGTTCGTCACAAAGCTGGTTCGGAATGGCCCTGAGGTATATCCGGGGGCCAAGATACTCCA
>Ga0114925_10001827_pt1 | contig 10665 bp, 12 predicted proteins | sample SumtaG_2_FD_87287 | JGI IMG/M metagenome (GOLD analysis project Ga0114925, IMG submission 87287) | Deep subsurface microbial communities from Indian Ocean to uncover new lineages of life (NeLLi) - Sumatra_00607 metaG | ecosystem: Environmental > Aquatic > Marine > Oceanic > Sediment | place...
AAGTTTCTTCAAAACTTAGATGTGGTAGACCAGATGAAACTTCGTCATCTCGACTTCGTCCTATTCTAGATAAAAGAGGCTCATCAACAGATGAATTTGGTGTATCGTTTTCTACTATTTCGCTCATTTATACTTACTATAATTTTATGAAACGCTGATAAAAACTTAAACTGATTATGAGTAATCGGAAATCATATTTCATGATGAAATATGATATGAAAAATAATTTGTAAAAAGTTTGCATTTAGAGCACTGGGAAACCAAGAGCACCACCCGAAATACGGACAATGTTGTTGTTCACAGCCGTGACGACAAACTCGAATGTCTGAGCCTGGCAGTAGCGAACATTGTTCACAGAGGACTGATCCTCCAGAGTGGAGATCTCGCCTGCAGAGTACTGACCACCAGTCGAGACGACGTTGGTAGGAACCGACGTAGAGCATGAGGAAGTGTACTGCACACCAGCATTGGCGGTGGACTCACCAGTGACGTTGTTGCAGTTCGGCTCAAGAGCCGCCTCAACAGCTGCCTGGGATGGGTTGACGTACAGAGAAACGTTGGTCAACTTACCGTAGTTGGTAGAACCCATCGGATCAAGGTTGAAGAAGTCCAGCGAGTACGAGTACATGTGGTAACCCGTCTTATCCGGAATCGTCGGTGCCTTGTAGTACGGCTCCACCAGAGAGTAGAAGTCCGAACCCATGTTGGCGAGACGATAGGTGTTTTCGTACAGCAAGGAGGCCGCCGCGACCGGATCAAAAGATCTGGCGGTCGTAATAAGCGTACCACTCTTAGCACCACTCAGACACTGAAGCACTGGAAGAGCTGGGTGCGTGGTGTAGTTACCGTGTTCGCAAGGAAGAGTCTTGTTACGGACAGCGAAGAACAGGCACTTGATGGCATGCGAGAAACGGATGTCGTACTGCTCTGGCGTGTTAACATTGCGAGGGTTGAAACCGCAAGGAGGAGCTGTCTGCACCTGCTCGATAAGAATATCGCGAGGAGCACAGGCCATGCGCTTACGCTCATCGTTAGACACAATAGCGTAGTTAGCCCACACAGACACAGCGCCAAGGGCTGGCTCGGCACCATTACAGAAGCGCCAGTTAGGCTGCTGCACCGACGCATCGTTCGCGATACCGAACTGCAAGTTCAGGTTCGAGTTTTGACCAACACCCTGACCTGCAGGACGCTGAGCAACGTAAGGAACAACAGCAGGCAAACCTCCAGCAGAGGCGTACTGAGCGGCCAGCTGGTTCAAGCTGTTCGCGTTCAGGCACGTCGACTGCATAGAGCCGTAAGCGACTGCTCCCTGTGCAGCTGCGGCCGCGCTACCCTGAGTTAGATTACCGTTATTGTTGGCCGGTTCATTGGCAACTGGAAGCTGGCAGCAATCGGCGATCAACAGCTCGTTCAGACGACGGAAAGTGAACTGAATACGCATGTCATTGTACGGAAGAGCAGCGGTTGGCAGAGCAACACCACTATCACGAGTGTAGAAGAATGGCAGAGGAATGTTAAGCACAGCAGCTGGGAGCGCGTGCACATTACCAAGACCAGCAAGCTGACCAATGTTACCAATCATATTGTCATAACCGTTCTGCTTAGAAGCCGGGGTGGTGAAAGCCGCCCAGAAATCAAGGTGGTAGTTATCGAAACGAGCCGCGACAAGATCGTTAAATGTCAAGCAAGCCTCGCGGATAAGGGCGTGACCCAAGTTACGAGTCCAGCGGACAGCGCAGCAACCGATAAGGGTTGAGTCGGCAACCGGTGCATCCGAAGTAATGCACACTTCAGGAAGCTCGACACGAAGCCAAGTCTGAAGCAAGTAATCACCGGCACGGGAAATCTGAACAGACCATTCAGAGCCGAAAGCTGGGGATCCACTGCATTTACTCAAGACAACAGGAACCTGAGTGAACCAGGTGGACTTGCGAGTTTCGCGGACAAAGTAGGCTGTCGCCGCGCGACCACCATACATATATTTCTCTTGCTCGTCGTACGTAGCAAGATCGATGAAACCTGAGGTAAGATTAGAAGAACATAAAGATGCCATTGTTTATTAGGACCAAGAAAAAATTTATAATTTTTTTTTTCGAATAACGATCTATAGAATTTATGTTTCTATAGATCGTTAATCTACCGCTAACGGAATTAAAACTTAAATAGGAAGAAGTTATTCAAAATGTCGAAGAATGAGGTCGATATATTGGAATTACATCGAAAAATTCTCGAAGATTTTGCAAACGATAATGACCAACTAGAAGAGTTTAAAAATAAATGCAAAACACTAAATACAATCCTCGAGAATCCTCAACTTCTTCATAGTACTCGCGCGATGATAGCAAGCACACAAGAACAATTCGCGAAAAAAATTGATGACATTGAATCGAAAAGAACACAAAATTTTTACTTAATGGAAACAGCGGAGATAATTAATAATTACGAAAAAATATTACGAAAACCTAAAAAAGTATCATTCATGGGAACAGTTGAAGAACCAGATGAGGAAAAAATAATTTTAGTTAAACAATACCTGAACATCATTAAAAAATATAAATCAAAGGGTATTCCGGTGGTTATTACAGAAAAATCAGAGACTATATGTGAAAATTGCCACAAAACTGTCGAAAAAATAGATGTTGATGGATTTTCTGTTTGCACTAATTGTGGTAAAGAGGTTCAGCTTGCTGCCTCATCCTCGTCATATAAAGACGTAGAACGCGTGAATGTTGGATCTAAATATACATATGACAAACGCATTCATTTCAGAGACTGTATGAATCAATATCAAGGAAAACAAAATAGCTCAATATCCCAAGCAGTTTACGACGCTCTTGAAAAACAATTCGAACTACATGGATTACTAATCAAGTCTCGTAATAGAAATGAAAAATTTGCCAAAATTACAAAAGATCATGTATTGTTATTCTTGAGAGAAACGGGATATAGCAAACATTACGAAGACGCTGTATTAATACATTATACACTAACGGGTAAAAAGCCACCAGATATTAGTCATCTAGAATCTAAAATTCTTTCGGATTTTGATCAGCTAGTCGAGACTTATGAGAAAATCTTTCAAGATAATTTTGAAGGTGGTGGAATAAAATTAAACCGTAAAAATTTCATCAACAATCAGTACGTATTGTATCAATTATTAACCCGGTATAAATTTCCATGTGATATTTCCGAATTCAATATTTTAAAAACAGTTGAAAGAAAATCATATCATGACGAAATATGTCGTAAGTTATTTTCACATCTTGGATGGAATTTTGTATCAGTTTTCTAGATAGCTTAAAAAATGACATGTTTTTGAAAACATGTCATTTACGAAAGTTCAAATTATTCATATGGTAGTAGAAGCTGTGATTATAGGAGCTATATCTGTCTATTTGATAACTAAAATGAATAGATTAAACTCCAGAGTAGATAATCTAGAGAATGCTTTGGCACAAGAAAGACAAAAAAATCAAATATTAGAAGCAGTACTTCAAGAAGTTGTACGCTTTCAGCCAGAGCAATGTAGACAAAGAGTTAATTTACGTGTGCAACAGATTAAGCAAAATTTACCGGATCATGTACAACAACCCCAACAGCAACAACAGCAACAACAGCAACCCCAACAGCAATCTCAGGAGCCCCCAAAACCCCGTGGAGGAAATCCACTGGAATCAATAATGTCAATGATGGCTCCTATGATGTCTAGTATGATTGTCGGAGAACCAGACGAAGTAGAAATACAAGAAGAAGAAGTCGTTCGTGATCCTGTGAACGACGAAGATTTAGCCGAGGAGTTATTGGAACTAGATAATAACGAAACTACAAAAGAATCAACGGAAGAAGATAATACCAAAGCGGAAAAAGATGGTTCGGAAGAAAAAGATGGTTCGGAAAACGACAATGTAGAAACTGAAACAGGCACGGAAGACGACACCGATTTGTTAGAGCAAGATGAAGATGAAACTCCACAAGGTGTTATTGACGCTTAAAAAATGCGAACAATAAATTAAATGTCCTGGGCATCGTTAGTCGCTAAAGAGGTAGATATCGAAGACATACCTGATAATGTTACAGAATATACTGAACCAGAAGAAGTATCGTTAGCACCAAAGAAAAAATGGAGTAACCCACGATTTAGATCAAATATTTTAGAGGAAGAAGTTAAACCAACTCCAACATTCGAAGAATGGCAAGACCGTTATTTACCAGAATTAGATGATCTTTTTGGATTACTTGATATAGAATTATCTAAAAAAGAATTCAAAATTAATACAAAAAGTAAAGCTATATTTGACCGGTTTTGCAGGATAATTTACAATAAGTCATCTAAATGTATGTAATGGAATATAAAATGTCAAGTGAAGACGAAGAACCAGAAGAAATCGAAATCGAGGAAGAAGTGCCTCAAGATTTAAGACTTATAGAAGCTACTAGCGCGTTCGGAATAAAGCTCGAAGAATATTGTAACGAAAAAAGTTTGTTGTTAGCAGAATCACTTCGATTTGATGATATATATAATTTTCTAAACAATATGCTCGAAAATTAGTTTTTCATAAAATATATGAAAAACTGTTATGAATAAATGAGTACAGATTTAAATACGAATCATAGTTCAAACATAGCATCTTACATAGGATTTGCTATAGTTATAACTATTTGGATAGCTGGTATAACATACTACACATCTACAAATAAAGATATTGTACAAAATAATCTTGCTTCAAAAGAGAGAATGGAATCCATACCGCAAACATTATCAAGTGCTTTCGGAACTGATTGGCCAATGGTTTTAACCCTTTTCGCATTGGTTTTAATCATATTTTCAGTTCTAATTTACATTATATCAAGACAAGGAGTTACCTTAGTTCTATCAGATGTCCACTATAACACTTATAAATGGATTGGAATTACGTTAATTACGATATTGATGTTAATAGTCATAGCTGCGACAGCGTTGATAATTTTGAATATGACTAAAAAACCCGATAATCAATACCCAGATGATCCAGATGATCCAGATGATCCGGATCAACAGGCCCGGAAAAATAGAGAAATTGTTCAAATTGTTGTACTAGTCGCTGGTATTATAGCCTTATTACTTCTTTTTGTATGGTTCATTCATAGTCATAATAAACGCGTGGCAATTAATAAAAAATTAAATTCCGGGAAGAAATCTTCCAATAAAAAATAAACTTTCATATTCTTTATATGAAAGTTTAAGCTTGCCATTTAGACCCACATGACACACAGCGCGCCCACACACTTGTTGCTTCGTCCCCGCTCCTAGTTTGCAGAGTAAATGAAATAGTCTTTTTACTACCACACTTACATTCTAGTACACCTTCCTCGACTTCTGCCGGCATCGTAACAAACTCATCTTGTTCTCTTTGCAATGTTTCAACTTCTTCAAAAATTATATCACCGTAGCCGTATTTTCCTTCTAGAAGTTTTGTATAACACGATTTTATGGTGTTTTTAGCATATAAATCACAGCAAAGTTCATATAATATTTGGTCTCTGAGATCACTCTGAATTTTATCTATAGCGCGACTGAAAATCCCCACATTTTTTTCAACGTTCAAATACTTTCTAAGCTCTTCTTTGGTTTCTTCTGACATCTCGTTTTTTATTAAAAAAACGAGAGAAAATCATTTTCTCTTAATAAATGCGGTTCTCCAGCTTCTTAATAACAATTTTAGGTATGGCATTTTTAACATTTCTAATTGTGTTAATTGTCCTTCTTACTAGTCGTAAAAAGGAAAATTTTACTGACAAGGATCCAATGATCGTTGAGTTACACGCCGTACTTTCTAAAATTCATCCCAAAGCTAATGATATAACAATTAAAGAGGGACCTAAATCTTACACTGTTAATAAAAAGGATGTAACTCTGTGTTTGAGAGATCCAGATGGTGAATATTATAATAAAAATATGCTGACATATGTTGCAATCCATGAACTGGCACATACTCTTTGTAACTCCGTAGGACATACAGAAGAATTTTACGAGATAAATGATAAGTTACTTCAACGGGCAGCAGACTTGGGATATTACAATTTTTCCATTCCGGTAGTTAAGGATTATATTCAAAATTGTGGTATGGGATAATTCTCAGTATAATTTGCTCAAAAGATTTACAAATTTAACGTCATTCATTGCCCCCAACTTTGTGTAAGATATTCTCTAGTTACCTTTTTTTGATCACGACCGAAATTTCAAATGTGCTTTATTTCCTCACATGCGGAATTTACTTTTCTTCCCGGATTTTCTAGCTCTATTTTGTCTCGAAAACGCGTTGACAAAACATAAAACACTGAGTATGATTGCTATTAGTATAACGATAGAGTATAAGACTATCTGAAGTACATCTGCATCGGATTTATTGTGATCATATAATAGATAGGTTAACACAGAAGCTCCTGTTAATAGAAGAATTCCTAGTAATAACATCAAAACTTTCATTTATTGTATACATTATTATCCATTTTAAAAAAATAGATAATTATTTTTTGCGCCCAAGCAAGATATAGGCGTACACCATTAACAAGCAATCACTCACATCATCCTTCTTTTTCATTTTATTTAGCACTTCTAAATGTTTTTCATCCCCCTTTTTCTCTAAAATTTCCGTTGCCAATCGTATACTCCATTTCTTATGATTGTCTTTGATCATTTTGCTGTTACCGTTTTTGTACGTCTTTTTTATACTACCGAATTTTTTTGGTGCATCTAGCATTTGAGTCTTGTGATAAGACGGAAATTCTATTACTTTCTTAAAATCTCTGTAAAAAATACTAAAATAACTATAACAGTGTTGTCCTAATTTCAATGCCATAGTATTTCTTTTTTTACCAAAAGACATTTGTTGTTCGATAACAAAGGCTGAACAGGTATCCCATATATCTTTCCGCTCATCCAACGTGTCTGTCATGTTGATAAAAGTTCTAGGATCTAAGTAACACTTTTTACATCCCTTTGTTAGATTAACATTCTCAAATAATATTATCTGACCGATTTTAAACAACTCATCTTTTGTTTTAGTATCTTCCAATTGTTTCTTTTCAAATTCATGAACAACAAAGGCGAAGTTTTTCTTCCCTATATCAAAGGTTGCTATTCGTAGCATTTGTTTATATTCATACCGTTTTAAATATCAGCTCTAGTAAATTCGGGGGACATTTCTCTATACCTTTTATCGCGAATTTCCATCAATATTTTCCCGTACATATTCTTCCCACGGCCATGAGGTCCCAAACCAAAATAATCATCTAAGCGATTATTATATATAATTTTTCTAAGACCCGTCCTGGTTAGTTTACATAAAATTTCAGGATGCTGAGAAGTTTTGAGTGTTAGTATTTCTTTCATAATTTCCAATCTGTTTTTTTCCCATTCATTTGTTACAGCAATTCTGGAGCCTATTGTTTTAGAAACTCTGGGATTTTTGGCTTGTTGTTGTCTAGCAATATATGATTCGTCTGATATATTTTTAGATGCTTGAAATAAAGCCTCTGAACTGGGGAAAATACCTTTTGGGAGTAATTTACTTCCGGGACTATTAACGGGATGATAAGAATAATTACTAAACCCAGAAGTTGATCCATTTTTGAAAGATCTAAAAAAAACCAAGTCACTGAATAACTTGTGAACGTATTTCTTTTGTTGCGCTGTTTGAGGAGATCCTATTTTCCTCCACTTATCACGCATAACTGTTCTTTCATTGTGAGCTTTATTAGTCAGTTCAAGACACTCACGTGTACTTTTGTTTTGAAAGTGCAAATAAATTAAACATGCTACTAGAATTCCCGATCTACCATGACCACCTTTACAATGAACGTAAATCTTTTTACTTTCACTCAAATTTTCCAATGCATCGGAGACGCCTAATAACAAACTTGTAAAGTTTGTAACATTGTTAGGCACGCTACGATCAGGTATTGGATAATTTATGTAAAGACAATCGCTATTTATATTATACTTTTTTGGTACTTCGGACGGGAATGTTAAATCTACAAAATATTTGACACCCATGTTCATTAAAATGTCAGCTTGCCCCTGAGTTGGAAATCCACCAAAAAGAGCCTTGTTCTCTATAAAATAGCTACAAAAAATTTTGTAATCGTCCATTTATTAATATTATGGGCACTATAAATCATATTCATTTTGTAGAGTTAAAAACGAATTAATATTCCAAAATGAGTGATCACTATGAGACGCTAGGTGTACCACGAAACGCTTCGAGTGAAGAAATAAAAAAAGCCTATAGAAAATTAGCTTTAAAATGGCATCCAGATAGGAATAAAAATCCCGCTAGTAAAGAAAGATTTCAGCATATAAATAAAGCTTATGCTACTTTAAGCAATTCGCAGAGTAGAGCTGATTATGATAGAGGTACGAGTGAATTCACAAACATTAATGCTTTTGATATCTTTAATCAATTTTTTCAGGGTGCAAACAGTTTTAAAACAAAATCTATGAACACAATGTCATATAAAATAGGAGTTACATTGGAACAAGTGTGTCTTGATAAATCTATTAGTGTTAAATATAAAAGATCTGCTAGATGCAAGGAGTGCTCGGGCTGTAGGACATGTGACGGAAGTTTACCAGTTGTTTGTTTTTTCTGTAAAGGACGCGGACAAATAAGACAACATATTAATTTAGGAGGTATAATAGCATTGCCAAGATTAGGTAAATGTGAAAAATGCAATGGATCCGGAAAAGTTATACCGAATGAAAAAAAGTGTAAAATATGCGGTGGTGAAGGAAAAACAGTACAAGATAATAAAGTTGTTGTTAAATGTAATTCTATTCTGAACAAACAAGTATTGTATTATGAGAATCAAGGGTCTTACGATGTAGAGTCCAAGTCATATGGATTGCTACAAATTACTCTTACTTTAAAATCTCATGAAGAATTTAATGTGATTGAAAAATCTCTTATAAAAACCGTTAATATATCTGTATTTGAAACGATACTGGGTCATTCGGGAACAATAAAACATCCAAGTGGTGAAATTTTACATTATAAAACAAAGGAAGGTGAATTGATAGTTCAAAATGACATGCTCACCATCCCAGATAAAGGATTGAACAAAGATGGTGATCTAATTGTCAAATTCAAAATAGTTAAGGAAAATAAAAAACTGTCGCCTGAAGTATTGTCTAAATTAAAAATTTTACTCGCTTGATTTTCAAACAAAGAAGTTTGAAAATCAACACAATTGATTGCTCAACGGAATCCAATCTCCTTGTTTTGAACAATAGACGCATTTTTTGAGGTCACCAGATTTCTTGTAATCGCTATTTACTAATTCTTCGTTACAATTACATGCCATAGTTGGCTGAAATCCTAAATAAATATTTGGACTTGGTTTAACAGGTCCTTGCATCAAACCAGGCATTTTATCAGGTAAACTACCTGGGCCAGGTATTGGTTGACCGCATAGACCTAATTCGTAAATTAAGTCTTTCGCGTCTTTAGCAGGTTTACCATTTTTTATAAAAGGTGTGTTTCTAACATCTATAATTTCAACTGACCAACTTCCGCTTTTATTTGGTTGGGTGTGAAATATAATACTGTCTAAATTCAAAGCACTAGCTAGAGCCTCGAGATGGAAATCAAAATTTTGAATCATCGCTAAACTATTAGCCAACATATTTTTACCAGATCTGCTAGCTGTTATGAAATCGGGTAAAGACATTTCAGATTCTTTTAAAGCCATGTCTAGCGTGATGTAACCGAAACCAGTGAGCATGTTGTCCGAGACGACAAAATACCACAATAGCAATAATCCAAATACAAACGCAAGCGACAAGACAAATATCCCAAGAGTCAACCAACCACTTCTTTTACCTCTAAAACTTTTACTCACACTAAGTCCGATATACACAAGTAATGCTACTATTGTTATAACAACAAATGTTGTATAAGTTATCCAAGCATACCATGTACCAAACGAATTACTTTTTCGCATGTCTCTGAAAGCTGTGATCGTTGGAACTTGAATATTATTTTGCATTGCGTTGATAACTTTTTGCATTGCTTTGATAAGACTCAATCCTCCACCCGTTCCCTGTAATTGACTGGTTAAAAACTCCAGTGGTGTTGTCTCTTTACCAGTTTTTTCTTTAAGATATTGTTTACCCTGCTGAGTGTTCAACATCAAAAACATCGCGTCTATCTTATTATTAGCCACGAGACATCCATTGGATGCTTCATTATTTCGTCTTCCAGTCGGGCTCCAAAAAACACCTGAACCAGGTGTCATATATAACCAATATCCCCCATCGTCACATGTTGGATATTTATAATTTGGCGGTGGATAACATGCATGGGTTACTTCAACCCAAATTTTTTGTTGCTTCAACTTTGGTGTTTTCGCTGGATCTTTCCAAGGTAATTGTTGGTTTAGCCATTTTCCATAATCGTTACTGTTTGGATCTTGTGGATCATATATTGATACTAGCCAACCAGGAAAAGTTATTGAATTAGCTGTATTGTCTAACAACGACGCCATTCCGGTAATAAAATTTGACAACCAACCCTGACCACCACCTTTTGGGTAAGGAAAAGCTGTTAATTTAGCTCTTTCGCCCCTGTTTGGGGGCCATGAAAAAGATAAATTATATGCGATTGGTATTTCTTTTCTCAAATC
>Ga0114925_10001828_pt1 | contig 10664 bp, 10 predicted proteins | sample SumtaG_2_FD_87287 | JGI IMG/M metagenome (GOLD analysis project Ga0114925, IMG submission 87287) | Deep subsurface microbial communities from Indian Ocean to uncover new lineages of life (NeLLi) - Sumatra_00607 metaG | ecosystem: Environmental > Aquatic > Marine > Oceanic > Sediment | place...
AAGCTGAAGCCTGATACTTCTCGTGATAAGGAGATTACTTCTCAGAGGTCCGATCATACTCCTGATTTGCCTGGCAATTGGCTTCGCCATAGTCTACGGCGGCGGGTGGCTGCTCCAGCAGCTCGGGTGCTCAGGGCCTTGATTCCTGCTTCTGCCTGTATTGGCAGTGACGAAAAAGTCGCTCACCATATGTAAGGGCTGAGCTCTCCCAGAATTCAACCCCTTAAGCTTGAGAGAGGCAGGGGGCCTTCAGAGGCAATTATCTGGTCTGACGGCTCGAGCAGGCTGCGGAACACGATTCACATTCGTTGTTGCACGGCTCAGCATGAATGGTCACACTGGACTTGCGCAGGGCCTGTTGCATTTCGGCCTCAATCTCGTCGCATAGGCGATGAGCTTGCTCCAGACTAATATCGCTGGCCATGACCAGATGAAGGTCTATATAGCTCTGGCTTCCAGCCCGACGTGTCCGCAGTCCATGGAAGCCGGACACCTCACGGCCATGTTTCCTCAAAACGGCTTCGATGACCGCCTGTTGTGAAGGAGGTAGCTTTTCATCAAGCAGCCCTGACATCGGCTTCCGGATAGTATCAAGAGCCACTTTCAGGATGTAAATAGCAACCCCGATGGCAATCACAGGGTCAAGGATATAGAGCCCGGTGAATCGCACTATCGCCAATCCCGCCAGCACTGCGGATGCGGAATAGACGTCAGCACCGATATTACGCGCATTAGCCTCCAGGGCTACGGAGCCAGTGGCGCGGGATACCTTCAGTAAATGCCGGGATAGAAGAATGCTAACCAGTATGGAAACCACCATCACAGCTACGCCAGCTTCGACGAGTTCAATGACAACGCCTTCTCTCATCCTGCCTATAGCTGTGTAGATTATCAAACCACCGGCGATGAAGATGAGAATTCCTTGCACGACGCCGCTCACATCCTCTGCCTTACCGTGACCGTACGGATGTTGCGCATCAGGTGGTTTGGAGGCAATGCGAATAGCAGAAAAGGTGAGTACTCCGGCAAACAAATCTAGTAGGCTGTCGGCTGCCTGGGCCAGTATGCTGACACTGCCCGTCAGCCAGCTAACGAGCACCTTAACCATGATTAGACCGACGACTGCGGCGATTAGTAACTTGCTGGCGCCAGCCTTGTTCGAAAACATTCCTGAACCCTTCCGCATTTGGTGCTACTAGTCTACAGAACTAGAAGTTTACAGCGATATGACGGACGAGGCAATTGTTAGCCTGGCGTGCTCTGGCTTCGGTGCCATGTAGTGCCCAGGGGCGGTGAAGGAAGGGCACCGGCTGAGAGAATGCCGACCCTAATTGGAATGGTTCGCGACAAATAGGTTAGAATGGCCGACTATGGATGACCCTGTGGGTCATAACACAGGCAAGAAAGTAGTGCTTCTTGTCGCCACAATGACCTTCTTTCTTTTTCCCTTCGTGGCTTCCTCCGTGAATATCGCCCTCCCCTCGATTGGCAGAGACCTATCTTTGGATGCAGTCACCTTAGCCTGGGTGGCCACCGCCTATCTCCTGTCCTCGGCGGCCTTCCTTGTCCCCTTTGGCAGGATGGCAGACATCCACGGCAGGAAGAAAATCTTCACCCTTGGTATAGCCATCTTCACATTCACATCTCTTCTTTCAGGCATGGCAAGCTCGGGCGTCATGCTCATCGCGCTGCGAGTTCTCCAAGGAGTCGGCGTTGCCATGTTTGTCGGGACCGGAGTAGCGTTGCTCACGTCGGCATTTCCTGCCGCCGAGAGGGGAAAGGTTCTGGGCATAAACGCCGCTGCGGTCTATGCCGGCCTCTCGCTGGGCCCTATTCTGGGCGGGGTCGTCACCGAGCATCTTGGCTGGAGGAGCATCTTTTTCATCACTGTGCCCCCGGGACTGGCGATTATTGGGTTGGTCTTATGGAAGATGAGGGGAGCCTGGGTTGGGGCAAAGGGAGAGAGGTTTGATTTTGCGGGCTCTGCAATCTACAGCCTTGCGCTCGTAGCGCTGATATACGGCTTTACTCGCCTGCCAGATATGCCAGGCGTGTGGCTAGTTGTGGGAGGTGTCATCGGGCTCGTGGCATTCGCCCGATGGGAAAGCAGAATTCGAAGCCCTGTTCTGGATCTGAATCTCTTCAGACACAGCAGAGCCTTCACCTTTTCCGGCCTCGCGGCGTTGCTTGAGTACAGTCCGGTATTGGCCGTGTCTTTCCTCATAAGTCTCTACTTGCAGTATGTGAAGGGATTTGACCCGGAAAGTGCGGGCCTGGTTCTGGTAGTCATGCCCGCTGCGTCGGCTATTGTTGCCCCACTTGCTGGCAGGCTGTCAGACAGGATCGAACCCAGGATAATCGCCTCAGTAGGAATGGCGCTGACGGCCATAGGAGTCGCCATCTTCGGCTTCTTGAACGAGAAAACTCCCCTGGAGTTAATCATCGGCAATCTGGTGCTGGTCGGTTTCGGGCAGGCCCTCTTTTCATCTCCCAATACCAATGCGATCATGAGTTCTGCGCCCAGGACTGCTTACGGAGTGGCCTCAGCAATTGTAGCGACCATGCGCCAGATTGGCTTCGTGCTGGGCATGGGAGTCGCCATGCTGATGCTTGCCCTGTACATAGGAAGGATCCAGATTACGCCCGAATACTATCCGCTCTTCCAGGAAAGCGCGAGAGCCTCGTTCATAATCCTGGCCATTCTCTGCTTCTGCGGCATTTTTGTCTCGCTGGCCAGAGGGAAGGTGCGATGAGGGCTTTCTACCGTGCCTGCTATACAAACTGTGCAAAACGATGGAATGTCAAGTGGGTATCACCGGCTATGTTTTACCAATCTCTTGCTTTCCGCGCCATACCGTCGTGGCTGTCGCGAAAGGCGTGATTCTTTGCCCGCCGCAGGTCTGGCGTAATCAAAGCCTGGAAGTGTCAGACGCTCCAGTGGCGCGTTGAGAAGCCGCTCAAGGGCGCTTATCTTATCAGCATCGGCGCTGGTCACAAAGGTAATCGCATCTCCGTTTTTCTCAACCCTTCCGGTACGGCCGATTCGGTGGATATAGTCATCCGTATTTTCTGGCATATCGTAATTGATGACGTGGGAAATACTCAAGACATCGATACCGCGTGCGGCGATATCGGTCGCCACCAGGATTTTGATTGAGCCGCTACGGAAACCTTCGAGCGCGGCTTGACGTCGGTTCTGGGGAAGGTCGCCCTGCAGAGAAGTCACTCGATAGCCATCTCTTACCAACTGCTGTGCCACGCGTTGGGCTCTGTGTTTGGTACGGGTAAAGACAAGCACCGACTCCATCGTGGTTCTATTCAGAATTTCCTTCAGCAAATTCGTCTTGAGATGCTGTTGTACCGGGTACAGAGTGTGTGAGACTGTTTTTGCTGGCAACTGGCGGTCGACTTGCACTGTGATCGGCTCATGCAGGATTTCGTGCGCCAGGCGCCGGATAGCGGCGGGCATGGTAGCGCCGAAAAGCAATGTCTGGTGTCTGTGCAGGATACACCTTAGAATATTATGTACATCAGGCAGGAAGCCCATATCGAACATACGGTCAGCCTCGTCAATGACGAGGACTTCTATCTCTGACAAACTAATAGTTCCCTTCCAGAGATGGTCGAGTAAACGGCCCGGGCAGGCTGCGACAATCTCAGCGCCGCTGGCCACTCCACGGATCTGCCACTCCATGCTCACCCCACCGTAGACAGCAATACTTCGCAATCCCGTTCTGCTCCCCAGGCTGTTCATAACCTCGCAGGTCTGCTCGGCCAGCTCGCGTGTTGGCGAGATTATCAGAGCCCGGACGCATCTTCGAGGATTGGATCGCAGACGTTCTAAAATCGGCAGCGCGAAAGCGGCCGTCTTGCCCGTGCCAGTTTGTGCCAGCCCAATGACATCACGCCCCTGCATTATCAGCGGGATGGCCTGTAATTGAATCGGTGTGGGTACGGAATAACCAAGCGCACGTACACCAGCCATGACGCTCGGATGAAAATTGAAGCTTTCGAAATTCATTAAACTCCTTGGTGAAATGCCTGTCAAAAAACCTGAATGATTCGCCAGATGGCTCAAATCATCTGATATTTCTTTCTCCTCTTCTATTGTTCGACCGATTATTATTTCCAGTACCGGACACTGCCGCCCCGGCTTTATATGAAAGGGGCAAGGCCTCGACAACGGTGTCACTCCGGTTCCTCAGTTTTTCCCCTTGATGTTAGCGATCGCGGTTGTGCCTTCGGACTTCGAGGGAATTCCAACATATGCGCAGCCCCTCGGTTGTCCTCTACCGGTATACTTATCGTTCATGATTGTTACGGATATCACGCATACCCCCTATACCAAACAGTTACGCTGCCCCGATTTGCGAAGAGAGAGTCGGTAAGGAATATGCAGCTGCCAGCACCAATCCACGTAGCCAGTTTGCCTATTATCTTCGCGGTCTTCCACCGCTAAACCGACTGCCTCTCTTGTCACCGTAAGACCCAGGGCTCCTGCTTTGAGAGGGGGGGCGAGCCGCGTTAACACTAAGTGTCCGATCCTTCAGTGTTTTCCCGTCCAGGCCAGCAATTGCAGCTTGACCTTCAGATACTATTGCCATTTCAACAAACCCGAATCCCCTCGACCGCCCACTGTATTTATCGGTTACAATGCTTAGGGACGTCACTTCTCCAAAAGCCCCAAATTCCTGACGTAATTCCTCTTCAGTTACCTCATCCGGTAAGTTACCCACATAAATCTTCATACTAGCGCTCCTTTCGTTTAATTTCGTGATTTTCCGCCGAGAGTCTGGCCGGCATACCAAGTATCCATGCCAAGTATGATCATAATCATTAGCTTATTGGTTGCTTGCTGGTTTATTCACAATGGTGCTCTCGTCTGTCACTTCTTTGAGGTTTTCCGTTGTGCCCTTTCTCCCTGGCCTGAAAAATGACCGTCCGGCCTTGCCCCGCGCAGAATTCCACTCATGCGCACCATCCTTTGAAAGCGACACAACAGGAAATCTTAGCATTCAGCTTCACTTAGGGAGACGCTCCTCGAGATGACGCACCACCACATTCCAGGGACATACAGGGACCAGCTATCCCCGGCTCCTGTATGTCCGTGGTCCAACCGCCATTATCTATTCACTCTTACTTTGCGATAGCAATCGCTACAATAGACGGGCCTGCCCTCGAGGGGCTCAAAAGGCACCTCGGTGTCCTTGCCGCACTCGGTGCATACCGCGGGAAACATTTCGCGTCTGGGTCCATAGCCACCATTTCCGTGACGCTCTGACTTCCTTGCCTCGCGGCACGGCGGGCATCTCTTCGGCTCGTTAGTATAGCCTTTGGATTGGAAAAACTCTTGTTCCTCAGCGCTGAAAGTGAAAGTAGCTCCACAATCGGAACACTGAAGAGACTTGTCCAAAAAACTCATTGGATGACCTCCTTTCTTCTCGATTTTAGTTAGAGTTCGGTCACCCAATGCCCAAGTAATGTGAAATAACTTGAAAAAGCCTGCAATAACCTAAACTTGAAACTAATAACTGGATTGTACACGGAAGGAGTTTCCTTGTCAAATAACCCTCTCTTCCAACACAGGGTGGGCCTGAAAGAAAGGTTTCAAGCTCATTATTCAATCAGAACAGATTCCCTTCGCCGTGCTCCGGGCTTCGGCTCACCCCCGCAATCACAAAAGGGGGTTCATCAATCACTCTCATCCTTCGATAGACGCAGGACAGGCCATAATCCTCTCCTGACGAGCGAGAGGAAATATCGGTGGCAATGAAAGCAAGAGAGCCCTCATTTCAGGGCAGATAGGTTATCTCGGAGGCTGGTTTCTTGCACAGCTCAAACTCGATTCCGGCTTCCTGAAACAGGTCTACGAAGGAGTCATCAGCGTAGCTGCCAGATGTCACCAATCTCTCTATTCTGGCATTAACCAGCATCTTGGCGCACAGTACACATGGTGAATGAGTAACATAGACTGTGGCCCCCTCAAGACTCACCCCATGGAGTGATGCCTGTATGATGACATTCTGCTCGGCATGAGTACCCCTGCATATCTCTTGCCTGGTACCAGATGCTATGCCCAGCTCATCCCTGAGGCAGCCGAGTTCAAGACAGTCTTTGAGGCCGGCGGGAGCCCCGTTGTAGCCGGTGGCTAGTATGTGCTTATCCTTCACCGCCACAGCACCTACGTGGTGACGCCGGCAGGTGGAGCGTTCCGCCACCACGGAAGCTATCTTGAGGAAATATGCATCAATGTCCGGTCTGGTCTGTTTTTTCACTTTAGAGCGGACAGAACTCGTTCCGTCTCCCTTTCCAACTGCTCCAGGGAAGCCTCATTTACTATGACGAAATCAGCCATGGCGATTGGCCCACCCTTGTTACTATTCTCTATCTCGGACCTATCCCGACTGGCCGCGTCCTCCGGCCCTAGGGGCCGTACCCCTCGACGCGCCAGTCTGGCACACCTCGTACCGGGCGAGGCCAAAACGGCAACCGTAGTAAACTGCCGGCCATAGTACTCCTTCAACAAGACATACTCTTCCCAGGAGTAGAGCCCATCCGTCACAACACCTGATGATTTCAGTGGCTTATCAATCCTGGGCAGGTTCAATCTGGCGTAAGCAGCCATACCGTGTTTTCTTCTCAGTTGTTGTCTGACATGGCGCTCGTTTTCCTCATTCGGCTCGAGGCCCTGGCTCCTGAGTTCCTCGTCCGTAATATCCCCAAATCGTACCTTCTTAAAGCCGTGGCCTTCAAATACCCTGGCCACTTCCGACTTGCCCGCACCCGCCATGCCGACAATTCCTACCACCTTGAAGACTTGCATGCAGTCGCCCCCATAGAGTCAAGCAATCGCAACGATAATTGGGTTCCACAGGCCTTATGCAACTACCACAGAGAGGACATCGCATCCCGGTGAAGAATCGAGCAACCTCATCTCAGTGTCCCCCGTCGAGCGGGAGTGAATCTGGCTTGCCATGGCGAGGCCGGTCAAGTCCATCAACGTGTGTCTCAAACCGAGAACATCCGATAGGGACTCTACATCAGGACCGATGCTGCTCGCCTGCTGCCTATACTGTTTGCTCCAACCTTCGGCCGCCGCCAGTGAGCGATACTCATGTTTTGGCAGCGACCTTGCGAAAATGGAATCCCTGAACAGCAAGCGTCATGGACAAAGCGAAGGACTTTGGCTTTCTCAGTAAGGTCCAGGCAAACAGCTTCCAATAATCTATCCTCCCTTTCTCCTTGATCCCCAAGACCCATGCGGACTTCATCAATGCTATGAGCTGGAGAAGAGACACCTTGAGTTTGCCTCCATTAGTAGGTCTGTACTCCCTGAGAAAGATTCTAATACGTTCATAGTATTGCTTTGGGCCGTAGATTGTATCCACGACCTGTTTATACCCTCTGGCAAGCATCTCGTGCCCCATCCTGGGGACAAAATTCGTTGACCCATCTGTGTTGTCACCTGAGCCCTTTGGCAGTAGGCGGTTCTCTCTCTTGAGGCGTTCATACAGCCTTGTTCCTGGCGGAGCCATCAGTACACCAACCATAGCAGTCACGATTCCACTCTTCTGTATGAAATCGATCTGGCTTTTGAAGATCGAGGGAGGATCGCTATCAAACCCGACAATAAACCCGCCCTGCACCTGCAAGCCATAATGCTGTATCTTCCTGACCGCCGCCAGCATATCGCGATTCTTATTCGGCAGTTTGTTGCATTCCACCAGACTTTCTTCATTGGGGCTCTCGATGCCCACGAATACCATATCAAAGCCCGCCTTACTCATCAGGCGCATCAGTTCTTCATCATCGGCGAGATTTATGGATGCTTCCGTATAGAACGAAAAGGGACGTTTCCTCTCTTCCCTCCATTCGATTATCGCCGGCAGAATCTCTGATTTTAGTTTCCGTTTGTTGCCAATGAAATTATCATCAACAAAGAATACGCTGCCTTGCCATCCCGAATCATACAGTGCGTTCAGTTCAGCCAATACCTGATCCTTGTCTTTTGTTCGTGGCTTATGCCCATTCAGTATGATGATATCGCAGAATTCACAGTCGAAAGGACAGCCCCGAGAATACTGGATGCTCATGGACTGGTATTTCTTCTTGTTGATGAGTGACCACAGAGGCACAGGAGTTTCCTTGATATCCGGCCGTTCTTCAGACGCGTAGATATGTTTGGCACGCCCCTTCTCCAAATCCCGCAAAAACAGCGGCAGTAGATCCTCAGCCTCGCTGAATACAAGATGATCTATCTCATCAAACCCAAAATCCTCATACCCGCGGCTAAAGAAGGGCCCACCGGCAACAATCTTGGTTCCCAGCCTTTTGCACCGATCGATGACCTCCCTTGCTGAACTCTGCTGGGCCACCATAGCGCTGAGAAACACATAATCGGCCCACTTAAGGTCCTTATCCATCAGGGTAGTCACATTCATATCCACAAGCTTTTTCTCCCATTCCTCGGGAAGCATTGCGGCCACGGTTACTAAACCTAATGGAGGGAAAGTTGCCTTCTTAGAAACGAATTTTAAAGCATGCTTAAAACTCCAGAAGGTATCTGGATACTGGGGATAAACTAAGAGTATTTTCAATTTAGGCTCCTTTGAATAGGCTATGAACGATAATAACATAACTCAGAATATTTCAACAGTGGCTATATGTAAACCGGGTAACAGAAGGCAAAAAGCACGGAAAAAACCTGAGAGTTATCTTGCCTGCTTTAACTCATTGGTGGTGCGGGTTGGATTTGAACCAACGACCTCCGGGCCGCGGGACGGAAATCCTCCCCTGAGCAAAAAGCGACCCCAGTTGAGATGACAAACCAACAATGTCATCATCTGGGGAAAGTTTCCGACTTCATGGGTAGCATTATGTATCGGTGCAGGAGTTGGATGCGGTGCTAGCGATAGTGAGGTCATATACCGCCACGAAGTTGGCCGTTATGGAGTAGTCATCGCTCATGGTGGTGGTGTCGGCGTTATTAACATTGGCAATGGTGCCCACATCGCCAATCCAGTTGACAAATCAAAATTTGAGCATCATAATGTATATGCAATGATGCGCATATAAGGAGTTTTCCTATGAGGGAGACTATTAGAACCTTCAAAGCTCTTTCTGATGAAACCAGGTTAAGAATACTCAATATCTTACTGGAGAGGGAGTGTTGCGTCTGTGAAGTAATGCAGGCATTGGATATCTCGCAGACTAGAGCGTCACGCAATTTGGCTGCACTTTACGAGGCCGGTTTCCTTAAACTGAGAAAGGATGGACTTTGGTCACTCTACTCCATCGATAGGGATGGCACGAATGAATGCTTAACCGATTTGGTTCAGGTGGTAGATAAGGCTCTGGAAGGGAACAAGACGCTTGAGCAGGATCGAGAGCGCTTAAGGAAAGCTGTGCGGGTGGGCCCCGGTTGTGCTGAAAGAATGCGTGGAGAAAAAACCATCGCATAATTTTTTTCATATTTTACATGCGCTAATGCGCATTATAGGAAATAATTGGCATGTCGATTCTAATGCAATTATTACAGGGTGGCTGGAACGCTCTACTTGAGTATTTGTCAGCACATGTACTGACCTGTCTTATTCCAGCGTTCTTCATAGCCGGGGCAATTGCTGTTTTCGTGTCACAAGGAGCCGTTATCAAGTATTTCGGGCCCAAGGCTAAGAAACTACTTTCTTATAGTATCGCTTCAATATCAGGCACAATCCTAGCTGTCTGCTCCTGTACTGTTTTACCCCTCTTCGGTGGCATCTACAAAAGAGGCGCTGGTATCGGTCCTGCAGTTGCGTTCCTCTACTCAGGCCCGGCAATCAATGTCCTCGCCATCGTCTACACAGCCCGTATACTCGGCTTCGACCTGGGACTTGGCAGAGCAATAGGCGCGGTCGCATTCGCTGCTGGCATCGGCTTGATTATGGCAACGATTTACCGCAAGGAGGAGTCATCAAAAGATTCAGCAGCATTTGATGCGCTAATTGCTGACCCTGAAGCCAAGAAATGGTGGCAGCAGATTGTTTTCTTTGTCGTCTTGGTAGGCATATTAATCTTTGCTGCCTCGAAGAACTGGATTGTAACCAGTGTCTTGTTAGCGGTTCTAGGACTCATACTCTGGCGCTGGTTCTCTAAGGGCGAGCTCGGTATCTGGATGAAGGAGACACTGCGCTTTGTTCGCCTCATTGTCCCTTGGTTACTGGTGGGGGTGTTTGCTGCAGGTATTATCACCACTTTTGTTCCTCAAGATGCTGTTGCCAACTTGGTAGGTGGCAACAGTCTCTTTGCTAACTTCATCGCTTCCTTCCTGGGAGCACTTGTGTACTTCGCTACGCTTACCGAAGTTCCTATTGTCAGCGCCTTTATGAATCTAGGCATGGGAAAGGGACCAACGCTGGCACTCCTGCTAGCTGGTCCAGCACTATCTTTACCTAATATGCTCGTCATCCGCAGCATAATGGGGACAAAGAAGACTCTTATTTACATTGCCTTGGTAGTGATATTTGCTACTATCTCAGGTTATATCTTTGGATTTATTACACAATAATAGAATCAGGAGGTTAAAAATGAATATCAAGATTCTCGGCCCCGGTTGCGCCAGGTGTCAGCAGTTGAAGAAGACCACCAGGGAGGTGGTAAAGGAGCTGGGCATTGATGCCACG
>Ga0114925_10001830_pt1 | contig 10651 bp, 8 predicted proteins | sample SumtaG_2_FD_87287 | JGI IMG/M metagenome (GOLD analysis project Ga0114925, IMG submission 87287) | Deep subsurface microbial communities from Indian Ocean to uncover new lineages of life (NeLLi) - Sumatra_00607 metaG | ecosystem: Environmental > Aquatic > Marine > Oceanic > Sediment | place...
ATTCCAATAAGTCCTTCAGGACAGCGAACCTCCTTCTGGCCACGAGGTTTCCACTGATATAGTGGCAGTCGCCGGGGTGGCATCCAGAGACTAAGACACCATCCCATCCGCGTTGAAGGGCTTTTATGATGAAGTACGGGTTGACTCTTCCAGAGCATGGGACTCGGACGACCCTTATGTTGGGAGGATACTGCATCCTGCTTATTCCAGCAAGGTCTGCTCCAGCGTAGCTACACCAGTTGCACAGGAAGGCTAGTATTTTCGGGTTCCATTCTTTTTCAGCAGTTTTCACTTTGATCACATCAACGCGTTTATAATCAAGCTCATCTGCAGGTCGGTGAAGCCCTTGATGTCTATTGCCGAGCACCTGCAAGTAGCGGCGCAGGCTCCGCATCCCTTGCAAAGGGCGCTGTTCACCTTTGCTATTTTCCCCCTCTTGGTTTCTTCGATTTCTATTGCGTTGTAGGCGCATACCAGTATACAGAGCTCGCACGCTGTGCATCTATCCGGGTTGACCGTGGCGATGATTCCCTCAGCCTCGATAGTGTCTTTCGTCAGCAGCGTACATGCTCTGGACACTGCAGCCTTCGCTTGGGAGATGCTCTCTTCTATGGATTTCGGCGAGTGGGCCATCCCGCACACGAAGATGCCTTCTGTGGCGAAGTCAACGGGTCGAAGCTTAGCGTGTGCCTCTAAGAAGAATCCGTCTTCGTTTATGGGAACCTTCAGCATCTTGGCTAGATTCTCGTTTTCTTTAGGTGGAACCACGGCTACGCTCAAAACAAGGAGGTCTGCATCTATGATGATGTCTTCTTGGATGGTTGGTTCAAAAACTGATACCTGCAAGACTTCTTTTCCTCCTGACGTGGCCTTGGCAACTTTCGGCTTGTTTCCCTCTTCGTAGCGGATGAAGACCACTCCAGCTTCTCGAGCCCTTCTGTAGTGTTCTTCCATTAGGCCGTAGGTTCTTATGTCTCGGTAAAGGACGTACACGTTAGCGTCTGGGTCTTTCTCCTTGATCTTCACGGAGTTCTTGACCGCCTCTCCGCAGCACATTCTGCTGCAGTATGGGTGTTCGCCATTCCTAGACCCCACGCATTGAATCATCACTACGTTGCCGAACTTTTCGTTGCCAGCAGTTTCGATTCTGTTCTCCAATTCCAGCTGCGTCAATACGCGGGCGGCTTTTCCATAGAGGTACTCGTTTGGGCGGTATTCTTCGCCTCCGGTAGCCACGATGATGACTCCGTGCTCCAGCTCCTTTTTCGCTTCGCTGCCTGAGTTTAGGGTTACAGTGGTTTTGAAGTTCCCCACGTAGCCGGAGACGTTCTCGACCTTCGCATTAAGGAAGACTTGGATCAACTTGTTCGAGTTTACCTTTTCAATCATGGTCCTTAGGTACTCTTGGGTATCGTCGTTGTCCAGCGTGTAGTGTATCTTGCGGAGGAAACCTCCAAGCTCTTTGTTCTTCTCTATTAAGTCAACTTCAAAGCCTTGCTCGGCTAGGGCTAGAGCCGCGGTCATTCCTGCCAATCCGCCCCCGATGACGAGGCCTCGGTGGGTCACGTCTAGAGAAAACCTTTCTAGGGGCTCTAGTATTCGAGCTTTCGCCACCGCCATTCTCACTAAGTCCTTCGCCTTTTCGGTGGCGGCTTCAGGATCGTGCATGTGCACCCAGGAACATTGGTCGCGGATGTTGGCCATCTCGAAGAGGTACCTGTTTAGGCGGGCTTCCTTTATCGTTTCTTGAAATAGGGGTTCATGGGTTCGGGGTGAACATGAGGCCACTATGACCCTGTTTAATCCGTATTCTTGGATTCTCTTCTTGATTATCTCTTGAGTGTCTGAGGAGCAGGTGTAGAGGTTGTGGCAGGCGTGGACGACGTTTGGGAGAGCTTGAGCATACTCCACGACGCTTGGAACATCGACAACTCCTCCAATGTTAATGCCGCAGTGACATATGAAGACCCCTATTCTCGGAGGCTGACCCCTCACATCCAGCTCTTTTGGATACTCCTTCTTCTTGACCAGGGTTCCTCGAACAGAAGATAGCAATTCGCCCACGCTAGCAGCGGCGGCGCTGGCTTGGGTCACGGTCTCGGGGATGTCTTTGGGCGAGGAGAACATGCCGCAGACGAAAACTCCGGGCCTAGAGGTTTCCAACGGGTGAAAAGGTTGGGTTTTGGAGAAACCGTGTTCGTTCAGCTCAACATCGAGGTTTTTGGCTAGCTTCTTAACATTCTCTGATGGTGTGAAGCCAATCGAGAGGACGACTAAGTTGAACTCTTCGTCGTGGAGCCCTCCGTCTTCAGTCTCGTACCTTATCCTTAGGTTTTGAGTCTTGGGTATCTCCTGTACTTCGGACACTCTGCACCTGACAAATCTAACTCCATATTCGTTCTTAGCCCTCTCAATATACTTATCAAAGTCTTTTCCGTAGGCCCGCAAGTCTATATAGAAGATCGTGGGTTCAACCTGGATCATGTGCTCTCTGGCTATAACTGCCTCTTTCGTAGCGTACATGCAGCAAACCGAAGAGCAGTACCCGTTTCCACACGTGATGTCTCTAGAGCCGACGCACTGTATGAAAGCAATTTTCCTAGGGATATCTCCATCTGAAGGCCTCTGCACACGACCCATGAAAGGTCCAGAAGCGCTCAAGATGCGCTCGAACTCGATGCTCGTGACCACGTTGGGGTATCTTCCGTAACCATACTCGCTCTTCAACTTGGCGTTAAACTCCTCAATGCCGGGGGCTAGAATGACAGCGCCAACGTTAAGCTTAACTTCTTTCTCCTGATCCGAGTAGTTTATAGCGTCGGCAAGACAAACGTTTTTGCAGAGCCCACAGCCTACACACAGTTCCCTATCAATCATGTACACTAGGGGAACAGCTTGCGGGTAGTTGATATGAATCGCCGTTCTGTCACTCAAGCCTTTGTTGAAGACGTCTATGGCGTCGACTGGACAGAACTCGGCGCACAGCCCACACCCTGTGCACTTCTCGATGTCAACGTATCTTGGTCGTCGTCTCACTGAAACATTGAAGTTGCCTACCTCTCCAGAAATCTCAGTGACTTCGGAGCATGTTAAAACCTCAACGTTCAAGTGTCTTCCGCACTCCACGAGCTTTGGGGATAGAATGCACATGGAGCAGTCGTTGGTTGGAAAGGTTTTGTCCAGTTGCGCCATGACTCCGCCTATAGCCGAGGAGTTATCCACCACGTAAACTTTGAAACCTGACTCGGCTAGGTCGAGCGCAGCCTGTATCCCTCCAATTCCCCCACCCACGACCAGCACTGAACCTACCTTGCTTGCTTCAGAAACAGGGTTTCGCGAGTTCATGTTTGTTGTCCTCCATGTTGTTGATTTTGACCTCTCACCCTTCAGCCCTTCGATACTTCGGACTGTTTTCTTCGATCCCCACAACAGAGACCAGCCCGTCGCGCTCGAGAGAGACCATGTTTCTCAGCACTTCCCTCGGTGAAGCTTCTACTCTCTGAGCTATCTCCTTGACAGAGAGAGCGTCTTCTCCAATGGAGAGAAGAATCCTTCTTTTCGCAAACTCCTTCTCGATAGTTTGGAGCATCAACTGGTCGAACTCTTCTTGTGACACCTTCTCCCCGAAGACATTCTTATCCTCTACGAGCTCCCTTTCCCTGCCCACTAGCCATCTGATCTTCTCCTGGGCGAGAGTCTCCTTGGCCGCAACCAAGCGTGCTCTCAACTGTTGTGGCTCTAGGTCTGTTTCGTTGCCCAACGGACCCAGTTTCCTTACCCTTTCTGTGAAATCTTTCACCAGGGTTGCAAAACGTTCGCCCTCGGACGCGGACACCCAGTCGATTAGCAGTCGCTCAGGCGACAACCCTGCGTTCTTAAGGACTTTTTTAGTTGTTTTCACTCTTCTTTCTGTGTAGTAGTTTCCGGTCATGTAGTGGCAGTCGCCGAGGTGGCAGCCCAGAAGCATAACGCCATCCAACCCTCTGATGAAGGCTTCAAGAACGATGGTTGGGTCAACCCTTGCTGAGCACATCACCCTGATAATCCTGACGTTTGGCGGATACTGGAAACGGCTGACTCCAGCTAGGTCTGCGCCGGCGTAGGAACACCAGTTGCAGAGGAATCCGAGGACGTCTGGCTCAAAGCTTTCTTGAAGAGTCATGGTACCGCCTCTGCTAGGGTAATTACTTGCGCGAGGAGTTGCTCATCTGTGAAGTGCCGCATGGTGATCGCCTTTTGGGGGCAACCAGCCCCGCACGCCCCACAACCCTTGCAGGAGGCGGCTATCACCTTCGCTTTCCTTCCCTTCTCGGTCTCTTCGATCCGTATCGCCTTGAAAGGGCAAGTCAGTTCACATAAGCTGCAGCCTGAGCATTCGTCCTCGTCAACCACGGCGATTGAGGGCTCAGTTTTCACGTGCCCAACGGATAACGGTATTGACGCTCTAGAGGCTGCACCATACGCCTGTGAAATGCTCTCGCCGACATTGGTTGGCCAGTGGGCGCAGCCGCACATATAGATGCCGTCCGTTGCGAAGTCGATGGGTCGAAGCTTCACGTGTGCCTCCAGGAAGAAGCCGTACTTATCTACTGGCACTTTCAGTTTCTGTGCGAGATCTGCAGAGTCGGGGTGGGCAACCATCGGGGTGGACAGCACAACCAAGTCGTAGGGCAGGCTAAGTTCCTCACCCAAGAACTCATCATAAACTCTCACCGACCCATTCTCGACGACCGGATGCTTTTCAGACGAGTATTTTATGAACGTTATGCCTGTTTCCCTTGCTTTTCCATAGTAATCCTCATAACTGGTTCCTTGGGTCACCATGTCTTTGTAGAGTATGAAAACCTGAGCGTCTGGGTTAGCTTCCCTAATCAGCATGGCGTTTTTGAGGGCAGTTGGACAGCAAACCTTGGAGCAGTAGGTTCTTTTTTCGTTCCGCGATCCTACGCACTGGATCATCACAACCGTGTCAGCGTTGAGCCTTCCTTTCTCCAGCATTCGTTCCAGTTCCATCTGAGTGATAACATTTTCTCCATCGTAACCATACATACCCACAGGCTTGAGTGTCCCCGCACCTGTTGCCACTATGATAACTCCGATCTTGAAGAACCTCTCTTTTTCTCCCTGCCTTACCGTGACATCGTAGTTGCCAATGAAGCCCTTAACATCTTCAACTTCTGAAGACGTCAAAACCTCTATCTTCGGGTTCTTCTCAATCTCCTTGGTCTTCGCCTGAACCAGCTTTGAGGCTTCTTCATGTGTTGGGTAAAGCATGTAGAGATTGTTTAGAGTTCCGCCTAACCGGTCCTCCTTCTCTATCAGCTTCACCTCAAAGCCTCGGTTGGCTAGGCTTAGCGCACAGGTCATTCCCGCTATTCCTCCGCCAATCACCAGAGCGCGGGGGTTGACCTCAACCTCGATCTCTTCTAAGGGCTCCAGCAACACCGCTCTTGCGACTCCCATCTTTATGAGGGCCTTCGCCTTTTCGGTTGCCCTCTCCCTTTCTTGCATGTGAACCCAAGAGCACTGGTCCCTTATGTTGACGAACTGAAAGAGATAGGGGTTCAGTCCTGCCTCCTTGCAAATTGACCTGAACAGTGGTTCATGGGTCCTAGGGGTGCAAGAGGCTACAACCGCGCGGTTCAGCTTGTTTTCAGCTATAGCGTTTCTTATTTCTGTCAATCCGGCATCGGAGCATGTATATTGGTTGTCCTTCGCGAAAACAACGTTGGGTAGGCTTAGGGCGTATTTAGCGAGTCCAGGGACATCTAGGAATCCTCCTATGTTCGTTCCGCAGTGACAGACGAAAACGCCGACTCTCACTTCATTCAAGCTCTTGTCACCTCATCACCGTTTCTGCAGCCCTCTCGGCTGCTCCACTCGCTTGGGCTACGGACTCCGGTATGTCCGTTGGCTCCCGACAGCAACCGCACACGAATATTCCCGGCCTCGTTGTGTCCAGCGGATTGAGAGGGTCTGTCTTAAAGAAGTTATATTCGTCAAGCTCGACGCCCAGGACTTTTGCTAGTTCCTTTACGTCCCTCCTCGGCATCAGGCTTGTCGCCAAAACCACCAGATCTACGGTCATTTTGTTTGTTTTAGAGCTTTGGGTTTCCTCATACCAAACTATTGGGTTCTCGTCACGATCTTCGGTGATCTTGGCTACCCCTCCTCTGATATATGATAGGTTATACTCGCGCTCTCCCCGCGCCACGTACTCTTGAAAACCTTTACCTGCGGCCCTGAGGTCAATGTAGAATATGCAAGACTTCACCTTGGGGTTGTGTTCGTAGGCGAGCATGGCTTCCTTGGTTGCGTGCATACAGCAGACGGATGAGCAGTAAGGGTTGTTTTTAAAGTCTCTAGACCCGACGCACTGGACGAAAGCTATTTTCTCTGCGGCTTTATTGTCTGAGGGCCTCGTGAGGTGTCCTCCCGTGGGTCCCGAAGCGCATATCAGTCTCTCGTATTCCAAAGAAATGATTACGTTTCTGTATCTTTTGTAGCCATACTGGGGTATTCCAGATGGATCGTAAGGGTCAAAACCGGTGGCGACGATGATGGCGCCAACGTTCAACATGGCTTCTGCGTCTTTCTGCTCAAAGTCTATTGCCTCGCTAGTACAAAATTTCTCGCAGATTCTGCACACACCTCGCGTTAGGTAAAGGCAGTTTTCCCTGTCAATGGTCATGACCGCTGGAACTCCTTGCAGGTAGTATGGATATATGGCCTCTCTCTTTCTCAGTTCCATATCAAACTCGTCAGGCACCTTTACGGGGCATTTTGCGACGCAATCCCCACAGTTGACACATTTCTTTTCATCAACAAATCTGGCATACTTAAGTAACTTTACTGAGAAATCCCCCATCTGGCCCGTTACATTTTTGACCTCCGACAGCGTGTGGAGGGTAATGTTTGGGTGTCTGAAGCAATCAGCCAGTTTGGGGGCTAGTATACAGATAGAACAGTCGTTTGTTGGGAAAGTCTTGTCGAGCTGAGCCATTCTTCCCCCTATGCTCGGCTTCCTCTCAACTAGGTGCACCTTCATTCCCATATCTCCGAGGTCGAGGGCGGCTTGAATGCCCGCTATTCCACCACCAATAACCAGAACTGCCTTAGGCTTTTTTTCCAATGGCTTCTCCCCCAGTCAATTCCAAGAGTCTCTCCTTGGCTCTCATCCTCTTCCTTCTAGCGAAGGAAACAATTTTGGCTAACATCATTGTCTTATCCAGCCTACTCTCCTCCGCATCTTCAAAGGTTCTTTCTTGGATGTAGCCTCTACGAAGGGCCTGGTCGTAGAGTGATGCACCCAGTTCTGTCCTTATAAGAACTGTAGTATATCCATCTGGCGAACCAAGTCCTCCAACTGAAATATCAGCGTACTCGTTGCTGAAGTCTCGACATGCGAAACATGCTGGGCGGGCAACTTCATGTATTTCTTCTAATGGGACATGGATCGTCGCGCCCTTAGTGAGGGAGATTATGAAATCATCCTTGATGTTTAGTTTGACGACGTCCTCTAGATTGATGTCAAATTTTTTCTCTAACTTTTCCCTTGCTACATCATCAAAGGAGAAGTTTTCTATGCAGAATAATCCTATTGTATATTTTATTAGGTGGGCTGGGAGGACTCCGAGGCATTGCATCTTTCGGATCGCGTTAATCTGGCATGGAGTTCCGACCACAGCTATATCCCGTAAATAACTTTTCTCCAAGCTCTTTACCGTGGATAAAATAGGAGTGTATGTAGTATATTTCCCCCCTAATTCTTCGAGGTGAAGGGACCCTGAGAACGCAGAGCCAGCGGCTTCGATGAGTTCCCCAGGCGTTCTGGCGATTATCGCCTTTCTGGCGAAGCGTCCAATCTTCTTTGAGACAACGGCGCCATTTATCAGATTGCGCTCCATTAAGTATGAGAGGAGGGATGTCACTACCCCTCCGTCTGTGCAAACCGTCATTATCTCCTTATTCGTTGTCTGAGCTGAAGTTATCCTCTGGTAATATCCTGTAGGGGGCTTCCAACCAAACTTCTCCTGAAGTTCTGCGTTTAAAGTATCCGTTTGGGGGCATATGAGGTAGCATATTCCGCATTTTTGACAATTGTCCTCGTTGATATATCGTGGCAAGTCGTTCTCGCCCATTTCTAAGGCGTTGAGCTCTCCTGCTGAGCAAAAGGAGATGCATCCACCACATTTACCGCATATTCCCCTTTCAATCACTTCTTCGGTCAGGTCTTTGAATGTCCTAGTCTCCTCCATAGCAACCAAACCTTAGAACGTTACTATAATTTTGTACACCTTTATTTAGGAATCCCTTATACGCAATTTGGAGAACAACAAATTTAAAGAAGTGATGTAATCCTATAATTTCTCGTCAAGGAGTAAGTCTAGGAGAAATTGAACCTTGCCTAGGAAAATAGTAATTATCGGTGCTAACGCTGCTGGTGTTCATGCTGCCAACGCGGTCCGCAAAACCGATTCAAAGGCTCAAATAACCCTAATAGATAAAGAGCCATATCCAGCCTACTCTCGCTGCGGCATACCCTACGTACTGGCGGGTGAGATACCCAGTCTTGATGACCTTACGGCATTTCCTCCATCCCATTATAGAATGATGAAATTTGATCTACGTCTTGAAACTGAAGCTAGGTCCATCAATCCCAATGACAGAATTGTTCTGGTTGAAAACAAGGAAGGGAACATTGAAGCATTAAAGTACGATTCATTGATCCTCGCCACTGGTGCTGATCCATTTATTATACCAATGCAAGGTCACGACCTTCCAGGAGTGTTCGCAATGAGGACGATGGATGATGGAAAAGCAATTCAAGAGACAATGAAAACGGCTGAGAGAGCTATTGTTATAGGTGCTGGATTTATTGGCTTAGAAACGGCACATGCCTTCGCAGCGAATAAGGTCAAAACCACAATCATTGAAGTGGTGCCATATATTCTTCCTGCATTATTCGACGAAGACATGGCCGATTATACACAGAAGAAAATAGAAGAACATGGCGTTGATGTGGTGGTAGGCAGGCGGGTAGAGGCAATTCTGGGAAAAGACAAGGTTGAAGGCGTAAGTGTAGCAGGTGAAGAAATAGATGCAGATGTTGTTGTTATGGCGGCAGGCATTAGACCTAGAACAGACTTGATAAGGGAACTAGGAGTAGAACTGGGTGTAACCAGAGCTATCAGGGTGAACCCGAGAATGGAGACTAGTGTTTCCGGCATATTCGCAGCTGGAGACTGTGTTGAATCTCAAAGCGATATCACAGGGTTACCTTGCCTTTATCAACTAGGAACCAACGCGGTTAGGCAGGGAACGACAGCGGGGGTAAACGCCGCAGGAGGATATGCAGCTAACCCACGTGTCATATGCAGTGCAGTTTCGAAAATCTTCGATTTTGAACTTGGCGCAGTAGGTCTCTCAGAGTTCCAAGCTGCAAAGGTCGGTTTCAAAACACTCAGTGCAACCATAACAGGAAGAACGCGGGCACATTATTTCCCTGGAGGAAAGGAAGTTAAAGTGAAAATCGTAGCTGAGCCGATTTTGGGAAGAGTCATGGGAGCCCAGATAATCGGCGGAGAAGCCGTGGCGCAGAGAATTAACATGCTCTCCGTGGCGATACAAAAAGAAATGACGGCGTTGGAGCTCTCAACGGCAGATACCAGTTACGCTCCTCCAGTAGCTGAGACGGTGGAACCCGTAGCAACAGCCGCAGAGATTGTTGCGAAGAAAATACGACGACGTTAGATAGGAACCTCCATTAGACGCTGACTGCGGATTCAAAGCCAATTTCGCCTAGAGTGAGATCGGGAGCCTAGAAGGTTTAATGAATGAAAGTCAACACATACGACATTCCTGAACGTTATTATTACACTAAAGAACACGAGTGGATCTTAATAGAAAACGCTGATACCGCGAAAATCGGCGTCACAGATTATGCTCAGAAAGCATTAAGGGAAATTACATATTTTTACGTAGGGAAGAAGGGAGCTGAAGTCAAGCGAATGGAGACAATCTGCAAAATAGAGTCAGTAAAATGTGTCTCTGAGATATTAAGTCCTCTTTCAGGCATGGTTCTCAGATTCAATAACGCACTATTTGACACTCCTGGCATCATAAATCAAGACCCTTATGGCAAAGGTTGGATAACAATCATCCGCCCCACAAACCTTGACAAGGAACTAGAAAAATTATTAAAACCAGAACTTTACGCGGAGCACATCAAAGAACTTACCAAAATCGATGAAACTTTATTGATTTATAGATGGAAAAAAGGTACAAAGGAGAAAACGGGCGAATAGAAGTTCTAAACTTAGACACCAAGTTTGCTCAACAAATCAGACGTTTTCACACGGTTCAGGTCCAACCCTAGCCCCTTTGGATCTATTCCGAGAGCCAGCCCAAGGACTTGAGTGTAGAATAGCACGGGCAGGTTATAAGCGACGTTAAACCTTCTCTCCATCACCCTCTGATTTCTGTCATACATAGAGCCACACAAGGGGCACATCAGAACCATTGCGTCGGCGCCCATAGCGCTGACGTGGTCAAGCTTCTTCTGAGCCATTGCCAGTGCAATTTTATCGTCTACATCCAAAATCACCCCTCCGCAACAATGCATCTTTTCTTCGTATTCAAGAGTTTCCGC